>JGI12269J14319_10000658_pt1 | contig 33433 bp, 27 predicted proteins | sample PeaSoiSIISIP2007_FD_14319 | JGI IMG/M metagenome (IMG submission 14319)
GTTGCGCCGCTGGCAGAACAGTTGGCGGATAAGATGGGCCCGGTTGAGGCTCCGTTGGATGCGCTGGCGGCGGCAAAGACTGAAGTGGAAGATCCTGCTGCCGCGGAATCGAAGGAAGAATTTGAAAATCCGGTGCCGGTCGCTGCGGCCGCGGAGGCAGCCGTTGAGCCCCCGGCGTCAGGCTTTGAAGAAAAGGCCGAAGGAAAGGTCGAAGGAAAGAGTGAAGGCGAAATTCCGGTCGAGCACCTGGAACCGGCGAGCGAAGGCGCTGCGGCAGTTGCCGAAAGCCAGGATCCGAAAACGGCGGCTGGGGTGGCCGCGGTCGCGGTGAATGTCGCCCTGCTTGCGGAGGAGGCCGCGCCCGTGGACCAGACCGACGAGCCGATGTTCGCGTCGGCTGCGAGCGCGATTGGACAGGCCGCGGAAGAAGAAGCGGTAGACGACAAGGGCGAACAAAAGAATGAAGCGAAGCCGGCCCAAGCCGTCGCCAATTGCGAGCCGGCCCCGGCGAGCACGCTGGCGGAAGCAGACGATGCGAAAGGCCTGGAATCCCAGCCCGAAGAATCGAAGGCCCAAGAGTTGAAGGCCGAAGAGGTGAAGGGCGAAGAGCTGCAGGCGGAGAAGATTGAGCCACCCGTCCCGGTTGCGGCGAGCGTGCCAGAGACGGCGGAGGTGGAAGAGCCGCTGCCGAGCGATGCGGAACTGGCCGAAGCGTTGCGCTGGCTGACACCCGCTGCAGGTTACGCGGATGTCTCGACGGCTCCGTCGCACGCAACTCTGATGGCGGCCGGCCAGTTGCTGGCGGAAGAAGCGGCACAAATTGCGGCATCCGGTCCGAGGTGGGTGGCGGAGCCAGTGGCGTTGAGTCCGGAGGAAGCGGCGATTTCGCTGGAAGCGGAGATGTTCCGCACTTTCGGCAAAATGCCCGCGACAATACCCGCCGCGGCGCCCGGCGGCGAAATTGAACCGGTGCGGATTCCCAGCGTTTCAGCGATTGCGGCTGCGGTTGAGAACAGACTGGCGGAAGCAGGGTTGGCGGCCACTTCGACCAGTTGGGCAGAACGAGGGGCCGATCGCCGTTCATCCGAGCATGGTTCAGAGACCACAGCCGCGGAAATGCCGGTCGTGGAAGCACCGGGAGAAGTGATGACGGCGGCTTCGAACGCTGCGAGTTCTTTGGTGGACGGGAGCGCAGCAGAGAAGATCGCACCAGCGATCGCACCAGAGATTGCACAAGAAAAGATCGAAGCGGAGATCGAACCAGAGATCGCAGCGGAGATCGCACCAAAGATCGAGCAAGAGAAGATCGAAGCAGAGAAGATCGAAGCGGAGCAGAAAGATTCTCCGGCGAAAGTTGCGGAGGAGGCACCTGAGGAAGAAGCCGCGGCAGCGACCTTCGCGGATGCGGTGGGCAAGGACGAGATCGAGGTTACGGGGGAACAGAATAGGGAGCCCGTCAGCGGGACGGCGACTGCGGCGGCGGCGCCTGTGACGGCGAACGAGAATCAGGATTCGAGTTCAGATGTTGGGGGTCGGGAATCCATGGGCAAGGCCGTGAAAGCGAAATCGGGGAAATCGAACTGGCATCAGATCCGCACCGCGCCAACCAGCGAAGCCGCGAACAGTGACGTGGTGGACGCGGCAAAACAGGCAGAACACGGAGCCGCCGAACACGCAGCCGAAGAGGCTCCGAAGGCCATGGCAGCGGCGGCGGCCGCACAGGGCTCTGCGACTTCGTCTCCAGCGGCGTCCGTACCGGACGCCAGCACGATTGCCAGCATCGTGGACAGCATAATGGCCGATCTTCGCCCGAAGATCGTGGAAGAGATTGCGCGGAAGCTGGCGGGGAAGTAGGGCAGCTCTCAGCTGTCAGCTTTCAGCTCATGCCGCCTCGCCCGACTCCAATTGTACGTACAGTGTTCCACGTGGAACATTTTGTGCATGTATAATTGTACGTATGTATAAGAATGTACATTTCGAGGGTGGTTGGAGCGAGGCACCGGCGTACAGAAAGCGAACATACGGGGTTCGCCAGTGTTTTTGGCGATCGGAACCGCTTCTGAGCCGTCCGCCCAAGTCGTTGATAATGCTCAGAGTTTGGGTGTGGTTAAATAGACACTAGCGGGTACTTATTACGCTGTAATTTTTACAAAACTCATGATTTGGAGGGCGGGCATCCCAGTCGAGTGTTCGAGGTAGTGGAATCCTAGGTCTCGAAAAGCGCGAGACGCAGGGCACCCGCAACAGCTCGGCACCGGAGTAGCGATGCCAGCCGCGAGGCATGACGGGCATTATGGTATCAGCGGCATCGCGGCCCACCGTTGCAAAAAACGCAAGGATTGATGGGCACCCTCGTTTCCGTTGTGGAGAGGAAGGACGCCGGGTCGAGGACTCGGCCACCCGCCCCTAATCCAAAATAGTTTTCACGGACGCAATCAGCGCCGCCGGTACCGCTTCGGGTAACGCCTCGATGGTTTGCCGCCGTGAAGGGCGTTCTAGGGTGATCCTGTAGTAAAAGTTCGCGTTTACCGGCTTGGGATTTGCAAACATAGCAAGAACGCGCTCCCGGTCCTCGGGCGATAAGTCAGATAAAGCAAGCCGCCCCTCCTTGCGAAAATGCGCACCAGGCGTTCCACCGGCAGCGAAACCTCCGACTTCTTGAATAACTAAATCGCCCATCGGGACCACCTTGGCTTGGTCGGCCGACGGCCTGTGAGGGCTACAACTCGACAGCAGCCCAAGCATTATTAACAGCGTTTTCAATAGTCGCATTGCCTGGATACATGCTCTTCGCTAAGGAGCGCGTGCGATTGGCAAAAGCCGACATTAACATATTGGGGCTCGCCCCAAATCCCGTCAACGCCTTATACCAAATCTGGCCAACGGGATCCCAGCTATGTCCACCAACCGCCATGCATGCCTTGTAGAAAGCTAGATTAGGGATTCCGCTGCTGTAGTGAGGGTCCATCCCGGGTTGATACTGGCTGAACTTGGTTGGTTGCGGAGCAAGGCAATGTGTCGCCGCAGGGTTCGCCATGTCGCGCAGGCAGGTATAACCCCTTGCCTTGGCTGTTGGACCCATTATGTTAGAACCAATCAACCAGTCGGCGGAATTGACGTCCTGGCCGGCCTGCCATTGGCGGAACATCGACCCGAAGACATCGGATATGCTTTCATTAAGTCCCCCAGGCTCGTTTGCGTAGACGAAGGCTGCCGAATGCTCTGTGACGCCGTGGGTGAGTTCGTGACCTATTACGTCGTTTCCGAGCGTGAAGTCTATGAAAATCTGACTATCCCCGTCGCCATAGGTCATTTGTGTACCGTTCCAGAAAGCGTTGTTGAACTTCATCAAATAGTGAACGGCCGATACTAGCGTCATGTGATGGTCGTCTATTGAATCACGCTTGAAGATGTCGCAGTAAAATTTTGCAACAGCTGTTGCTTCGACTGCCGCCCGCTTTACCGTCGAATCGGAGGAGGTTGTCGGATTCGGGACTCCAACGCCGGGCAGGCTGCGGTTCTTGCAATCGTAAACGTCCGATGGCGGCGGGCTACAAGGCCCTGCCGGAGCTAGAGAGCGAAGGTTTTCAACAGAAATAGAAAAAGTAACGTCTCTATGTGCGCATTGCGCAGTGCGCGAATTTCTTTACTCACATTGGCGGTGGCATTAAAGATCCTGCGAATTTCCTCTGACAGTTCACGGTCAGACGCAAACCTCGTCAGAACATCCTGAGGGATAATAAAGCAGCTGCAAGCCATCTTGCTCCTCCTCGTGTCGATTTCAGAATCAATTCGGGGGACCCAATTCAGCAAAACAACCAGGAAACTTTCGAGGCGCTGAGGCACGCTACGCAAACGGGGAGCCGATCACAAATGGCTCTAGCGTGCAGCCGCCCAGGGTATTTCTCCACGGTGTGATTAATTGCTCCTAGGACGGCGACCTATTTAGTTGATACAGGCCTGAAAATAATGTCAAGTTAATATTCGAATCGTTGTTACGAATTCCGAACACCTAGCGACTGGCGTTTGCTTGAGTCGGCGGTGAGGATTACTCTGAATAATTTCGCGGAATGAGGATGGCGCTGTGTCATTATGACCTGCCCCCATTTTTCGTCCAAGGATACGCACGTTTGACCCTTCTTTTCTTGCGCCTGTAAGATCAAGATTCCCTCCTTCCGCTGGGAAATCTGCCGAGCTTTGCTTGGCTGGGACGGACGAATGTGTCCGTCGCTACGCGACCAGGATAAACGCCCCTACGCGACCAGGATAAACATTGATCAGCGTGAGGTTTCCAGAGTCTTGGTTTTCAACCTCTCTGGCGAAACAAGCGGCGCTCCGGCACTGCGCAGGATGTCTTTGCCCTTGACAGAGGGGGAGTCTGGAGGGGACGGCTGAAATCAACCCCAGACGTGGGTCGGGTCGTATTCGATCCCGTGTTTCTTAAGAAACGCCAGGAACTCATCTTCAAATTTGCGCTTGTGATGATGTTCGGGCTGGGAACGAATGTAGGAAATCGTGCCGGCCTGCTGCGAGATCCCCACGGAAAATGCGCCGTATCCCTGCTGCCAGGCAAAGGCGTTCGCTCCCGAATCATTCATCCATTTGGAGGAGCCGCCTTTTAGCAACTGCATCGCCTTCGCTGGTGGCATGGTCGCGGGCAGGGAAAGAAGCAAGTGCACGTGATTGTCTGTACCTCCCGCCGCCAGGGCCTTAAAGCCGTTCTTGCGGGCGATTCCTCCCAAGTACGACCAGAGATCGGGCTGTTTTGCTGGCGGGATCAGACCGCCGCGGTCCTTGGTGGAGAACACGCAGTGAAAAAGTTCGGAGACATATGTGTGAGACATGGGGTTTCAGCCGTCCCTCCGGGACTTGCATCTGTTGCGGTTTCGCGACCCGGCGCTGAAGCGCCGGGCTATTTTCGGTCGTCCCTCCGGGACTTACGCCGATTGCGGTTTGCCAACCCGGCTTTGAAGCGCCGGGCTATTTTCAGCCGTCCCTGCGGGACGGGCGCTCTGCTAGTCGGCGAACCCGGGATTCCGCTTACAGTTCTGCCACAAACGACGAGTCTGCCACAAACCGATGAGGTGCTGCGGTGACCTACGAACATGGGTTTTGTGGTGAAAAGCTCTCGGTGTGGTCGTCCATTTTGAACATGGGGTTTCAGTCGCCCCTCCGGGACAGGTGACGAACGACTTGAGGCTTGTGACCTCTCGCCTCGCCTGTCGCATCGCGTTTGACCCTTCTTTTCTTGCGCCTGTAAGATCAATGATTCCCTCCTTCTGCTGGGAAATCTGCCGCGCTTCGCTTGGCTGGGACGGACGAATGCGTCCGTCCCTACGCGAGCGCTGGAGCTACCGACACAACATGCCGCACGAATTGCCGAAAGCTTACGAACCGGGCGCGATTGAAACTCGCTGGGCTGAGTATTGGGTCCGGGAAAAACTGTTTCACGTGGAGACTCCGGCGGCGAATCAGACCACAGACGCGGGCCGGGGACGGGCGGGGACGCCCGTCGCTCCATTGACGCGTCCGGTGTTCACTTTGCTCTTGCCGCCTCCGAATGTTACGGGGCGGCTGCACATGGGGCACATGCTGAACCAGACGCAGATGGATATTCTCGTGCGCTGGCATCGCATGCGCGGGTTTATCACGCTTTGGCTGCCGGGGACGGATCATGCCGGCATCGCTACGCAGATGATGGTCGAGCGCCAGTTGGCCAGCGAGGGCAAGAAGCGGCGCGACCTGGGGCGCGAGAAGTTCATCGAGCGGGTGTGGGAATGGAAGCGGCATTATGGCGGCGCGATCCTTGACCAGATGAAGCGGCTGGGCGCTTCGGTGGATTGGGGGCGCGAATACTTCACCATGGACGAGAAGCTTTCGCGCGCGGTGCGCGAGGTGTTCGTCCGGCTGTACGAAGAGGGATTGATTTATCGCGGGAAGTACATCGTGAACTGGTGTCCGCGATGCGAGACGGCGATTTCCGATCTCGAGGTGAAGCACGAAGACGTGGCGGGGAAGCTGTGGGAGATACGGTATCCCGTTATTGGAACGAACGAATTTATCACCGTCGCGACGACGCGTCCGGAGACGATGCTGGGCGATACGGCGGTCGCGGTGAACGCCTCCGATGAGCGGTACACGCACCTGCACGGGAAGAAGGTGCTGCTGCCGCTGATGAAGCGGGAGATTCCCATCATCCTTGATGACATTGCTAAGCCGGAATTTGGCACGGGCGCGGTGAAGATTACTCCGGCGCATGATCCGAATGACTTCGAGGCGGGGAAGCGGCACGGATTGCCGCAGATCGACGTGATGGATCTGCACGCTCGCATGAATGAGAACGCGGGTCCGTATAAGGGCCTGGACCGCTACGAGGCGCGCGATGCTGTGCTGGCGGATTTGAAGGAACAGGGCTTTTTGGTCGCCGAGAAGGATTACACGGTGCCGCTGGGAAAGTGCGACCGGTGCGGCACGGTCGTCGAACCGCGTCTGTCGGAGCAGTGGTTCGTGAAGATTGAGCCGCTGGCGAAGAAGGCGATCGCGGCGGTCGAGTCGGGCGAGATTACGATCACTCCGGAGAACTACAAGCAGATTTATTTGAACTGGATGTACAACATCCACGACTGGTGCGTCTCGCGGCAGTTGTGGTGGGGACATCGGATTCCGGCTTGGACCTGCGGCAATTGTGAGGAAGTGACGGTGGCGCGGGATACGCCGGCGCAATGTCCGAAATGCGGCGGCGCGAAGCTGGAACAGGTCACGGACGTGCTTGACACCTGGTTCTCATCGGGCCTGCTGCCGTTCACTACGCTGGGCTGGCCGGAGAAGACGCGCGATGCGCAGGTTTTCTATCCGACGACGCTGCTGATTACGGCTTACGAGATCCTGTTCTTCTGGGTGGCGCGCATGATCATGTTTGGCTGCCACTTCATGGAGGGGCACGCGCAGGATGCGGCGATCAAGCAGGCGAGCGGCTGGGCGGAGAAGAAGAACGACAGCGTGCCGTTCCGCAATGTCTATATTCATGCGCTGGTGCGCGATGCCGAGCGGCAGAAGATGTCGAAGACGAAAGGGAACGTGATCGATCCGCTGGAGATTATCGACCGGTTTGGGACGGACGCTACGCGGTTCACGCTGGCGGCTATGGCGGCTCCGGGGACGGATATTGCGTTCAGCGAGAGCCGCACGGCGGGCTATCGGAATTTTGCCAACAAGATATGGAATGCGGCGCGGTTTATGTTCATGAATGTGGACCGGATCGAGCCGGGCCTGCGGCCCGGCGATGCTAGTGTGGGGGCGGGTCTCCGACCCGCCCCGGACGGGGCCCTTCGACTCCGCTCAGGGCAGGCTCCGCCCCGTCCCCACATGGGCTCGGGGGTTGCCGGGTTCGCGGTTGCCTCGCTTGAGGATCGGTGGATTCTTTCGCGCTTCAATCGGGCTACTCGGGACGTGAATGACGCGATCGAGACTTACCGGTTTCATGAAGCGGCGAACCGGATCTACGATTTTTTTTGGGGCGAGTTTTGCGATTGGTACATTGAGCTGATTAAGCCTCGGCTGGCAGGGAGTGTCGACGCCAAGACGGCGCGGGCGGCGTGCGCGAATCTGATGAATCTGTTCGACGCTTCGCTGCGACTGCTTCATCCGGTGATGCCGTTCATCACTGAGGAAATCTGGCATGCGATCTACGACGGCAAGCCTCCGCTGAAGTCGATTGCGCTGGCGGCGTATCCGGCGGCGGATGAGAAGCAGATTGATCTGGGCGCGGAGACGGAGATGGCGATTCTTCAGGATCTGATCGTCAGCGTGCGCAATCTGCGGGCGGAACTGAAAGTCGAGCCTAAGGTCAAAGTGCCGATCGAGGTGTTTGCCCACGAAGCGGAGATTCGCAGCCTTTTCGAACAGAATCTGGCGGCGATTGAGCGGCTGGCGGGCGTGGAGAAGATCACGTTTATGGAAAGCTCGCTCGGGAACTTGCCCGGGGCGCGCAGCACGTCGCGGTTCGATGTGCATCTGGTATACGAAAAGAAGATTGACATTGCGGCTGAGCGCGAGCGTCTGGCGAAGGACCTGGAAAAGATTGAGAAGCAGCTGTCGGGTGCGCAAGCCAGACTTGGCGACGAACAGTTCTTGAGCAAGGCTCCGGCGCATGTGGTGGAGGGGTTGCGCAAGCAGGTTGAGGAATTGACGATTCTGCGGGAGAAGATCGTCGCTAAGTTGAAGGAGTTGGCATAGGCAGGAGCCACGTAGGCCCGGACACCCTCGTCCGGGCAGTCCGAGCGTAGCTCGACGCAGCATCGCGGCAGCGGCTCTTCGAGCCGCATGGACGGGCGAGGGCGCCCGTCCCCACACGAACTAAACATGGACTGGAATTCACGGCGCATCACCGCGATTATCGAGAACGCGCTGAACGAAGATCGGGCGACTCGCGACGCGACCAGCTATGCCTGCATCGATCCCAACCAGCGCGCTTCGGCGACGATTATCGCCAAGCAGGAGTGCATTCTTGCCGGCCTGGGATGTGTGCCGCGGATTCTTGACGTCTATGCGGCGCTGGACGGGGCGGTCACTTCACATTACGAGGTGACGAGCCATCCTTCGATTTTCGATGGCATCCGCGTGAACCCGGGGCAGCAGATCGCGGTGATCCGGCATAACGCGCGGGTGATTCTTTCGTGTGAGCGGGTGATTTTGAATTTTCTGCTGCGCATGGCCGGAATCGCGACCACGACCCGCAAGTTTGTCGATGCGGTGGAGGGTACGCGGGTGCGGATTCTCGATACGCGCAAGACGGCGCCGGGGCTGCGCGTGATTGATAAATACGCGGTGCGCCGCGGCGGCGGGCAGAATCACCGGCTGGATCTCTCCGACGGCGTGCTGATCAAGAATAATCACATTGCGCTGGCCGGAGGCGCGATTCCAGCGCTGGAGCGCGCCCTCCGCAATCGCCGCGGCAACCAGCCGATCGAGATTGAAGTGCGGTCGCTCGAAGAACTGCAGCAGGTGCTGGAGCATGGGGCGGAGGCGATCCTACTCGACAATGTGAGCGTTGAGACGGTGCGCCAGGCGGTCGAGATTTGTTCGCACCATTCGCGGCGCATTCCGCTCGAGTGCGCCGGGGGTATCACCCTGGAGAACGTGCGCTCGTATGCGGAGACGGGCGTGGATTTCATCTCGGTGGGGGCACTGACGCATTCGTCGACGGCGGTGGATATGAGTTTGCGGGTGGGGCCAGTGTAGGGCGCGACGGGTGCCGAGCTACGCTCGGCTTGGACGGGGCAGAGCCCCGTCCCCACACGATCACCAACGACTAACGACCGGCGACTGTTTATAATTCCCTCCATCTCCACTTCCAGGAAAACTCGCAGCTTGCCGTCCGTGCACAAGGCGACGGACGTTCGCCTGGGGCGCATCGTGCGCCTGCTCATGAGCCACGCTACCGTGGCCGTCAGCGGCACCAAGATTGCCGAAGAGATCGGGACGAGCCGCTCGGAAGTTTGGCGGCTGATTCAGCAACTGCGCGCCTTGGGCGTCGATGTCGCGGGGCATCTGGCGACGGGCTATCAGCTGCGCGCGGTTCCCGACTTGCTGCTGCCGGAGATGTTGGCGCCGTCGTTGAAGGGGACCGTTTTCGGCGGGGCGAGAGCTAGCTCCATGAATGTTTTTCCGCCTGGAAGGCGTTTCCCTCAGGGGCTAAAGCCCGCATTCCTCCAGACCGAAGACGGCACGGCTGAAGCCGTGCCCTACCCAAAACCGAGTCATGAAGACGGCACGGCTGAAGCCGTGCCCTACCAAAAACCGAGTCATGAAGCCAGCGCCAAGCAGATCCATCACTATTACAAAATCGCCTCGACCAATTCGGAGGCTATGCGATGCGCGGCGGAGGGCGCGCCCGAAGGCAGCGTATTTCTTGCCGAAGAGCAGCTGGCCGGGCGGGGACGGGGCGCGCATAGTTGGCATTCGGCTCGGTCGGCAGGCATCTACTGCTCGGTGATCTTGCGTCCGGCGATGCCGCCGTCGGATGCGCTGATTTTCTCGCTGGCTGTCGGGTTGGCGATTCGTGCAGCGGTTATGGAAATTGCGCCGCAGCTTCGGGTGGATCTGAAATGGCCGAACGACATGCTGCTGGGCGGCAAGAAGTTCTGCGGCATCCTCACGGAGATGAATGCCGAGGCGGCGCGAGTGCGCTATCTGGTGGTGGGGGTCGGGATCAACGTGAACCAGGCGAAATTTCCGGCTGAGCTGCGTGAGATTGCGACTTCATTGAAGATCGAGACCGGCACAGAGTGGTCGCGCGTGGAGCTCTGCGCCGCTTTGCTAAAATCGCTCGACCGGGAGTATCGCAGTTTTGTTGAGGATGCGGGAGCGCGAGATGCGATCGTGCGGCGGTTCGAGGAGAACTCTTCGTCGGTGCGCGGCAGGAAGGTGAGCATCGAGGAGAACGGCGGCCTGGCGGGCGTTACCGAGGGATTGGATGAGCGCGGGTTCTTGCGGGTGAGAACGGCGGAGGGGTTGCGGACGGTGGTGAGCGGAACGGTGAGGATCATGGGCAATTTGTAATTTGTAATTGGTAATTTGTAATTTAAGAGCGGCTGCTCTTCCAATTGCAAATTACAAATTACCAATTACAAATTCTCCTATGCTTCTCGTGATTGATGTCGGCAATACGCATACGGTGCTGGGCGTTTTTGAGCAGGTGGCGCACCGTCCGGGCGAGGATGTGACGGGCACGGAAGCGGCGCGTTACGATCGGCTGGTTGCGAACTGGCGCGTCGGCTCGCATCTGACCCGCACGGTCGACGAGTACGGAGTGATCTTCCGCAACCTGTTCTCGATGGACAACCTGGAAGTTTCAGCCGTGGATGGGATCGTGATTTCATCGGTGGTGCCTCCGCTCGATTCGGTGTTGCGGCAAGTGTGCGAGCGCTATTTCAACACCAAGCCGCTGTTCATCGAGCCGGGTGTGAAGACGGGAATGCAGGTGCTTTATGACAATCCCGCGGAAGTGGGCGCGGACCGGATCGTGAACGCGGTGGCGGCGTTTGAGAAATATGGCGGGCCGTGCGTGATTGTGGACTTCGGGACGGCAACGACCTTCGACTGCGTTTCCAAAAAGGGCGAGTATATGGGCGGCGTGATTTGTCCGGGGATTGGGATTTCGGCGGACGCGCTGTTTCAGCGCACGGCGCGGCTGCCGCGAGTGGAGATTCGCAAGCCGACGCGGGTGATCGGATCGAATACCGTGGGCAGTTTGCAGTCGGGGCTTTACTACGGCTATCTCGGGCTGGTCGACGGCATCCTGGAGCGGCTGGTGGATGAGATGGGCACGGAGACGCACGTGATTGCAACGGGCGGATTGGGATCGCTGATTGGCACAGCTTCCCACTTCATTAAAGATGTGGACGAGCTTCTCACCCTGGAGGGGCTGCGCATCATATGGGATCGGAACCAGTCGTCCTCCCTCCGCCGCGAAGGCGCTGCGAAAGCTGCAAAGAAGCCGGCGGCGGCTAAGCCTGCGGATGCCGATGCGAAACCGTGGCCCTCGGGGAAGTCTCCTAAATCGCGCTGAGGTGTCTGTTTCGATAGCGTCTGTGAGCACGTTGGTGGTTCAGAAGGCTGAACCTCAGGGGCTAAAGCCCGCAATTTTAGCGGGACTTGGCGGCACGGCTGAAGCCGTGCCCTGCCCAAAACCGATTTTTGAGCCAGTCCCGGAGACTAGTCTTTGCCTGTCGTGGAAAACTACTTCAATTACTTCACGGAAATCGAAGAACACTATTTGCGGCGGCGGGGGACTCATCTGCTGCTTTCGACGCTCGATTGGGCTTTGATTGAGACTTGGAAAAGTGCGGGCGTGCCTTTGGAGGCCGTGCTGCGCGGTGTGGATGACGCGTTTGACAAGTACGATCAGCGTCCTTCGAAATCGAAGAAGGTGAATAGCCTGGCGTACTGCTCGCAGGCCGTGCTGGCGGCGGCTGAAGATATGAAGGAAGCGGCGGTCGGTGCGGCCGTCGAAGGGAAAGTTCAGCGCGACCCCGGATTTGAAGCGGCGCCGATTGCGGCGTTCTTGCGGGAGAATGCCGAGCGGCTTGAAAAGGCGAAGCTGCCGGAGCGCGCGGGGTTTGCGACTGGAGCGCTGGCGCGGGAAGATGCAGCTTCGCTGCGTGAGCTGGCCGAGGCCATCGAGCGCAGCGGAAAGCTTCCGCGCCTGGAAGATCTGGAGCGGCGGCTGACGGTGCTGGAGGAAAAACTTTTCGCGGTGCTGATGGCGGCGACTCCGGATGACGATCTGGTGAATGTTCGGGCGGAAGCGGATCGGGACATTGCTCCCTATCGACGGAACATGACGGCGTCGCAGATTGAACAGTTGCACAAACAGTACGTGCATAAGCGGCTGCTGGAGCGCTGCGGCGTGCCGCGGCTGAGTTTGTTTTATATGCACTAGATTGTGTAAAGTGGACACTCTTGTCCGTCCACCGTCCGCAGCCTCGCAAAGAAGTGCCCGCGAAAAATCAGCTTGTTGGAAGCTGCCATCGCCTGACGCGGGCAGGAGTGCCCGCGCTACACTTACGACTTGCTTCTTTTCATCGAAAAATTAATCTACGGTGGTGACGGGTTGGCTCGAACGCCGGCCGCTGCGGACGGGCGCAGCATGGCGGTGTTTGTGCCGTTTGTGCTGCCGGGGGAGCGGGTCGAGGCCGAGATCCGGCAAGAAAAGCCTGGGTTCGCGCGCGGGTTGGTGGCGCAGTTGATCGAAGCGTCGCCCGATCGCGTCAACGCTCGCTGTCCTTACTTCCGGCAATGCGGCGGATGCCATTACCAGCATATTCCTTACGAGCGGCAACTGGAGTTCAAGGCTGCAATTCTGCGCGAGACGCTGCAGCGGATTGCGAAAATTGAACTGAAATCTGAGATTCGCCTGCATGCTTCTCCTCCGTGGAACTACCGCAACCGGACGCGGCTGCGGGTGCAGATTGCGCCGGAATTCCCACCCCAGACCGGCAAAACCGGCCGTTCTGGGGACCCCGGATTCGCACTGGGGTACTTCCGGATTGGCTCGCACGAATTTCTTCCAGTGCGCGAATGTCCGATAAGCTCGCCGCTGCTTAATCGGGCGATAGCGCGGCTGGTGGAACTGCGCGGATTGAACTGCCCGGCGGCAGTTGAAGAAGTCGAGCTGTTCGCGGATGCGGCGGATGAGCGTTTGCTGGCCTGGGCATTCTGCGGGCGCGAGGCTGAGCGGAGAGATCTGTTGCGCTGGGCGGAAAAGCTCGAGCGCGAGTTGCCGGAAATCAGCGGCGTGGCGTTTTTCTCTTCGCGGCGGCGATCTTCGGGGCGCGGATCTTCGGAGCACCTATCTTCGCAGCGCCGATCTTCGGAGGAGCGAATAGAAGATGAAGCGCCGATCGACCCGAAATCGTTGGCGCAATCGGGCGCGAAGGCAATGCGCTATCGAACCAGGAACCACGAGTATCAGGTCAGCGCGGGAGCCTTCTTCCAGGTGAATCGTTATCTGGTGGATGAACTGGTTTCGGTCGTGACCGGCAATGCGCACGGGGACGTCGCACTTGACCTGTATGCCGGAGTGGGGTTGTTTTCGGCGGCTTTGGCGCGGAGTTTTCATCACATTTTTGGTGTAGAGGCGTCACAGACATCGCATGGCGACCTCGTGCAGAATGTGCCTGCGAACGTGAAAGCGGTTGGCGCGCGAACCGAGGATTACCTGAGGAGTAACCACCTTCGGAGCGATCACCTGAGAAGCCGGCCGGTGCAACAGAGTCCTGACTTGGTCGTACTGGATCCTCCCCGCACCGGCGCCGGCAAGGCGGTTATCCGATCGTTGGTGGACCTTGGAGCGCCTCGCGTCCGATATGTTTCGTGCGATCCGGCGACGCTGGCCAGGGACCTCGCCCCCCTCCTGGCGGCCGGCTACCACATCGAGGAGGCACACTTATTCGATCTGTTCCCTGGGACGTTTCACATCGAATCGGTGATGCTGCTGGCGCGCTGACCGCTTTCACGTTGCCCACGTTCCTCCTGAAGACGAGTGGGGGCCGATGGCCCTGGGCGCAGGCAATGCACGCGCTGTAGCCCCGCTCGTCCCTCACGATTCTCGATGCCCAGCCCCTAAAGGGGCGTCCGATTTCGAAGGACTTACGGTATCGCTAAAGCGATACCCTGATACGAAACCCGAGTTTTTCCGCAGGCTGTTCCAGTCGCGCCCCAAAGCAAAACTGCCGCGGCGACTTACGGCACGATTAAAAGTCGTGCCCTTCGCTTTTTCGAGGGCGAGTTCGAAACTTTTCTGCACTGGGGTAGAAGCGAGCTAGAGAATGACACGCGATCAGAAGCCGCCACGGCAGCCGTTGTTCTGGGCGGCGTTGGCATTTTCGCTTGGTCTGTGGATGGGCGTGCGCGCCTGGCGGCCGCCGTCGTGGTGGGTGATCGCGGTCGTGGCCTTCGTTTTCGCGGCGGCGTGGTTTCTTCCGAAGCGAGCCTCGCTGGCCAAGGCGCTCTCTTTGGGCGCGTGGGTTCTTCTGGGCGCTTTTCTGATTCAGGTTCGCGGTCAGCCTTCGCACAAACGTCAGCAGGACGAGGCTCGGATTCTTGCCTTGGCGGATGGCCGTGCAGTCTCGCTCACGGCGCGAGTGATGCGGGAGGGATATGCACGTGACGCGGGGCCGCGGTCGATTCGTGAATCCATTGACGTGGAAACGGAAGAGATCGCGAGCCAGGGCGAAAGCTGGCCGGCGCGGGCCGGGGTGCGGCTGACGATTTACGAGAAAGTGGAGGATCGGGCCATCGGGCCATCGGGTGATCGGGTGATCTTAGATGACCCGATGACCCGATTACCCGATGACCCGATCCCACTTACTTATGGCACGCGGCTGCACATTCTGGCCAAGCTCCATCCGGCTCGCAATTACCGGAATCCTGGAGCTTTCGATTATGAAGGCTATCTGCGCGACAACGGGATCAGCGTGCTGGGCTCGGCGGAGGCAACGGACATTGAGCGGCTTCCCGGTTTTTCGGGCAGCCGGATTGAACTCTGGCGGACGCGCGTTCATGCCAGCATCATTGCCAAAATTCACCAGCTGTGGCCCGCGTCGCAGGCCTCGCTTATGGACGCCATGGTTCTTGGCGAAGAATCGTTTCTGCGCAATGCGACTCGCACCGAGTACCAGCGTTCGGGCACGTATCACGTGCTGGTTGTTTCCGGAATGAACCTGAGCATACTGGCGTTTGCCATTTTTTGGGCGCTGCGCCAGCTTCGCGTGGATCCCGCGGTGGCGGCTATCACCACGGTCATGGTCTCGTTCGCGTATGCGTTCGTGGTGGGGGTCGGTCCACCGGTGTGGCGCGCCGCGCTGATGCTGGCAACTTATTTAGGCGCGCGCCTGCTGTATCGCGAACGCAACATGATGAACGCGATTGGCGCGGCGGCGCTGGGAGTTCTGATCGTCGATCCGCACGCTCTGTTTGGCGCCAGCTTTCAGCTGACGTTTCTTGCGGTCTTCATCATCGCGGGCATCGGCTCGCCGATTCTGGAACGGACAACTTTGCCCTACGCGCGCGGCTTACGCCTGTTGCGAGCTGCCAGCTACGATTTGCACGTCGCTCCCGAAGTGGCGCAATTCCGGCTCGATTTGCGGCTGATCGCAGGGCGGCTCGCGAGATTCATCGGCGACCGCCTCGGCGTGGCAATGCCCGCGATTTTTATACGCGTGGCGATCGGTGTGGGCGAATTGATCTTCATTTCGGCGCTGATGCAGGCGGGACTGGCGCTGCTCATGGCGTACCACTTTCATCGCGCGACCACCATGGGGATGCCGGCCAATCTGGCGGTGATTCCGCTTACCCAGGTGCTGATGCCCACCGCCGCTGCCGCCGTCGGCTTAGGATACATCTCGATTGCGCTGGCCAAGCCCGCAGTTTGGATTTCCGGGCTCGCGCTTGAGGGAATCGCCGGCACGGTGCACTGGCTCGGCGGCGCCCAGGGCGTCGGGATGAACGTCGGCGGAATGAAGATCGGCGGAACATCAATCGCCGACCTGCGGGTGGCTATGCCCTCGCTCGCGATGATCCTGGCTTCGATCGGCGCGCTGGCGCTCGCTATGCTGGCGGCACGGCTCCGTCGCACGCGTCTGGCAGTTTTCGCTTCTGTGGTGGTGCTGTTCGGCGTTGCGGGCTGGATTGCGTTTGTCCCTTCTCGGCCTCACCTTCGCGCCGGCGTGATGGAGATGACTACCATCGACGTTGGACAAGGCGATTCTATTCTGCTGGTCACGCCCGAGGGCCGCGCCCTGCTCATTGATGCCGGGGGGCTTCCGCAGTGGATGCATTCCGACTTTGATCTCGGCGAACAGGTGGTCTCTTCTTATCTTTGGAATCGAGGCATCGATCGTCTCGACGTGGTCGTGATCACGCATCCTCACGCCGACCACCTCGGTGGGATGCCCGCCGTAATTGCAAATTTCCACCCGCGAGAACTCTGGATCAGTATCGACAAGCCGGTCGGCCAATTGGCGCCGATCGTCGCGCAGGCCCAGCGAGCGGGGATGAATGTCTCGGTCAAAAAAGAAGGCGATGAATTCGATTATGGCGGAGCGCATTTCCACATGCTCGCTCCCGGACGCGACCAGATCACCGGGTTGATGCGGCCGAACGACGATTGCCTGGTGTTTACGGCCACTTTCGGCGGGACGACCGCTTTGCTCGAGGGCGACGCGGAACGTCCGGCGGAACGGCGCATCGTGGAAGAACATCCGGAGGCGATGCTGCTGAAGGTGGCGCATCACGGAAGCGCGAGCGGAACTTCCGCCGATCTGCTCTCGACCGTTCATCCGCGCTATGCCGTCATTTCTGTCGGCGCGCGAAATGTGTACGGACATCCCCGGCGCGAGGTGCTGGAGCGTCTACAGCACGCCGGGGTAAAAACCTACCGCACCGACGAGGAGGGCGCGGTCAGCTTTTACCTGGATGGAAAGTCCGTGACTCCGGACGTCGCGCTCCTCCACTGATGCTTATACGAATCGGGAAAACTGCGGAGTCTTCGTCGCGTTCCCCCGTCGCCTTCGGTACTGATCTAAATTCGCCTCCCGTCTCCGATTTCCATTCCATTCTCGGCAATTAAATTAGATCAGTGCCTCGCCTCCCCCGCCTCGTCGTTTTCTCCCCCGAGAAGCTATAATCCTCCCTTTGCCGTGCGCATCCTTCTTCTCAGCGATATTCACAGTAACCTCGAAGCGCTGGACGCTTGTCTGGCTGCCGCTCCCGCTTATGACCTTGTCGTCAATCTCGGGGACACGGTGGGCTACGGCGGCAATCCCAACGAAGTCATTGCCAAGGTACAATCTCTCGGACACGTCTTCGTCCGCGGCAATCATGACAGAGCCGTCTGCGGCCTCATGAACCTCGACGACTTTAACCCCATCGCCGGACTGGCTACGCTCTGGACGCGCGACCAACTCACCCCCGAAAATCTCGAATGGCTGCGCTCGCTGCCGCAGGGTCCCGTGCATGTCGACGAACTCCCCGGCATCCAGTTCGTCCACGGCTCCTCGCTCGACGAAGATGAATACACGGTTAGCGCCAGCGACGCCATCGAACCACTCATCACCAGTCCCGCCCCCATTACGTTTTTCGGACACACTCACCTGCAGGGCGGCTTCGTGCTCTCGGGCGCGGTCAGCGAAGCCTACCGCCCCGGCTATCGCACCGTGGGCCAGCCCGAGTCCTCCGACTGGCCGCTCCGCAAAAACCGGCGCTATCTGGTTAATCCCGGCTCCGTGGGCCAGCCCCGCGATGGCGACTGGCGCGCCGCGTTCGCCGTGTTCGACTCCGACTCCTGGATCGTGACTTTCCATCGCGTGCCCTACAACCTCCGAATGGCCCAGGAAAAGATCATTGCCGCCAACCTGCCGCAGCGCCTGGCTACCAGGCTCGCCACCGGGAGATGAGACAAATTTGTTTTGGCAAGCAGAGGGACGGACGGCCGATAAATGATGAGCCTGCTTGACAACCGGGCGAAAGTCGCGACCGCCAGAGGGGCGTTGCTCTTTTGCATTTTTTTTCTGATCGCGTGCGGCCTGGGCTACCCGGTCCTCAACCGATTCGACCCGCGGCAGACGCCGGGGCTCTCCGACGTCAAAACCTACGCATCGCTCGTGACCGGAACGGCCATCGTTGACGCGGGAGACATGCGCTACCGCCGCTTCCGCGTGCTGGTTCCGTGGCTTGCCAGGCCTTTCTACTGGCTTGCGCGCGGCCGATCTGCAACGTGGGACCCGGTGATGTTCGGACTCCTCGTTGCCGACTCTCTGTTTGTTGCTGGAACCGCCGTGCTCATTGTTATTCTCGGAAACCGTGAGCTGGGCGGTTCCGCCGCGGGGCTGGTTGGCGCTTTGCTTTACCTGGTCAATTTTGCCGTCCCGAATCTTCGCCTGGTTGGGTTGGTGGACGCGGGCGAAGGCTTCTTCCTGCTGGCACTACTCTGGAGTTTGTCGGAGTTGGAACTGTGGGCCTTGCCCGCGATCGCCGTGCTGGGAGCGCTGACGAAAGAATCGTTCATCCCCTTCAGCATCGTGTTCGTGTCCGCGTGGTGGGTTTCAACCTGGGGCGACCGCAATGACGATCGAAAACATTTCCTGGACGCAGCCTGGATCCTGACCAGTTGGGTGCTAAGTTTTGCCGCGATGATCGGCCTGCAATGGTCGATCAACGGAAGGTATGTAAGTCCGCTGCAGTTTGGTTTCGCTCTTCATCGCGGCGGCGGCTACCACTTCGCTGTTTCGCTGCACGATCGAAATCTGTGGTACATCTTTCTGTGGCTATTGCCCACCGCAATCCCGAACCTGAAACGCTTTCCAAAGTCGTGGCTCATTCCAGTCGGCGCGACCTGCGCCATGGCATTTCTGCTGGACGCGTATTTTGGGGGAGGGCCGGCAGCCGGGTCGGCTTGGGGCCGAGCGCTCTTCAGCATCGCCGGTCCGGTGCTTAGCTTGTCATCGGCGTTATTTCTACTGCGAATTTCCGGTAGTAGCGTGGCCGCGTGATGAGTCATAAAGTGGAGGGACGGGCGTCTCGCGAGCCTGCCCTGAGCGAAGCCGAAGGGTCCAGCCGGGCGGGGACGCCCGGCTCTCCACCAGCTAGCGCGCGTTCCACAGCGGCGCGAGAATACTCGATTGCAGAACTTCCGACTCGGCTCTCACCCAGTCTTCCAGCTCTCGTCCTTCGACCTGTCCGCGCTCATCGTAAAGCTGGTGCGCGCGCAGCCGTATTTTTCTCTCCAGCAATTCCATCATCAGTTTCTGCCGTTCGCGAGTTCTTATTACGCTGTCCACTGCTAACACCCCACAATTCATTTGTCTACAAATATTGTAAGCGGCGAACTGTTACAGAGTGGTGAAGAGGGAGGTTACTAAAGGGATGTCCCGTGGGCCGGTCAAGCGGGGACGCATCCAGGTGAAAAGCGCACGCCTTCGCCGACGAATGTCGTGCGGTATAATGCGCACGCTTGCCCTTGTGACGCGCTGTGCGGTCGCAAACGAATTTCTCGTGTGGACCAATATGTAGACCGATAGAGGAGGAAACGATGCCCGACGATCTCGATCGCCAGCCGGACCAGGAGAGCTCGCCTCAACCCCATCATCACGATTGCGGAAACCTCTTCGGATGCGGCGAAGAGAAGGGCACCGGCGTGTTCCGCGAAGACATCAAGGACGCCGCCTTCACCAAGCGAGCCGCAGACCGGCTTCTGCACATGGACGAGATGAACCAGGAACAGCTCGACGGCTATCTGACCGCTCGCGGCCTTGCTCGTCGCCGGCTGCTGCGCGCCAGCAGCTTCATGGGCGCGCTGGCGGGCATCGGGCCCTGGTTCACCAAGCTTGCTCATGCAGCGGATGCGCTGGGCGGCGGGGCTGCGGCCGGGCCGGCGGCGCCGGAGAAAGACGATCAAGGCCGCGTCCACGTGGTCGAGAGCAATGATAAGACCGTGCGTCTGGGCGTCTACGACACCACACTCGAGCCCATCCTGAAAGTCGATTCCGGCGACACCATCAGCTATCCCAACACATGGTCGCACTTTTTGAACCAGTTACAGCCGGGGGTTCCGGTCGAGACCCTGGCTAAGCTGCGCCTGAGCAATCCGGGACACGGGCCGCACTCGATCATCGGCCCCGTCTACGTCAACGGCGCCGAACCCGGCGACGTGTTGGAGGTCCGCTACAAGCGCATTCGTCCGTTCGACTGGGGAGCGGTATTCAACAATCCGGGGTCGATCGGAACTGGATTGCTGGCCCAGGATTTCCCCGAAGGTCAGGTGAAATATCTGAAGCTCGATCTGCCCAACATGACGGCGGAGTTTAACCGGGACATTCATGTACCCCTCAAGCCGTTTCAGGGGACGCTGGGCGTGGCTCCTCCAGACGGTTTCTATCCTCCGCTGAGTCCGGGGGTGACCAGTTCCGTTCCTCCAGGGCCTCATGCCGGCAATGTCGACCTCAGCGAAATGGCCGAAGGCTCGACCATGTTCATCCCGGTGTGGAAGCCGGGGGCGCTGATCTACACCGGCGATTCCCATGCGGTGCAGGGCGATGGCGAAATTAACCTTTCCGCGCTGGAAACGCGCATGCAGGAATTGCGCATCCAAGTGGTCCTGCACAAGCAAAAGAATTTTGCCTGGCCGGTGGCGGAGACGGAGACCCACTGGATCGCTCTGGGCCTAGATAAGGATCTCAACGTGGCCATGACCCTGGCGGCGCGAAATGCCATCAACTTCCTGGCCACGCGAGCCGATCTCACCAAGCTCGACGCTTACGCTTTGTGCAGCATCGCCGTCAGTTTCCGGGTGACGCAGGTGGTGGACATCGTGCGCGGGGTGCATGCCATGATCCCTAAGAACCTTTTCGCTGCCGACCTGCGCAAGCAGATCGCAGTCGTTTAGCTGGTCGCATAATTGATTACCTCGGGTGGTCGCGATGAAGTGAGTCGCGTACCTCGGGGGCTGAAGCCCATGTCTTGAAGGATGCTTCACGGCGCGGCTGAAGCCGCGCCCTTTCAAAGCCGTTCATTTAATTAAATGAAGTTTCCGACTCAGCAGACTAGTGGGCTGCTTCCACCACCAGCACCACGAACGAATCCGGCTCGATTTTTCTGTCCTGCCGAGTGCCGGTCACGTTCGCCGTTACGGTGAACAGCTTATGCGTCTTCGCATCGAGCGCCATGGTGCGCGCGGCTTTCTGAGTCACGACCGTCTGCGCCACGCTGAACTTGTCGCCACCATCTTCCCGAATCACCGTGATCGTGCCGTCTCCCGCCGACGCAAACGCTAGGCCCCGATCGGCATCGAACGCGGTCGCATCGCATCCCTCTCCGATAGCGGGACTCGCCACCACTTTCCCGCTGTCCGCATCCACCACCGCCATCTTCTTATTTCCGCCGCAGCCGACAAACAGACGGCGGTTTTTCCGGTCGATGGCGAGGCCTGTCGGCTCTTCGCAGTCCGTCAGCTTCCACCGCGACTTCACCGTCAGCTTCTGGGGATCGAACGCGACCAGTTCCGACGTGTCTTCAATATTCACGAACACCGTGCCCTTTTCGTCGGTCGCAGCAAATTCCGGCTTCCCGCCCAGTTCGATCTTGCCCACCACTTCGCCTTTGGACGCATCCACGGCGGTGGTGTCATGACCTTTTCCGTTAAAGGTAAACACGCGCTTTGAAAACGGGTCGTAGAGAATCGCGTCGGGCCCGCTGCCGACCTTGATTTTCTTCTCTACCGCGAGCGACTTCAGATCGAAAACGCTCACCGTATCTTCGCGGCCATTGCTCGTAAATCCGCGCCCGATTTCCGAATCCAGCGCTATCCCATGCACGCCTGTCGTCTCCGGAATCTCGCCCACCTGCTTACCCGACTCGGTATCAATCACCATCACGCGCGTCGCCCGCGCAATGAACAAGCGGTGCCCATCGCTGTCCGCAGTCAGGTAATCCCATCCGCCATCGCCGCCGAGTTTCCACGTCTTCACGACCTTGTAGTCGGCACCGGCCGCCACCGCTGCCAGGGTTGCCAGTGAGATCGTTGCCAAAAAGATTAAGGAGAGTCGTAGCCCGGTTCGCATTTTCATGTCTATCACCTTATCGCAACTTCGATGAAAAATCCCCGAAAGACGCCAAGGCCAAGCAAACCCGGCAGTTAGAGACTTGCCCTGCTCGATGCCATGTGCTCTCCACAATTGTGCAAACAATTGCCACTACCCCCCGCCAAGCGCCGTAAGCCGCCATTTCACACCCTCAAAGTTTGGTACCGGGCTTGCTCCTATTCTGCCTGGAGGAGTCCACATCCGCAGCTTCGACCGCGGGTGATCCCTCGCTCTCTCCGCAATCGGGAGACCCTGCGATGAAAAAAATCCTGCTCGTACTCTGCCTACTTTCCACCGCCGCTGTATTTGCGCAGAATAACCTTAACGTGAACAGTTTTAACGCTCAACCACAGGTCTACCAGTTTCAGAGTCATCCGGGACACGCAGCTTATACGCCCATGTCTCAAGAACAGAGCGTCCTCAGCGCCGCGAGTTACACTTCCGCCCGGGGAGAGCGTCCGGCTTCGGATTTCCCGTACGCAGAGGCTGTTTCTCTCGGCGCCTTTGCCCGCGAATTCAGGAAGCAGCACGCCCAGGTGAGAAAAGCCCGCATCGTTTGGGTGAACCAGTAGCGGGTGGCGGCGGAGACTCTTCTTCGCGCGATCTCGAGCTGCAGTCTTTTGCCGCTATCTTAGAGTGAAACGCCCGCCGTTTTACTCGCGGGCTGGGCGCGACGCCGACAAACTTCGCGCCCCGCTTCCCGCGAAACATCGATTCCGCAAACTGCTAACCGGAATCCACTCTTACTGATCTTCCGCTGCTAATTCTCCGTCCCACCACTCTTCAGCACCAGCACCAGAATCCTCCATCGGAGTGAAATCCGCAGCCCGTGGCCGTCTTCGCCTCGGTTACCGGATGCGTCGGAACAACGAGTCCCCGCGCCGACACCAGCCCGGTCGGCTTCGTCGTTTTCATATAGAGCCTCTTTCGCTAGTTCAAGCTCATCTGGGGTCGTTCAATCCGCCTTCTCAAAAGTCCGGTCAACGGGAATGCTCCAAACAAAAAAGGCCCGCGTTCGCCGGCTGAGTACCGGCGCACGAAGGCCACCCAGTTCAAGGGATTCCCGTCATCGGTCATTCTGAGGTAGTGTCCGGCCGGCAGCAAGTCAACCTGCAAACGGATGAGACCGGACGCTTCTGCTAACATCCCGCGGCGCTGCACAGCGTCGCGATGTTGCCGGACGTGAACCGTGGCCCGTTGAAGGTCTCCCCGAAAGTCCCCGTACAGCTTTGACTGGTGTAGCCATGCACAGTCGCATTCACCAAGTCATTACCCCGGTACTGCATGACCCACGGCCCGCCGCTCGACCCGAAGGTCATGGAGCAGCCCATGTTCAGCACGCCGTCGCCGCCGCACGAACCGTCTGGACTGAAACTCTCTGCCGTGCACAGCTCAAGCGTCTGCGTGTTCCCCAGGTTCTCGGGATACCCCAGCGCATGCAGTTCCTGGTCGCTGCCCCAATCCCACGCCCGGCCCAGCCAGCCCGTGTAGTAGGCGACGCCGTGACCCGCCGAATCGTTCTGCAGGTTGATCAGGCACACATCCGACGGAATGTCGCCGTTATTGACCCAACTGGTCAGGGTGGTCGCCGCGCTCCAGTCGAAGGTACCGAAGGGCGCGTTCCCGTTGTCATACGCCGGCACGAAACTCCAACCGCCAATCCAGTTGTTGCTGGTGCGGTCGTAGCAGCAATGCCCCGCCGTCACGATCACATTGTTGCCGCTGATCACCGACGCGCTGCACGTTCCCTCATTCGTAAATAACTTCCCAATCGCTGCCGAAGGGGCGTCCGGGTTAACACTCGGACAACTCTCGCAGTACTGCGTGAACACGTCCGGCGACCCGGCCGTGAGCACCAGTTTCCCGTTCAGATCCTCCCGTAGCATACCCATCGTGTGGCCGGTAGCGGGTTCGCTGATGCGTTTCCAATCCTCCGGATGCAGTCTCTGCGCCTCCCGCTTCGCGTTCGGGTTCCGAGACCCACCCTTGGCAGAACTCGGCTCCCTCTTCTTGGCCATCTCTTCTTCCGCTTCGCTCACTTTCGCCCGCGGCGTGGGTTTCCCGATAGTCGCGTTCCAATCGAGCGGTTTCGCCTGGAGACGTCCCTCACGCGTCTTGAACTTGTTGGCGTCTCTGTCGGCCTGCGCCTTCACCGATTCTCGGCGCAATGAGGTTGTCACCCCTGGGTTCTTTTCTGATTCCTGGGCAATGCCATAGACCGTGGTCAACGCCCCCACAGCAACCAACAGCCACCACCCGAACCGGCGTCTGCAGCTATGCAACTTGATCTTGTTTTCGAAGGTCATGTGAACTCCTTTTCTTGGATGCATTCGGCACGCCCAAGGCGCTGCGGCGGGGTTTCGGAGCATTGGCCGGAGGCAGGCCCTGCAGCGTTCCTCATCCCATCCGTAGCATAGTGATGTCCGGGCAGTTTTCGTTACAGGCTGCGCGCCCGCATGGAGCGGTGAGCTTGAAATGTGGAAACTTTGAAGTAGATTCTGTCCCTCACTAGCGATTGCTCTCCGCTCAACTTAAGAAAAGCGACCTCACAAAATGTTACCCTATCAGAAATTCAATGACGATCATGGAATTCACCGCCGTCGTTGCGATCGTCTCCTTCGTCGCGGGACTTCTTGGGTCGCTCACCGGCCTCGGTGGCGGGGTCGTGCTCGTGCCCCTGCTCACCCTTCTGTTCCACGTGGATATCCGCTACGCCATCGGCGCCTCGCTTGTCTCCGTGATTGCGACCTCCTCCGGCGCCGCCGCGGCGTATGTGAAAGAAGGATTCTCCAACATTCGCATCGGCATGTTTTTGGAAATCGCCACCACCTTCGGCGCGTTGCTCGGAGCCTTCCTCGCCACCCGCATTCCGACCAGCGCCTTGGCGATCATCTTCGGCGCCGTCCTGCTTTACTCGGCGTATCTTTCCCGCAAGCCGCGCCCGTTGGACCAGCGCAACCTGCCACCAGATCCGCTCGCCACCCGTCTGCGGATGAACGGCAGTTTCCCAGATCTCGCAGGCCCGCGCAGTTACAACGTCCAGCATGTTCCCACCGGCTTCAGCCTTATGTTCGGCGCGGGCGCGCTATCCGGATTGCTCGGCATCGGCTCCGGAGCCGTCAAGGTACTCGCCATGGATCAGGCCATGCGGATTCCTTTCAAGGTTTCCACCACCACCAGCAACTTCATGATTGGCGTAACAGCCGCCGCCAGCGCCGGCGTTTACCTCAGCCGCGGATACGTTGATCCCGGCCTCGCCATGCCCGTCATGTTAGGGGTCCTGGTTGGATCGTTGCTTGGCAGCCGCATTCTGGTCAAAGCTGAAACCAAATCGCTCCGCCTCGTTTTCAGCGTGGTGATTCTGGTTCTAGGACTGCAAATGCTCTACAAGGGATTCTGGGGAAAAATCTGATGCCCTCCTCCGCCGCGCCCGCTCCACAGCCGCACCCACAGCAACCCCAGCCGCAGCGGTGGGACGATCGCCGCATCGAGGTCATCCTCGGCAATCTGCTCCGCTCCGGAGTGCTGCTCCCGGCGGCTGTCGTTCTCTCCGGAGCGTGTGTCTACCTCTCCCGTCATGCGCACGAACCCGCCGATTACCGCATCTTTCGCGGCGAGCCCTCCGAGTTCCGCACCATCGCCGGAGTCATCCACAGCGTCCTCAACGGCCGAGGCCGAGGCTTAATCCAACTCGGATTGCTCCTCCTCATCGCGACGCCCATCGCCCGCGTAGCCTTCTCCATCGTGGGATTCGCCATCGAACGCGATCGCATGTACGTGGCCTTCACCCTGATCGTGCTCGCCATTTTGCTCTACAGCCTGCTCGGCTCCGGCCTCGGCGTGTAGGCTCGCGTCAACCTCCCACCGAAACCCTGTCGTCGCCGCCCAAACACGCCGGTCGGTCGGTACGGACACCGGCGCGTGACTTTTATCACCAGTTGGGGTGAGAATGGACACTGCGACACTTCCCAGAACAGCGGAAAATGCTCGCGGCACGCTTGAGACGTCTGCAGTTCCAGCAATCGGGAAGGCTTGAGTTTTGTGCCCTGCTCAGCTTCCCTCGATTGACTCCAAGGGCACCGGCATCAAGGAGGATTCACACATGGCATCAAACACTCTCACCATCACCGATAATCGCAACGCTAAGACCTATGATCTGCCGATTGAAAACGGCACGATCAAGGCCATGGAGCTGCGGAAGATCAAGACCGGCCCTGAGGACTTTGGGCTCATGACCTACGACCCTGCGTTCATGAATACCGCGTCCTGCCGCAGTGCCATCACCTTTATTGACGGCGACAAGGGCATCCTGCGCTACCGGGGCTACCCCATTGAGGTGCTCGCGGAACACTGCACCTACCTTGAGGTCGCCTATCTGCTGCTGTTCGGCGACCTGCCCAGCCCAGCGGATCTGAAAACCTGGGTCAACGAGATCACCCACCACACTATGCTGCATGAAAACACGAAACAGTTTATGGAGGGTTTTCGCCACGACGCCCATCCCATGGCCATGCTGGTGAGCACGCTGGCAGCCTTGTCCGCCAGCTATCCCGAGGCTAAACAGATTCAAGATCCCGCCAACCGGCTGCACCAGATCAAACGGCTGATTGGCAAGATACCGTCCATCGCGGCCATGTCGTATCGGCACAGTCTCGGCTATCCGTATGTGTATCCGGACAACGATCTCAGCTATCCGGAAAATTTCATGAACATGTTGTGGAAGATGGTGGAGCCGAAGTACGTGGCCAACCCCGTGTTAGCGCGGGCGTTGGACATTCTTTTCATTCTTCATGCCGACCACGAGCAGAACTGCAGCACCAACGCCATGCGGGCGGTGGGCAGCGCCCAGACCGATCCGTACCTGTCAGCCGCAGCCGCGGCTGCTGCCTTAGCCGGACCTCTGCACGGCGGCGCCAACGAAGCCGTTCTGATCATGCTCGACGAAATCGGCTCCAAGGCGAATGTCCCTGCCTACATCAAGAAGATCAAGGAGGGCAAGGGCAAGCTGATGGGCTTTGGCCACCGCGTCTATAAGAACTACGATCCGCGCGCCAAGATCATCAAGTGGACGGCGGAGAAAGTATTCGCGGTCACGGGCGGAAATCCCAAACTTGATATCGCGCTGGAACTGGAGCGCATCGCCCTTGAGGATGAGTATTTCGTCACCCGCAAACTGTATCCCAACGTGGACTTTTACTCGGGGATCATCTATCAGGCCATGGGCTTCAGACCGGAAATGTTTACCGTGCTGTTTGCCATCCCGCGCACCTCAGGCTGGCTGGCGCAATGGCAGGAACTGGTCACTGATCCGGAGCAGAAGATCGCGCGTCCACGGCAGGTCTATACCGGACCCGACGTGCGGCAGTTTGTGCCGCCGGAAAAACGCGCGTCGGTACTGAGCGCAACGCGTTAGAACCTGGTGCCTTGGGATGCCTGGCAGACTTCGGTCACCGGCGTCCCCCGGGCGTCGCGTCCATCCTAAGTCTGACGAATGCCCCGCCCCAAGCTTGGGCGGGGCGTTCGCCGTTCATTCAGTAACTAGCCCCTCTTGCCCTGGGGGTGCGGAAGAAGTGTTTTCTGTGCCGCAGTCTGACCGCAGCGGCTAAACAGATTGATGAAAAACTAGTCTGGGGTGCAAAAAGCTCACCTCGGGCGCTAAAGCGCGAACATGTTTTCAACGACTTACGGCACGACTAAAGTCGTGCCCTTCCCAAAACCGCCCGAATCCGAGTTTTTCCGCAGCCTGTAAAGCCGCACTCAAAACAATGCAGTTACCGCAGCGCTGAAGCGCTGCGCGTGAGAATTCGGTCGTCCCTCCGGGACTTGAATCATTTTTCTTCACTTTTCCCAGCGCTGAAGCGCTGGGCTAAGCTCGGACGCCCCTCCGGGGTTGGATTCTCGTGCATCCCGTTCCACTGGGTTGACCGAAGACGAGTTCTCACGCACACACTGAAGCGCTGCGCCACCCAAAATCAAGTGCTAGATCGACTTCTTCCGCAAGCTTCCAGGGGGTGAAGAGCTACTTCGGCGGCGGGCACCCTCAGGTGAGTATGGAGTCGTCGAGCCGTTTGCGGCGGAAGTCGGCGACTTGCTGCACGAAGGCCATGACCAGCGGATGCGGATTGTCCTCGCGCGACGAAAGTTGCGGTTGGAATAACGTCGCGATGTAAAACAAGTGCGCGGGCGATTCGATGGCGCGGCATTCTTCGTTGGAGCCGCGGGCTACGACCGGAAATCCCGCTTCCATAGCCATCCATTCGAACTCGGGGTTCATTTCGTAGTTGCAAAAGAATTCTTCCTCGATCGTTTCCTTTCCGTAATGCGCCGCGAGATAGGAGCCGGGACGGAGGCGAATCTGGCCGATTTTCCCGGAGAGCTTGGGCGCGTTCGGATCGCGGTTGGGAACGGCGCAGGCGACGGGATAGATGACGATGTTCTTGGCGTGGGGATCTTCTTCGGCGGTGGTGGCGTCGTGGACGCCGAGCACGTTGCGGGCGCATTCGATGAGCGTGTACTGAAAGCCGCCGCAGGTGCCGAGAAATGGCCGGTCGTGGACGCGGGCGAACTCGATGCCTTTAAGCATGCCGTCGAAACTCTTGTAGGGGCTGCCCGGGGAGGCCCACAGGCCATCGAAGGAATCGAGGGTGGCGGCGGCTCCGCGCTCGAGGAGCGAAGGCGTCGGAAGCCAGGCTGATTCCACTTTGAGTTGGAGCTTCCGAGCCGCGTGCTGGAGCGAATCGTTGGTCGCGTGATGGGAACGGAATTCGGGATTGAAGTCGCCGAGAATACCGATCCGGAGGGGTTCGCTCACAAGGGACATTCTAAATTAGCGGTTCACCCCTGGCGTTGAGCAGTTAGCTACTGGGTTCGGAAGTGAGGACGCTTTTCAGCCCTGGGCTTGATCCAAGAGCTTATGCAGCTGTTGTTTCACAGTTGGCCACTCCGCAGCTACGATCGAGTAGCGCACCGAGTCGCGAGGGATGTAGTCGGCGGCCATGCGATGGGCTCGGAGGATTCCTTCGAACTTTCCGCCGATGCGTTCGAGCGCGGCGCGGGAACGCCGATTACGCGCGTCCGTGTGAAAGCAGACACGGAACACTTGCCACGCTTCGAAGGCATGCGCCAGCATGAGCAGCTTAGCTTCGGTGTTGGCCGATGTCCGGATGGCTGAGCGCGTCAGCCAGGTATAGCCAATCTCACAGGCGTCGGGGACTTGGCGGCCGTCACGCGCGTGGCCCGGCGGCCACGACCATCGCTCCAGGTTGAAGAAGCGGGTCGATCCGATGACTACGCCGTCATCTGCGCGGACGGTCGCGAAGGACACGGCGCTGCCAGCATCCCGCCAGGCGTGGGCGGTGTCAACGTAGCTGGCAGCCTCGGCTTTGCCTTGCGGGACGGGACTCCACCGATAGAGGGAGGAGTCGACTGCCGACGCGGCTACCAAGCCGTCGACGTGGCGATGGTCAAGCGGTTCGAGACGAACGTGCTTGCCGGCCAGCAAGAGATCTTCTGTTCTCATGGTTCTCAGTTGCCGGTTCTCAGTTGCCGGTTCTCAGTATGCTGGTTCCCAGTATGAATGAGACCGCGAGACGGCGGCAATGCGGGGAGAGAAAATTGGGGGCGAGCTAGGCTCGCCCCCGGGTGGTGTTAGGCTGCTGCGGTTCTTTTGGATCGGCCAGACCGCGCAGATCCAGTTGACTGTGCGGCAGGTCTTCCGGTAAGCGCTGCCTCTAACGGGACTCCATCGGGACTGCCAAGTCCGGTGCATGGATCCCATCCCGGACCTGCGCTAAAGGCGCCGTTGTTGCCTTCAGTTATGTCGTGAAATCCCGCTGCTTCTACCGCTTGCGCGTAGATTAACGGGTTCACGAAGCCGATCGGTTTCCCCATCTGTTGATTGATTCGCGCTACCAGCGCGGCCCATAAAGGAGCCACCGCACTGGTGCCCCCGACGACTTCGGTCTCGCCATCGACGAGAATGTTATAGCCGGTGTTGGGGTCGGCATCGCCGGAGACGTCCGGTACGCCTCGTCCGCCACCCTCGACTGTGGGCGCCGGGACATCGAAGCCGTTTTGCCAGGTTGGAAGCGGGAAAATGTCGCTTACACCGCCGCCCGTTGCTCCTCCATTGGGTTGGTCGTTCCACACGGTCTCGTTGACAATTTGTTCGTTCGAAGCTTGCAGTGTGGTGCCACCGCAGGCCAGTGCGAAAGAACTGGAAGCCGGGAAATCAACGTGGTTGTTGCCGTCGTTGACTCCATCCGAAGAACCATTGTCACCGGAGGCGACGCAGACGGTTACACCCATGGCCGCGGCCGCTTGAAAAGCGTCGTTGAAGTTGCTGAGTGCCTGAGATGTCCATTGCGATTCGGCAGCGCCCCAGCTTATGGAAATGACCGAGGGCTGATTGGTGCTGTCGTGTACGGCGGTGGTGATGGCGTCAAGAAAACCCTGATCCGTGTTTGGGGCAAAATAGACGACGATCTTCGCCGCCGGAGCAATCGCGCCCGCGACTTCAATGTCGAGCATCACTTCGGCGTCGGCACTGTTCGGATTGGTGGGACTGTTGGTGCCTCCATCGACGGATACGGAGATGACTTGCGGCTCGTTGATGTTGAGCGAGCTGAAATAGTTGCTCAGGTCATCGAGCTGAAAGCCTCCACCTAATTCAATGATCCCGATACACTGGCCCGTGCCGTCACCGGCCGGGTAGTCGTAGATTTGCGCCACTTCATTGGAATCATACGATCTGGTAGAGACGCCGGCCTTAAGCCCGCCGGTTGACGGCAGGCGCCTGAAATGCGGTTCTGCCTGCGGCCGGTTGTCGAGTCCAAACACTCCCGTGATGATGTCCGCATACTCGGCTGGCACGCTGATGGCGCCGACCCGGCCGCGGAAATTTCCCTTGGGGTGGCTGAACTCTTTGAGTTCCACGTGGAAGGCCTTTTCGAGACTGCTTACGGTTCCCGACAGCATCACGGTCCGGCGCGCGAATTCCGTGCCGGTTTCGTGAACCTTGAGGCCGAATTCCTGGGCGAACTTCTTAATTTGGCTGAGATCGGCAGGATCGGCGCCGTGGGCGTTCTCGTACTCGACGCGCGACATTTGCTTGAAACCGGGTTTTTCCAGGGCAGTTCCTAATTCTCGATGCTTTACCCCCGATTTAGGGCGAAGTCGTATTGAGACTTCAATGGTTTGGTCCGGATGCGAATTGCGGATCAGGCGGGCACCACGGACGGGCTGGCGTTCAGTGCCTGAAAGAGTGTTGAATTTTCGTGCGGATGTCACAGACGCTCCTTCGTTTCGGGGGAACAGAGCGGCCAGGGACTAATCGCGACAGGAAGTCGCGCGGATAGGGACTTTCAGGGTCGTCCCGCCGTTCAGATGGGCCCGAAACTCGATCAGCATATCAAAAGAATGAGAGCTATTAATGCAGAATCGGGCAAATAAATGGAAATGGCAGGTGCAGTTTTTCCCAATTTGGAACTGATTTAGAACCATTGAGTGCCCTTGGTCCGTCGCGAAGGCTGGAGAGCGAACTGAACGCGTGACTTTGGTAATCGCGGAGCGGGGGTACCGCGTTGCTGGTGCAGAGGGCGAATCCTAGAATCAAGGAGGGACTCTCTGTCCCAGAGCCGCGTTGTAAGACCGCCCATGCCGGAAAATCCTAATCGTGCCGAAGTAGCCCGCCGGGTAGAAAAGGCGGAGAAGCTTTTACAGAAGGGGAAAACGGCCGACGCGCTGGCGGAATACCTACAAATCCTGGAAAGCGATCCGCAGAACGACAATGTGCGGCAGGTGGCGGCGGACCTGTGTCTCTCTTTAAACAAGGGGGCGCAGGCGGTGCGGCTGCTGGGAGAATTGTTTGAGAGGCAGGTGGCGTCAACGGACGCGACGCGAGCGAGCCTGACCTACAAGAAGCTGGCGCGATATGCTACCCCGACGTGGGAACAGAAAGTGCACTTTGGACAACTGCTGGAGCATTCGAACAAAAAGCTGGCCATCGGGACGTATGAAAATGCGCTGGAGGATTTGCAGCGGCAGGGACACAAAGAAGAAGGGTTGCTGGTTTTGCGGCAGATTGTGAGCCTGGAACCATCGCAGCAAAACCATTTGCGGGTGGCGGAATGGGCGGCGGAACTGGGCGAGCACGTCCTGGCGGCGCAGTCCTTTTTGCAAATGGCGGAACTGATGGAAACTTCGGGTGGAAACGCAAGCCCGTGGTTTGAGCGGGCGTACACGGAGAATCCGACGGATTCGAAGATCGCATTGGCCTATGGCAAGAGCCTGCTGTCGCGGGGTGAGGCGGGGGCGGCGATTTTTATTTTCGAGCCGCTGGTGCAATCGGGAGATGCATCGCTGGAGCTGCGCGATCTGTATGCGCAGGCGCTGTTGGTGGCGGAGCGGTGCGTGGATGTTGAGCCGCTGGTCTGGCAGATGTTCGAGCAGAACCCGGCGCGCTTGCACCAGGTGGTCAGCCTGATCGGAAAGATGATCGATTCCGAACTGGATGCGGAGGCGGTGGCGCTAGCGCGGAAGCTGGAAGCTTTCCAGCGGCGGCGTGGGGAACGACGATCGNTNNNCACGACGATGCAGGAACTACTGGCATCGCACCGNCCGTCGGCGGAAATGCTGGAGTTTCTGGCNGAGCTGTTCAATGCNTCGAACCGTGAAACCGACTACGCCCAGGCGCTGCTGAAGCTGTTTGATCTGTATTGNGTGAAGCACGATTACCAGAAAGCGGGAGAGTGTCTGGACCGGGCGGCGGAAGTGGATCCGTACGAGCCGGGACATCAGAANCGGCTGGAGGCGCTGCGGGGCAAGATCGACGATCAGCGCTTCCAGGCGATCGCATCGCGGTTCGCGCCGGCCAAGAAAGAAGAGCAGGAAGCTGAAGTTAAGGTCCAAGAACCGACGTTGGGAGCAGCCGCGCTGCAGGATCTGATGCTGCAAGCCGAGATTCTGGTGCAGTACGGGATGCGCTCGAAGGCGATCGAGCGTTTGCAGCGCATTCACGAACTGTTTCCGCATGAGGAAGAACGCAACCAGGAGCTGCAGAAGTTATACATTTCGGCCGGCATCCAACCAAAGTATGCCAGGTCGGTGACGACGGCGGCGGCGGCGGCGGCGAGTGTCGATCAGGCCGGGTTGGCGGCAGCGGCGGCGGCGGCGAGTGTCGATCAGGCCGGGTTGGCAGCGGCGGCGAGCGAGGCGGCCGACGTCAGCAGTCTGGCGAAAGTGGCTGAAATCACGCGCACGCTCTATCGCCAGGGAAATGCGGAAGGAGTTTTGAA
>JGI12269J14319_10000666_pt1 | contig 33246 bp, 33 predicted proteins | sample PeaSoiSIISIP2007_FD_14319 | JGI IMG/M metagenome (IMG submission 14319)
CTTTTCGTTCGTCAATTTCGGTTGGCTGCTGGCGCTCCTGCTGGTCATCGGCTCGGCGTCGGCTGGACACGCGGCCGATACGATCGCTGCGGTGCAGCGGTACGTGACGCTGCGCGCCAACGAGGTGAACCTGCGCGCCGGCCCCGGCGAGCAGTTCCCGATCCAATGGGTTTATCGGCGCAAGGGCTTGCCCGTCGAGGTGATCGGCAAGTCCGACGTCTGGCGCAAGATCCGGGATTGGCAGGGCACCGAGGGCTGGGTGCATCAGCGCATGCTGGCCGAGAGCCGCGGCGTGATCGTGCGCGGCTCCGTGCGCCCGCTCCACAGCGATCCCGATCCCGCCTCGGACATCGTCGCCCGCGCCGAGCCCGGCGTCATCGCCAAGCTCTTGGAATGCCGCGGCGCCTGGTGCCGGGTCGAGACCTCGGACATCCGAGGCTGGCTCGGCCGCAACGAAGTCTGGGGCGTCGATCCGGATGAGGAGGTGCGATAAGCCGTGGCCGGTCAGCGACGAGGCGTCAGCGGGATCTCGTCGCTAGATGAGAGCTCACGGCTGATCGCTTAGTCCAAGTCCCTCGCCAATGCCGCGCGCACGGGCTCCGGCATCACGGACATGTGGCCGTAGTTCGAGTGGTCGATGCCGACGACGATTTGCGTTCCGGCTGCGCGGAATTTTTCCCGCTGCGCGGACGTGAGCGGAAATTTGATGAACTGGACCGATGAGGCCTTGCCCTCGGGGCTGGTGTTCTCGCGAGTGGGGTCGGCGAGGCCGCGCACGGTCTCGCCGGCAAGACTCAGGAACATCTTGTGCTCGATGCCGCCCAGCCGGCTCAGCGCGGCATGGCGGCGCTCGGCGTCCTCGATCTCGATCATCACAGTGGCGCTGAACTCGCTGCCATTGGGGATCATCGGGTTGTAGGCCGCGAGCTCATCGGCGATCTGCGCCTCGCCGCCGCGCTCGATGTGGAGCATCTCCTGAACTTGCAGCCACATGGTCTCGAAGCATTCGAAATAGAAGGTGACGAACGGGCCGACCTCCACCCGGCGGTTGCGCTTGAGCTCGCTGACGCGGCGGCGATGCTCGCGGCGCTCGGCCGCGTACTCGTCGGGCGGCAGGATATCGGCGCGGGTGATCGCGCGCGCCATCAGGAGCCTCCCGGCGCCAAGCCATAGGCCCGCGCCATCAGCTCGATCGGATGGAAGGCCTCGGCAGGCGGAGTCGCCTCGCCGTCGAGCGCCTCCATGCCCTGCACGATATGCATTCCGGCGAGCGGGCACTCCGAGGCGAGATAGGCCTTGGCGTTCTTCGCAGCCTGTCGCGCCACGGGTTTGCCCACCCTGAGGCCGGTCTCGAAATTCTCCTTCATCGCGCCCCAGGACCCGCCGTGGCCGGAGCAGCGCTCGATCACGGCGATCTCGCAATTCGGCAGGAGCCGCAGCATTTCCGCCGCCTTGGCGCCCATGTTCTGCGCGCGCGCATGGCAAGCGAGGTGCAGCGTGACGCCGCCGGGGAGGGCTTGCAGGCCGGGCGCCAAGCCCTCCTTCTTCTCGATATCCACCACGTATTCGCTGACGTCGAAACTCGCTTGCGCCAATCGCTTGACGCTCTCGTCCTTCGGCAAGATCAGCGGCCACTCGAACTTGAGCATGAGGGCACAGGAGGGAACCAGAGCCACCACGTCGTAGCCCCGCTCGATATAGGGGCCGAACTCGGCCGCGACCTTGCGTGCGGCGGATGCCACCGCGCCGAGGTCACCTTGCTCGAGCTTCGGCATGCCGCAGCAGCCGGGATAGGCGACCTCGGTCTGAACCCCGTTATGCGCGAGCACGGCGCGCGTCGCCTCGCCGATCTTGGGATTGTTGTAGTTGCCGAAGCAGGTCGCGTAGAGCACGGCCTTGCGGCCGAAGGCGGGCGCTTTCTCGTTGAGCGCAGGCGAGGCCGCCCGGGCGCGCATCACGAAGGTCTTGCCGTGGAATTTCGGCAAGGCCGCACGGCGGTCGAGGCCGGTAAGGCTTTCGAGCGCGGGCCGCGTCAGCGCGTTCCCGGTCTTCGTCGCCCAGTTCACAAGCGGTGCCACCTTGCCTGCGAGCTTGCCGTTGCGGTCGGTCTCCACGAGCTGGCGCCGCGCCCACGGCACCTTGCCGGCCTTCAGCTCCGCCGCGCGGTAGCGCAGCATCAAATGCGGAAAATCGAGATTGAACTCGTGCGGCGGCACATAGGGGCACTTGGTCATGAAACAGAGATCGCAGAGCGTGCAGGCATCCGCGACCTTGGCGTAATCCTTGCGATCGACCGCGTCGAGTTCCTCCGTCGGCGTCGAATCGATCAAATCGAAGAGCCGCGGAAAGCTGTCGCACAGATTGAAGCAGCGCCGGCAGCCGTGGCAGATCTCGAAGACCCGATGCATCTCCGCCTCGATCTTCTCGAGGTCGGCGAAGTCCGGATGCTCCCAGGCAGTGGGATGGCGAGTGGGTGCTTCGAGGCTGCCTTCACGCATGGGCTTCTGTCCTTAGGAGCGCGAAGGGCGCCTCGTTCCGAGGCGCCCCCGCGATCTCGGGTGCAGACTCAGGCGATCAGAGCGCGTCGAGCGCTTTCTGGAAGCGGCCGGCGTGGGACTTCTCGGCCTTGGCCAGCGTCTCGAACCAGTCGGCGATCTCGTCGAAGCCTTCCTGGCGCGCGGTGCGCGCCATCCCCGGGTACATGTCCGTGTACTCGTGGGTCTCGCCGGCGATCGCGGCCTTGAGGTTGTTGCCGGTGGGTCCGATCGGCTTCCCCGTGGCGGGATCGCCGGTCTCTTCGAGGAACTCGAGATGGCCATGGGCATGGCCGGTCTCGCCCTCGGCGGTGGAGCGGAACACGGCGGCGACGTCGTTGTAGCCCTCGACGTCGGCCTTCTGCGCGAAATAGAGATAGCGGCGGTTAGCCTGGCTCTCGCCGGCGAACGCGGCTTTCAGATTTTCTTCGGTTTTCGTGCCTTTCAGCGACGGCATGGGCGCTCTCCTCGATGGTGGACTGGAAATGGTACGGGGCGAAACGAATGCAGGAAGGGCGTTATGGACCTTCGCCCAGCCCCCTGTCAATAGATTAGAATAGTTCTAATATTGTGACGGCGCCGAAACCGCGGCGCTGATCAGCGCGACCGCTCGGGACTCACGCGGATGATGACGTCGACGCGGCGGATCTGCGTCCCGGCGGGTGGCGCCGGCAGCTCGGCCACGCCCAGGCGCTCGCCGGAAATGTCCTGCAGGCGACCCGACTCCTCGTGGAAGAAGTGATGGTGGTCGCTGACGTTGGTGTCGAAATAGGAGCGGCCGGGATCCACCACCACCTCGCGCAAGAGACCCGCCGCGATGAACTGGTGGAGCGTGTTGTAGACGGTGGCGAGCGAGACCCGGACCGCGGCCGCCTGCGCCTCACCGTGAAGTTGCTCGGCCGTCACGTGCCGATCGCCCTTGTCGAACAGCATGCGCGCGAGCGCCAGCCGCTGGCGCGTCGGCCGCAGCTTCGCCGCGCGCAGCAAGTCGAGCGCGTTGGCGTAAGGACGAGATGCGGCGGTCGCGGTCATGCGGGCAATCTGGGAAATGGAGGACGCGCAGCTTACCTCGAATCAGGGCGGCGCCGCAAATGGGCGCCGCGCCGGCGCGGGATTCAGTCGCCCGTCACCAGCCGGGCCACCAGCTCCTTCACCGTCGGGATGAATCCGTTGCTGTAGAAGGGGTCGCTCTTGAAGCGATAGGCGTTGTGGCCTGCGAACATCAGCTGGAATTCGACATCGTCGGAGTGGCTGATCGCCTGCAGAGTCTTCTGGATGCAGAAGCTGCGCGGATCCGCCTTCTTGCCCGTGCTGCCGGCCTCGTTCTGGGCCCAGTTGGAGAACTGGCAGGCCGAGAGACAGCCCATGCAGTTGATCTGGTCCGTGCGGATCTCGAGCGCCTTCTCCGGCGTCACGAACACCAGCGTGGAGTCCGGCGTGCGCAGTGCCTCGGTGAAACCCTGGGCGATCCAGCCTTGGGCGCGGTCGCGGTCGTGCGGGGTCAGGTAGACGAGCCGTCCACGTGCGCCCACTTGAAGCGGCGCCAAATGATCGCCGACGGGCTCTACGGTGTATGCGACCTGCCGCTCGTTGCGCTCGTGGAGCTCGTTCAGGAACGCGTTGCGCACGGCCGAGGAATAGAACCCCGTCGGACTGAACCGATTGAGATAGACGTCGCCTTCCTCGAGGGTCAGCAGCTTGCGCTTCCAGGCATCCGAGATCGGACTCTCCTTGGTCAGCAGCGGGCGCGTGCCGAATTGGAATGCCGTCGGGCCGAGCTCGGGATTGTCGATCCATTCTTCCCAGTCGCGCAGGTACCAGACGCCGCCCGCCATGAAGATCGGCGTCTCCGCGATGCCGCATTCCCGCATGAGTTGGCGCAGCGCGAGGACGCGCGGATAGGGCTCGCCGGGCTTCTCGGGGTCCTCGACGTTGGAGAGGCCGTTGTGACCGCCGGCGAGCCAGGGATCCTCGTAGACGACGCCGCCGAGCCAGTCGCGGAACTTGTGATAGGCGCGCTTCCAGAGCGCGCGGAAGGCGCGCGCCGACGAGACGATCGGGTAGTAGTGCACGCCGTACTTGGCGCAGATCTCGGCGATGCGATAGGGCATGCCGGCGCCGCAGGTGACGCCATTGATGAGCCCGCGCGCGCCCTCGAGCACGCCGTGCAGGATGCGCTCGGCCGCCGCCATCTCCCAGAGCACGTTCATGTGCAGACGGCCCTGGCCGTTCGCCCGCTCGTAGGCGACCTTGGCCTGGTGGATGCCGCCCGCGATGGAATAGCGGATCAGCTCCTCGTGGCGCTCGCGCCGCGTGGTGCCGCGATAGATCTGGGCTTCGCGCTGGCCGTGCTCGTCCAGGCTATCGGCGTTGACGCCGGAAAAGGTACCGACGCCTCCCGAGGCCGCCCAAGCGCCCGAGCTCTCGCCGTTGGAGACGGAGATGCCCTTGCCGCCTTCCACCAGCGGCAACACCTCGCGTCCGGAAATAATCAGCGATTTCAACGGCTTCACGTGATGCCCCGTGTCTTCAGCGAGGTCCGGCCGGTGCGAGCCGGTCGGGCGTACTCGGAATATGTATTGATTGCGCGAGCAATAATCAAAGGGATGCTGCACGGGCAACCGGCCGGATCAGATCCGGCCGGTCGCTGAACACTGCCGCTACGCCCCACTGGAAGAGTTCCGCCGCGCGCGCCGGATCATTCACCGTGTAAGCGAAGAGCGGCAGACCCGCCCGCGTGACGTCCGCAACGGTCGCCGCCGTCAGCCGGGCTTGGTCCGCATGGAGCGCGCTGCAGCCGAGGCGATCCACGTCGCGCTGCCAGCCGTCGCGCACGCGCCCGACGAGCAGCGCCCGGGCGATGCCCGGCGCCACCTCATGGGCACGCTCGAGAGCCGAGAGCTCGAAGCTCGACACCATCGGCGGCGGCAGATGGTCGGGCCAGCGATTCAGCAGCAGGCGCACGGCCGCCTCGGCGGTTGCCGCCTCGGTACCCGGCGAGGGTTTGATCTCGACGACGGCGCCCAGGCCGAGCTTGCCCAGGAGCGCCATTACCGCCTCCAGCGTCGGTACGCGCTCGCCCCGAAACCGCGCCTCGAACCACGCGCCCGCGTCGAGCGCTTGAAGCTTCGCAAGGGTCATCGACGCGACGGCGCCGCGGCCGCTGGTCGTGCGGTTGATGGTGTCATCGTGGATCACCACGGGAACGCCGTCGGCCGAGAGGTGCACGTCGAACTCGACCCAGCGCACGCCGAGCTCGGCGGCCTTGCGGAAAGAGGCAACGGTATTCTCGGGCGCCAAGCCGCACGCGCCACGATGTCCGATCACCCGCGGTAGCGCTTGCCCCGGCTTCGATTTGCGCGCCGCGGACGCTGTCATGAGGGCGCTACGATACGCCGCTCCGCGCTACGACGCCGCTTGCTCCTTGCCGTCGCGGTGCCGCTCGCGCCGCTCCGACTCCAGCTTCCCCGAGATATCCTCGCCGGTCGCCTGGTCGACCTGCTTCATGCTGAGCTTGACCTTGCCGCGGTCGTCGAAGCCCAGCACCTTCACCTTCACCTGGTCGCCGACCTTGACGATGTCGCCGGTCTTGGCCACGCGATGGGGCGCGAGCTCGCTGATGTGGACCAGGCCGTCGCGCGCGCCGAGGAAATTCACGAAGGCGCCGAAGTCCATGATCTTCACGACCTTGCCGGTATAGACCACGCCGACCTCCGGCTCCGCGACGATGCCGCGGATCCAGTCGATGGCGGCTTGCGAGGCGGTGGCGTCCACCGCCGCCACCTTGATGGTGCCGTCGTCCTCGATGTCGATCTTTGCGCCGGTCACCTCGGTGATCTCGCGGATCACCTTGCCGCCGGAGCCGATGACCTCGCGGATCTTGTCCTTGGGGATGTGGATCGTGGTGATGCGCGGTGCGTTGCCGCTCACGGCCTCGCGCGCGGCGGCGAGCGCCTTCGCCATCTCGTTGAGGATGTGGAGCCGACCATCCTTCGCCTGGCCCAAGGCGATGCGCATGATCTCCTCGGTGATCGAGGTGATCTTGATGTCCATCTGAAGGGCGGTGATGCCCTGCTCGGTGCCGGCGACCTTAAAGTCCATGTCGCCCAGATGATCCTCGTCGCCGAGGATGTCCGAGAGCACCGCGAATTTCGCGGCCTCCTTGATGAGGCCCATAGCGATGCCGGCGACCGGCTTCGCCAGCGGCACGCCCGCGTCCATCAGCGAGAGCGAGGCGCCGCAGACCGTCGCCATTGAGGAGGAGCCGTTCGACTCCGTGATCTCCGAAACCACGCGCACGGTGTAGGGGAAGGCCTCCTTGGCTGGCAGCAGCGGATGCACCGCCCGCCAGGCGAGCTTGCCGTGGCCGATCTCGCGCCGGCCGGGCGAGCCCATGCGGCCCGCCTCGCCGGTGGAGTAGGGCGGGAAGTTGTAGTGCAGCATGAAATGCGATCGGTACTCGCCCTCGAGCGCGTCGATGATCTGCTCGTCCTGGCCGGTGCCGAGCGTGGTCACCACGATCGCCTGGGTCTCGCCGCGGGTGAAGAGCGCCGAGCCGTGGGCGCGCGGCAGCACGCTCACCTCGGCGGTGATGGGCCGCACGGTCTTGGTGTCGCGGCCGTCGATGCGCTGGCCGCGATCGAGGATCGCGCCGCGCACGATGTCCTTCTCGAGGTTCTTGCTGATCTTGAGCGCGGCGGTGCGCAGGGGCTCGTCGGGGTAGAGACCCTCGACCTTCGCCTTGACGGCGTCGAGCCGGTTCTGGCGCGCCTGCTTCTGCACCTCGGCATAGGCGGCAGCGAGATCGCCCGAGATCGCCTCATTGAGCTTCGCCTCGATCGCCTCCGCCTCGGGCGAGGCGCCCGCGAGATCCCAGGGCTCCTTGGCGCAGGATTCGGCGAGCTCGATGATCGCCTGGATCACCGGCTGGAACTGCTGGTGGCCGAACATCACGGCGCCGAGCATGACGTCCTCGGAAAGCTCCTTCGCCTCGGACTCGACCATCAGCACGCCTTCCTGCGTGCCCGCTACGATGAGATCGAGCTGGCTGGAGGGTAGCTCGTCCAGCTTCGGATTGAGGACGTACTGGCCGTCGATATAGCCCACGCGCGCGCCGGCGATCGGGCCCAGGAACGGAATGCCGGAGATGGTGAGTGCGGCGGACGCGCCGACCAGCGCCACGATGTCGGGATCGTTCTCGATGTCGTGGCTCAGCACCGTGCAGATGACCTGGGTCTCGTTTCGGAAGCCCGGCGCGAACAGCGGCCGGATCGGGCGGTCGATGAGCCGCGAGGTCAGCGTCTCCTTCTCCGAGGGACGGCCCTCGCGCTTGAAGAAGCCGCCGGGGATCTTGCCTGCGGCGAAGGTCTTTTCCTGGTAGTTGACGGTGAGCGGGAAGAAATCCTGCCCCGGCTTCACCTGCCGATTGGCGACCGCGGTGCAGAGCACCGTGGTCTCGCCGTATGTCGCCATCACCGCGCCGTCGGCCTGGCGCGCGACCTTTCCGGTCTCAAGTACGAGGCGGCGGCCGCCCCATGTCAGTTCCTTGCGGAATGTCTGGAACATCTCTCTCTTCCTTCTTTCAGAAACGGGTGAGGGCGCGGCGCGATCGCGCGGCCGGCGTCAAGGGCCAGTGCCGCCGCGACCGCGGCAGGCGCGCCCGGTATCTCGGTTGAATGGCTGGTCCTCGCTCCCGGCTGCGGCGCGGGCCGCGCGGACAGCGAGACAGGCTCGATCCGGCGTTCCGATCTTGCGCCGGGAGGTCGCGGCATCGTCAGCGTCGCAGCCCCAAGCGATCGATCAAGGCCTCGTAGCGGGCGGGATCGGCGCGCTTCAGGTAGTCGAGCTGGCTGCGCCGCTGACCCACCATGACGAGGAGACCGCGCCGCGAGTGGAAATCCTTGCTGTGCGTGGCCAGGTGCTCGGTCAGGTTCTTGATGCGCTCGCTCAGGACCGCGACCTGGACTTCCGGCGAGCCGGTGTCGCCCTCCTTGCGCGCGTAATCCTTGATGATCTCCTGCTTGCGCGGGAGTGCGATCGACATCGGGAGTCTCCTATCTCTAGAGGTTCAACACACGCACCGGACGAAGCGCGCCGTCGGCGATCTCGGCGAGCGCCACCAGCTTTGTGCCGCAGGTGGCGCGGATGCGTTGGCCGTTGCCAAGCTCCAGAACGAAGGCCCGATCGGTGGGGCGGAGCGGGAGCACGGCCTGGCCGCATCGCAAGCGGACCGCTTCGGCTTCCGTCAGGGCAAGCGCCGGGATGTCGTCCAGCGCCGTCTCAACCGGAAGCAGGTGCTCGAATGGGGCGGGACTATGCCCGAGGGAGGGGAGTTTATCCAGGGAAATCGCGTGCGCCTCGTGGAAGGGCCCGACCCGGGTGCGCCTGAGTGCCGAGACGTGGCCGCAGGTGCCCAGGCTCAGGGCCAGGTCTCGCCCGAGCGCTCGGATATAGGTGCCCTTGCCCACCTCGGCCTCGAAGTCGGCGTGGTCGGGATCGGGAATGTCGATGAGGCACAGGCTCTCGACGCGGACCGGGCGCGCCTCCAGGTCCACGGCCTCGCCGGCGCGGGCGAGAGCATAGGCCCGCCGTCCCGCCACCTTGAGCGCCGAATAGGCGGGCGGACGCTGATGGATCTCGCCGATGAAGGCGGGCAGCGCGGCGGCAATCTCTGCGCGGTCGGGCCGACGGTCCGAGGTCGCGGTGATGGCGCCCTCGGCGTCATCGGTGTCGCGCGCCTCGCCCCAGCGGACGGTAAAGCGATAGGTCTTGTGGGCCGCCATGGCCCAGGCGACGGTCTTGGTGGCCTCGCCGAGCGCGATCGGCAGGATACCGCTCGCCAGCGGATCCAGCGTCCCGCCATGGCCGGCCTTCTCGGCGTCGAAAAGGCGCCGAACAATGGCGACGGCTCGCGCCGAGCTCACGCCCACGGGTTTGTCGAGCGCCAGCCAACCGTGGACCGGCTGGCCTCGCCGCTTACGTGCCACCGTCGTCCTCTGAGCCCTCTACCTCGGCCCGATGCCCGGCGTCGGCGACGTCCCGCTGGACCTCGGGACGATGCAGGATCTCGTTGATCCGGTTGGCGTGATCGAAGGACATATCGAGCATAAACGAGAGCGTCGGCGTGAATCGGAGCGGTACCTCGCGGGCGACGAGCCCGCGCAGATAAGGCGCGCCGCGCTTCAAGCCCGCGAGCGTCTCCGGCGCGTGCGCGCCCGCCAGCGGCATCACGAACACCGTCGCGTGCTTCAGGTCCGGGCTCATGCGCACTTCCGTCACCGTGAGCGTCACGTCCAGGAGAGCGGGATCGTTGAGCTCGTGGCGCTCGAAGATGCGGGCGAGTCCATGGCGCACTTCTTCGCCGACGCGCAGCTGGCGCGCGGACGGCTCGGTGCGGGATCGTGAATGTCGCTTCATGGCAACTAACCACGCCATAGCGTCGGGTGAAGGTCGTGCGTCCTTCGACGCGGGTCTATCGGCCCTTGCTCAGGATGAGGGCTGCTAAGCAATGCTCAAGAGGGCCCCTCATCCTGAGCAAGCGACCGAAGGAAGCGCGTCGAAGGACGCACCGATCCTGCCTCACGCGGTCGCGCGCGCGACCTCCTCCATCTCGAAGCACTCGATGATGTCGCCGACCTGGATATCCTGGTAATTCTCGAAGGCCATGCCGCACTCGTAGCCCTCCTTGACCTCGCGCACCTCGTCCTTGAAGCGCTTGAGCGTCTTGAGGCTGCCCTCGTGAATGACGACGTTGTCGCGCAGCAGGCGAACCCGAGCGCCGCGGCGGACCGCGCCCTCGGTCACCATGCAGCCTGCGACCTTGCCGGATTTGCTGATGGTGAAGACCTCGCGGATCGTCGCGTTGCCGAGGAACCGCTCGCGCAACGTCGGCGCCAGCATGCCGCCGAGCGCTTTCTTCATGTCGTCGATCACGTCGTAGATGATCGAGTAGTAGCGGATCTCGACGCCGTCGCGCCGCGCCATGTCGCGCGCCTGCGGGTTGGCGCGGACGTTGAAGCCCACGATCACCGCGGCCGACGCCTTGGCGAGGATCACGTCGCTCTCGTTGATGCCGCCGACCGCCGAGTGCAGCACGCGGAGCTTCACCTCGTCGCTCGAGAGCTTTTCGAGGGATCCCACGATCGCCTCGAGCGAACCCTGTACGTCGGACTTGACCACGACCGCGAGCTCCTTCGCCGCGCCCGCCGCAATCTGCGAGAACATTTGCTCCAGCGTGCCGCGCGCGCCTTGCGCGGCCTGCTGCTCGCGCCGCCGGCGCTGGCGGAAGGCGGCGATGTCGCGCGCCTGGCCCTCGTCGGCCGCCACCGTGAAATCGTCGCCGGCGAGCGGCACGCCGTTGAGGCCTTGGACCTCGACCGGCATTGCGGGACCCGCGGAGTCGATGGTCGTACCGCGGTCGTCGAGCAGCGCGCGCACGCGGCCCCATTCGCTGCCGGTGACGAAGATGTCGCCGACCTTGAGGGTGCCGCGCTTGATCAGCACGGTCGCAACCGCGCCGCGGCCGCGCTCGATCTTCGCCTCGATCACCACGCCCTCGGCCGGCCGGTCCGGATTGGCCTTGAGGTCGAGGATTTCCGCTTGCAGCAGGATCGCCTCCTCGAGCTTGTCGAGGCCCGTCTTCTTGAGCGCGGAGACCTCGACGTCGAGCACGTCGCCGCTCAGCTTCTCGACCACGATCTCGTGCTGCAGCAGCTCCTGGCGCACCTTATCGGGATTGGCGTCGGGCTTGTCCATCTTGTTGATGGCGACAATGATCGGCACCTTCGCCGCCTTGGCGTGGCGGATCGCCTCCACCGTCTGCTCCTTGATGCCATCATCGGCCGCCACCACCAGCACCACGATGTCGGTGACCGTGGCGCCGCGCGCGCGCATCTGGGTGAAGGCCTGGTGGCCCGGCGTATCGATGAAAGTGATCTTCGCACCGCTCGCGAGGGTCACCTGATAGGCGCCGATGTGCTGGGTGATGCCGCCCGCCTCGCCGGCCGCCACGTCGGTGTGGCGGAGCGCGTCCAGAAGCGACGTCTTGCCGTGATCGACGTGGCCCATGATGGTAACCACGGGAGGACGGGACTGCTGCGTCTCTGGCGCGTCCTCCTCGCCCTTGAGCCCGAGCTCGATGTCGGACTCCGCGACCCGCTTAAGCTTGTGGCCGAACTCGGTGACAACCAGCTCCGCGGTATCGGCATCGATGACTTGGTTGATGGTTGCCATGACGCCCATGCGCATCAGCGACTTGATGACGTCGGCGCCGCGCTCGGCCATGCGGTTGGCGAGCTCCTGGACCGTGATCGTCTCGGGCACCACCACGTCTCGCACGATCTTCGCGGATTCCTGGAGCGCCATCTGCTGGTGGGCGCGCTGCTTCTCGCGCGCGCGCCGCACGGAAGCCAGGCTCCGCATGCGCTCTTCGTCGCCCTGATTGAGAACGCGGCTCACCGTGAGCTTGCCGGTGCGCCGGCGCGGCTCGTCGCGGCGCGGCACCAGGGTCGGCTTGCGCGCCTCGGTCTTGCCACGCTTCGGAAGATCGTCCTCCGGCTCCTCCTCGATCTTGACCTTGCCGGCGGCGGAGAGCGCCGCCACCTTGGCGGCCGCGGCCTTGCCGGCCCGCTCCGCCATCTCGCGGCGCTTGTCTTCCTCGGCCTTGCGCTTGCTGTCGGCCTCGAGGCGCTGACGCGCCTCTTCCTCGGCCTTGCGCTTGGTCTCTTCCTCCTCTTGCCGGCGCTTGGCTTCGTCCTCGCGGTGCCGGCGGTCCTCCTCCAGACGCAGCACCTCTTCCTCGCGCTGGCGATCGGCATCCATTACCGCCTGCTTGCGCGCCTCCTCGTCGGCGAGGATCGCGCCCTTGAGCGCGCGCTGGCGTGCTGCCTGCTCGCTCGGCGTGAGGCCGCGCGGCATCACCATCGGAGCACGCTTGGCGCCGGTCTGCGGCTGCACCGCGGCACTTGCCGCAGCGGCCCTGGAGCCGGGCTGCTGCGTCTCGGGTTTCTCGGGCTGGCCAGGTGTCGCCGCGCGCTTGCGGCGCACCTCCACCTGCACAGTCTTGGAGCGGCCGTGCGGGAAGCTCTGCCGGACCTGGCCGGTCTCGATCGGCTTGCGCAACTCCAGCCGTCCGCTGCCGCCGGGGCGGCCGAGGCTCAGAGGGCGCTTGGTTTCCTGTTCGTTGTTGTCGGTCATCTCGGTCCGATCGAAGTTCCTTGCTGCAGAGGTACGCTACCCACGCTCACGGATGTCCCGCGAAATCCCGCGAGGCGCCCGGCAACGGCCAGAAAGGCCTCGGCCAGCGGCCCCGCCTTCAGGACGGCGTGCACCGCGCTCTCGCGGCCGAATGCGGCGCCCAACTCCGCCGAGGTCAGCACCTCCACCAGCGGCAAGCCCCGAGCGCGCGCCCTGAGCTTCCCACGCCCGTCGGCACTGCCGTCGGCGGCGGCGATCAGGACCGCCGCCGCCCTGCCGTCATTCAGCGCCGCCTCGACCTTGGCGAAACCGCAGACGGCAAGTTTGGCACGCCGAGCGAGCCCGATGAGATCGATGGCGCGCCGAGCCAGCAGCTCCTCGACCCGCCGGTCGAGGTCCTCGTCGACCCCGACCGCGGCCCGGGCCGCCCGGCCGAACAGGCGCTTCTTAACCGCGCGCGCCACTATATCGCGCCGGGCAAGGGTCCACAAACCCCGGCCGGGCAGGCGCTCCGCCACGTCCGGGTGGACTCGGCCGTCGGGCCCGACAACGAAGCGGATCAGGTCCGGCTTGGCGCGCACCTCGCCCGTGACCAGGCAGCGCCGGAGCGGCCCGGTGTCCTCCGCCTCGATCGATGTCAGCACGTCGGTCGTGGCGCTACTCCTTGGCCTCGCCCGCGGCTTCCGCCGGAGCGGCTTCGTCGGCGAACCAGTGGGCGCGTGCCGCCATGATGATGGCGTTCGCGGCGTCCGGCTCGAGTTTCAGGTTGGCGGGCATCATCTCGATGAGCTCGTCGGCCGCGAGGTCGCCGAGGTCGTCTAAGGTCTTCACGCCCTTCTCGCCGAGCACCACGAGGCGCTGAGGCGTCAGGCCCTCGACCGCGGCGACATCGTCGCCGACGCCGAGCTCCTTGCGCTTGGCCTCGGCGCGCGCCGCTTGCTCCTCGAGAAATGTCCGTGCCCGCTCCTGCAGTTCCGAGGCGACGGTCGGATCGAAGCCCTCGATGCCCGCGAGATCCTCGGTGGCGACGAACGCCACTTCCTCGACCGAGGTAAAGCCCTCCGTGACCAAGAGATGGGCAATCACGTCGTCGACGTCCAGGGCGTCGATGAACATCTGGCTCCGGCTGCGGAACTCCTCCTGTCGGCGCTCGGACTCCTCGGCCTCGGTCAGGATGTCGATGTCCCAGCCCGTGAGCTGCGAGGCAAGCCGCACGTTCTGGCCGCGCCGGCCGATGGCGAGGCTCAACTGATCGTCGGGGACGACCACTTCAATACGCCGCTGCTCCTCGTCCATCACCACCTTGGCGACTTCCGCCGGGGCGAGCGCGTTCACGACGAATGTGGCGGGATCTTGCGACCACGGGATGATGTCGATCTTCTCGCCTTGGAGCTCCGCCACCACCGCCTGGACGCGGCTGCCGCGCATGCCGACGCAGGCGCCGACGGGATCGATGCCGCTGTCGTTGGAGATGACCGCGATCTTGGCGCGGCTGCCGGGATCGCGCGCAACGGCGCGGATCTCGATGATGCCGTCGTAGATCTCCGGCACTTCCTGGGCGAAGAGTTTCGCCATGTATTGCGGGTGGGTGCGCGACAGGAAGATCTGCGGGCCCCGCACCTCCTGGCGCACGTCGTAGATGTAGGCACGCACGCGCTCCCCCTGCCGGAAGGTCTCGCGCGGCAGCAGCTCGTCGCGGCGCAAGATCGCCTCGGCGCGGCCCAAGTCCACGATCACGTTGCCGAACTCGACGCGCTTCACCAGGCCGTTCACGATCTCGCCGATGCGGTCCTTGTACTCCGCGTACTGACGCTGACGCTCGGCGTCGCGCACCTTCTGCACGATCACCTGCTTGGCCGTTTGGGCGGCGATGCGGCCGAAATCGATCGGCGGCAAGGGGTCCGTGATGAAGTCGCCGATTTCGGCCTCGGGGTTGAAGCGGCGCGCGTCGGCAAGCGGGATTTGCGTCGCCTCGTTCTCCACGGGGTCCTTCACCTCGCGGAAGCGCATCAGCCGGATCTCGCCGTTCTTGCGGTCGATCTCGGCGCGGATGTCGTACTCCTGGCCGTACTTGGATCGGCCCGCCTTCTGAATCGCCTGCTCCATCGCGACCAGCACCTCGTCGCGGTCGATGCCCTTGTCGCGCGCGACGGTGTCGGCGACTTGCAGGAGCTCGGGTCGGGCATAGGTGGCGGGAGATTGCATGGCTGTCTCGGTGCGGGGTTGTTGATGTTGATTTCGGCTTCAGGCTCGCCGTTGCTGGGCGGCCAGGAGCTCGTCGGTAAGGACCAGTTTCGCGCGCAAGATGCGCGCCAAGGGCAGCTCCACGACCTCGGCGCCCAAGTTGAGCCGAACGCGATCGGCGTCGACGCCGAGCAGCCGGCCCCGGAAGCGGCGGCGGCCGTCGAGGGGCGCCGCGAGCTCGAGCTTGGCTTCGTAGCCCCGGAAGCGCTCGTAGTCCTCGCGGCGGACCAAGGGCCGGTCGATGCCCGGCGAGCTCACCTCGAGGACGTAGGCATGCTCGATGGGGTCCGCGACATCCAGAAGCGCCGAAACCGAGTGCGTCACCTCCGTGCAGTCGTCGACGCCCATGGGTTGCTCGTCGATGCGTTCCGCCATCACCTGCAACACCTGCGCGCGCCGGCCGCCCGTGACGGCGACGCGCACGAGCCGATAGCCCATCGCTTCGAGCGACGGCGCGATCAGCGTCTCGATGCGGGCGGTGTCGATCACCGTTATGCCTCGCGGGTCCTGCCTTGTGCGCCAAAACAAAAGGGCGGGCCGGCGGCCCACCCCTCGGTTTCAGAGATGCAGTCTTATCAACCGCACCCTATGGGTTTATTTGGCCGCGAATATAGCCCGATTTCGCGGCCATGCAAGGCCGAACAGGAAGGCTGTCAGGACCTCCTTGTGAAGCGCAGAAAATGCGGGATTCGTCCGGCCGCCAGAGCCTTTGCCTCGTAGCGCGTGGGGGGCCAATCGGGTTGCCGCCGGAGCCAATCCGTGGGCCCCTGCGCCTGCCAGGCAAAGGCGGGATGCAGGGGGACCAGCTCCAGCATCGCGCGGAGATATCCGACATCGTCGGTCGCGAGCCGAAGCTCGGCGCCGGTCTTCATGGTGCGCGCGAGCTGATCCAGAGTGCTCGGCGACACCATGCGCCGCTTGTGATGGCGCTGCTTGGGCCAGGGATCCGGGAACAGGATGAAGACCCGGCCGAGGCAAGAATCCGGGAGCGCAGCCAACAGGAGCCGCGCGTCGTCGACGAGGACGCGGACGTTGCGGAGATCCCGGCGCTGCACCTCCGCCAAGAGCTTGACCACGCCGTTCTCGAACACCTCGGCGCCAAGAAAGCCGATATCAGGATGCGCGGTCGCCTGCTCGGCCAAGTGCTCGCCGGCGCCGAAGCCGATCTCGAGCCAGAGCTCGGCCGGAGGGGCCGGGAAAAGCCCGTGCGGGTCGAGGCTGCCATGCTCCGGCACGTCGATGCGCAGCACCGGCAGCAGGCTCGCCAGCAGGTCGCGCTGGCCAGGCCGAAGCCGCCGGCCCCGGCGGCGGCCGTAGAGCAGTCGCTGTCGGCCGTCAGGCCCTCCGCGCTGATCCGCTCCCGCTCTCAGGCGAGGGCCGAGCGTAGACCGGGCACGAGATCGAGGCGCTCCCACGAAAATCCGCCGTCGGCCTCCGGGTGCCGGCCGAAATGGCCGTAGGCGGATGTCCGCGCGTAGATCGGCTTGTTGAGCCCGAGGTGCGTGCGGATGCCGCGCGGGCTCAGATCCATCAGCTGCTGCAGCACCGTGGATAGCCTCTCCTCGTCGACCCGCGCGGTACCGCCGGTGTCGATATAGACCGACAACGGCTTGGAGACGCCGATGGCATAGGAGACCTGGATGGTGCAGCGGTCGGCGAGCCCTGCCGCCACCACGTTCTTGGCGAGATAGCGCGCGGCGTAGGCGGCGGAGCGGTCCACTTTGCTCGGATCCTTGCCGGAGAAGGCGCCGCCGCCGTGGGGCGCCGAGCCGCCATAGGTGTCGACGATAATTTTGCGGCCGGTGAGGCCGGTATCGCCGTCGGGACCGCCGATCACGAAGCGCCCGGTCGGATTCACGTAAAAATGCTCTTCGTCGCACATCCAGCCCTCGGGCAGCACGTTCACCACGTGAGGGCGTACGATCTCGCGGACGTCGTCCTGGTCGATGTCGGGACTGTGCTGTGTCGAGACCACCACGGAGGTCGCCCGCACCGGCTTGCCGCCGGCGTACTGGAGCGTGACCTGGCTCTTGGCGTCGGGTCCCAGCTTGGGCGCGGATCCTTCGTGACGCGCCTTGGAGAGCGAGCGCAGGATCGCGTGCGCATAGTAGATCGGCGCCGGCATCAGCTCCGGGGTCTCTCGGCATGCATAGCCGAACATGATGCCTTGGTCGCCTGCGCCCTCGTCCTTGTTGCCGGCGGCGTCGACGCCCTGGGCGATGTCCGAGGACTGCGCGTGCACGAGGCACTCCACCTCGGCCGTCTTCCAGTGGAAGCCCTCCTGCTCGTAGCCGATGTCCCGGATCGCGTGCCGTGCGACGTCCACCAGCAGATCCTTGGTGATCGAGGCGGGGCCGCGCACCTCGCCCGCCATCACCACGTGGTTCGTGGTTGCGAGCGTCTCGCAGGCGACGCGAGCGTGGGGGTCGGCGGCCAGGAAGGCGTCAACCACCGCATCCGAGATGCGATCGCAGACCTTGTCGGGGTGCCCTTCGGAGACGGACTCGCTAGTGAAGAGATAGTCGCGCTTGACCACGTTATTTCCTTCCCTCGGCCCTTGAGGACCGCCTGGTTCCGTTGCTGCGTGGGCCGGGAGAAATCGCCGTCGTGCGGGAGTACGCACGGGCTCGCGCAGAATTCGCGACTAGTTGCTACCGGGGCAACCGGGCGTCAAGGATTTTTGCGGTGGGCGAAGGCCCATCGGGACGTCAGTGCCGTTCCGTCGCGTTCGCGATCGCCTTGGTGAGGTCGAAGAGCCGCCGGCGGACCTGCGGGTCGCCGATCCGATAGTAGGCGCGCACCAGTTCGAGCGTCTCGCGCCGCATCATGGGATCGGCCTCGTAGGTGGGGCTCGGGGCCTCCTCGAGCATGCCGCCGAGCCGTGCCTCGGCGGCGCTCGTCACAGCCGGAGTCATTTCCTCGAAGAAATACGACACCGGCACGTCGAGGACACGGGACAGGTCGTAAAGGCGGCTGGCGCCGACCCGGTTCGCGCCGCGCTCATATTTCTGCACCTGCTGAAAGGTGAGCCCGATAGCCTCGCCGAGCTTCTCTTGGCTCATGCCGAGCAGCGTGCGGCGCAACCGTACGCGGGAGCCGACATGAACGTCGATGGGATTGGGCTTGTCGGACTTTGGGCGGCGTCTTCGGCCGTCGCTGGCTTTGTTATCCATTATCCTCGGCCGACCAGATGCAAGGTCTGGCCATTTGATAGTTCACACGATCGTATGCGGTCAACCGCTTGTAGCGGAATTCCGACGTGGTACGCGCGGAATTCACGAAGGTTTGACGGATTTCCTCCTTAGGCTGGAAAAAACCCAGCCAAGCCCTAGTAAGAGGGGCAAGGCCGCAAAGAAGAACGCATCGCCCGCTTGCTCGTAGAGCGTCGGCGGCAGTGTGCGCGGCAGCGGCACATCGAGAAATCCCACGACGTCGAGGCCCATCCGCTGCACCACGCGGCCCAACGGATCGATCAGGCCGGAGATGCCGTTATTGGCCGCGCGCACCACGGGCAAGCCTTCCTCGATCGCGCGCACGCGCGCGATGCTGAAATGCTGGAAGGGACCGGACGTGATGCCATACCAGGCATCGTTGCTGAGCGCGAGTAGCCATTGTGGCCGGTCCACAGGATCGATCACCGCTCCCGGGAAGATCACCTCGAAGCAGATCAGCGGCGAGACCGGCGGCAGACCCGGCAGGTGCAGCGTACGCACCCCCGGTCCGAAGGAGAAATCCGTGGTGCCCGGCGTGATCTTGTCCATCGGCAGCACGCCGCGCAGCGGTACGTACTCGCCGAACGGCACCAGGTGCGCCTTGTCGTAATAGCCTTGAATGATACCGGCATGATCGATGGCGATCATGCTGTTCCAGAAATGCTGAAGCGGGCCGGGCGGCGGGTCGCTGCGGTCGCTGCCCACGAGGGCGAGGCCGTTCGTCGGCAGCAGCCCCGCGATCGCCATGCGGGCGCCGCCGTCCCGGTCGAGGAAGGGCGGGGCGTTCGCCTCTGGCCAGACCAGGACGTCGAAAGGTGCGCCTGTCTCGGCGGGTTCGCTGCTCAAGGCCAGCAGTCGGCGGAAGCTCGTCAGCCGCTCGGCCGGATCGTTCTTGAGGGTCTGCGGGATCGAGGGTTGGACGATGCGGATCCGCACGCCCGGCTGCATAGCGGGCGTAGCCGTGGCGTCGAGGCGCAGCCAACCAAAGGCGAAGCACGCCACGAGCAGCGCTGCCGAGGTGGCGAGCGGCGGCCAGCGTCGGCCGGCGAGGTCGCCCAGGGTCGCGGGCAACGAGACCGCGGTCATGGTCAACAGGCTCAAGCCGTAAATGCCCACCAGCGACGTCACCTGCAGCATGGCGAGGCTGCCTGGAAACGCGCCCGACCAGGCATAGCCAACGAGATTCCATGGCAATCCCGTGAGCACGTGGCCGCGCAACCACTCGGCTCCGCACCAGAACACCGACAGCGCCAGTATCCGCGAGACGCCGCGCCATCCGAGCCAGCGGCAGGTCAAATGCGCCGCCAGCACCGCTCCGCCCGTGAAGATCGCAAGCCCCGCCGGCACGCCCAGCAGCGCGAAGGGCGTCAGCCACCAGAACCTCGCGATGTCCACGAAAAGCGCCGCCGTGAGCCAATAGAATCCGGCGACGAAGAACCCGAGACCGAAGCACCAGCCGATGCCGAATGCCTCGCGCGAGCGCTGCGCGCCATCGAACAGCCAGACGAAACCGACGAAGGAGAGGACGAGCACCGGGGTCATGTCGACGGGCGGCAAGGCCGCCGCCGCCAGCACGCCCAACAGGAAGGCCGCGCCATAGCGGCGCAAGCCCTGCAGCTCCGCCAGCCGAAGCGCCGCGAGCTGCGCGGGCGCGACGGGAATGGCGCCCCGGAACTCGAGGGTGGATGCCCGCTCAGGCATGCTCGACCTCGCTGACCGACGACGGCGGCACCGGCAAGCCGCGCAAGCGCAGGCGTTTCACGCGCCGCGGATCGGCATCCAGCACCTCGATGTCGAATCCCGCGGGATGCCTGATCACTTCGCCGCGCGCGGGCACCCGGCCCGCCAGCGTCGTGACCAGGCCGCCCAGCGTATTAATCTCCTCCTCGACTTCCGGCGGCAGCAGCTTTTGGCCCGTGGCGTCCTCGAGACGGTCGATGGGCATGCGCGCCTCGACGATGACGCTGCCGTCCGGCCGCTCGATCAGCTGCGGCGGATCGGCGGGGTCGTGCTCGTCCTCGATCTCGCCCACGATCTGTTCGATCACGTCCTCGATCGAGAGCAGCCCGTCGACGCCGCCGAACTCGTCGACCACCAGCGCCAGATGGATGCGCGTCAACCGCATCTGCAAGAGCAGGTCGAGCACCGGCATGGAGGGCGCCACGAACAGCACCTTGCGCACGATCTTGGCGAGCGCCACGGGCTTGTTGTCGGCGGCGTAGGGCAGCAGATCCTTGATGTGCAGCATGCCGACGACGTCGTCGAGCGTCTCACGATAGACCGGGACCCGCGAATGCCCTTGCTCGATCATCGACTTGACCACCTGGTCGAACGGCGTATCGACCTCGAGGGCCACGATGTCGACCCGCGGCACCATCACATCGGCGGCGGTTTGCTCATGCAGCTTGACGATGTTGCCGAGGATCGCCCGCTCCTGCGGATCGATCGGCTGCTCCTCGTGCTCCTCGATCAGCTCCTCGAGCGAGGTGCGCAGGTTCTGCTCGCCCGCGCGCTCGCCGCGCAGCTGCTTCAGCCAGTTGCGCAAGCCGCGGAACGGGCCCTCCTCGGCCTCGCGCGTGCTGGACGGGCGGCCGGTCGGTGCGTCAGTCATCGCCCGCCGCCTGCCGCTCGGCATAGGGGTCGGCGACCCCGAGCCGCGCCAGCACCTGGGTCTCCAGCGCCTCCATCTGCTCGGCCTCTCCGGGCTCGTCGTGATCGTAGCCGAGGAGGTGCAGGATCCCGTGCACCACCAAGTGGCGCAGATGGTCCGCGATATCCTTGCCCTGCTCCTGGGCCTCGCGGCTCACGGTCTCGTAGGCCAGCACGACGTCGCCCAGCAGAAACGGCGCCTTCGGCGGAAGTTCCTCGTCCAGCGAAGGGAAAGACAGCACATTGGTCGCCGCGTCGATGCGCCGCCACTGCCGATTGAGCCGGCGCACCAGAGCGTCGTCGGCGAGCACCACGCTGACCTCGGTCCGGCGCGTGAGCCGAGGCTTGGCCGCGGCGAAGGCGGCTTCCGCCGCCGCCACGCAGATCGCGCGCCGGCGCGGCAGGCGCTCGCGCCAGCGCGGCGAGGTCTCCGCCAGATCGATCGCGATCGCGGGTTTGCGGCGAAGCCGTGAGGCCGAGCGGTCACTCATGGTCGCTCGGTCCGCGGCGGCTGCTGCGCCGGCGGTCGCGGCGGTCGTAGGCTTGCACGATGCGCTGCACCAGGGCATGGCGCACGACGTCCGCCTCGGTGAAATGTATGGTGGCGATGCCCTCGACCCCCTCGAGCGCCGCCAGCGCATCGGTGACGCCCGATGTGGTGCCGCGCGGCAGGTCGATCTGTGAGAGGTCGCCGGTGACGGCCATCCTCGCGCCTTCGCCGAGCCGGGTCAGGAACATCTTCATCTGAACGGGGGTGGTGTTCTGGGCCTCATCGAGAATGATGTAGGCGTGCCCGAGCGTTCGCCCACGCATGAAGGCGAGCGGCGCGATCTCGATCTCGCCGCTCAAGAGGCGCTTTTGCACCTGCTCGCCCGGCAACATGTCGTAAAGCGCGTCGTAAAGCGGCCGCAGATAGGGATCGACCTTCTCCCGGACGTCGCCGGGCAGGAAACCCAGCCGCTCGCCGGCCTCGACCGCGGGCCGCGAGAGCACGATGCGCTCGACCTTGCCCGACATCATCATGTCCACGGCGGCCGCGACCGCGAGGTAGGTCTTGCCGGTCCCCGCGGGACCCAGGCCGAAGACCAGCTCGTGGCTGCGCAGGACCCGGATGTACTCCGCCTGGTTGGCGCCGCGCGCGCTGATGCGGCGCTTGCGCGTGTGAATTTCGGATTCGAGGCCGAACGGCGAAGGCGCCTCGCCGGGACGGCTGTGAGCGAGCCGGACCGCGGCATCGACGGTGGCGCCGTCGACCTCGAGGCCGCGCTTCAGCCGATCGTAGAGCGATGCGAGCGCCGCGCGGGCCTGGTCCGCCCGCGGGCTCGGTCCCGTGATCGCCAGGCGATTGCCGCGCGAGACGACGGAGACGCCCAGCTGGCGCTCGATGCGATCGAGATGCGCGTCCCGCTCGCCGAAGAGGAGGGGCAGCAGCGCGTTGTCGTCGAACTGCATCTGCACGGCATCGCCCGTGGGCTTGGAGGCGCTCGAGGCGCTGGGTGGCCTCATGCGGAGATACGCTCCTCGCACTCGATCCGCTCGCCGGCAAGGCTGTTTGGCTCGGCACCGATGATACGCGCGGGCACGAGCGCTCCCACGAGCCGCGCCGGCGCCAGTACGTGAACCGGCTGCAGATAAGGGCTGCGCCCGACCAGCTGTCCCGGATGCCGGCCCGGCCGCTCCAGCAGCACGTCCAGCGTGCGGCCCACCTGGCTCCGGTTGAACGTCCGTTGTTGCGCCTCGAGCAGCTCCTGCAGCCGCGCGAGGCGCGCGGACTTGACCTCGTCGGGTATCTGGTCGGGCTCGGTCGCCGCGGGCGTGCCGGGCCGCGCGCTGTATTTGAATGAGAAGGATTGCGCGAAGCCGACCTCGCGCACCAGCGCGAGCGTCGCTTCGAAATCGCGCTCGCTCTCGCCGGGATAGCCCACGATGAAATCCGAGGAGAAGGCGATCTCCGGCCTCGCGCGGCGCAGACGCTCGAGCGTGCCCAGGTAATCCGCCGTGGTATGCCGCCGGTTCATGGCGGCGAGAACGCGGTCCGAGCCCGATTGCACCGGCAGGTGGAGGAACGGCATCAGCCTCGTCACGTCGCGATGCGCCTCGACGAGCTCGTCGTCGACGTCGCGCGGGTGCGAGGTGGCGTAGCGGATGCGGGCGGTGCCCGGGACGTCGGCGAGCGCGCGGATGAGCCGGCCCAATCCCCATTCACCGCCGCCCGGGGCAGCCCCGTGGTAGGCGTTGACGTTCTGCCCCAAGAGCGTGATCTCGCGTGCGCCCGCCGCGGCTTGCCGATGTGCCTCGTCGAGCACTTCGGCTGCCGGGCGCGAGAACTCGGCACCCCGCGTATAGGGCACGACGCAGAAGGTGCAGAACTTGTCGCAACCCTCCTGGATCGTGAGGAAGCTGGAGACGCCCTGGGGCGCCGAGGCGTCGGGCAGGTGGTCGAACTTGCTCTCGACGGGAAACTCGGTGTCGAGCACGCCGCCCGCGCGTCGCGTCGCCGTCGCCACCAGCTCCGGGAGGCGGTGATAGGTCTGCGGCCCCAGAACGATGTCGACATGCGGCGCGCGCGCCAGGATCTCGGCGCCCTCGGCTTGCGCGACGCAGCCGGCAACCGCAAGGATCATGCGGCCGCCGCGCCGCCGCGTCGCTTCCTTCAGCGGCTTGAGACGCCCAAGCTCGGAGAACACCTTCTCCGCGGCCTTCTCGCGGATGTGACAGGTGTTGAGGATCACCATGTCCGCCTCGCGCGGGCTCTCGGTGGTCGAGTAGCCGAGCGGTGCCAGCACGTCCGCCATGCGCGCGGAGTCGTAGACGTTCATCTGGCAACCGTAGGTCTTGATGTAGAGCTTCTTGGCGGAGGTCATGGTCGTCAGCCGCCTGCGGCCGCTTCGGCGGCGACAGCGGGCATGGGCTCCTGCTGAGGCGGTGGCGGCGGCCGCACGGCTCCGGTCGGCTCGACGGGCTGCGGCCGGCCCGCGATCGCGGAGGCGACCCCGGCGGACACCACCCGCCAGCAATGCTCCGCCAGCGCCTTGCGCGTGGAAAAGGCCTCGATGCTTACGGGCGCGTGGAACTCGACGGTGACGCCGACCCGGCCCAGTCCCACCATGGCCCAGAGATGGGACGCCATGTCCATGTCGCCATACCACGCGAAGAACGGGCGGTAGAACCGGCCGATCGGCATGCCGTCCAGCGTCACGTAGGCGATCGAGACCGGCTGCACGGTGATGGGATGCTCGAGATGGGCGCCGTGCACCGCGGCGAAGAGCGCGCTCTTGAAGGGCAGGACGCGGCTGCCGTCGTCGCTGGTGCCCTCGGGGAACAGGATCAGCCGGCCGCCTTCCTTGAGCCGCTCGACGATGACATCCCGCTGGCGGTGCGTCGTGTGCGCGCGGCGGTCGACGAACACCGTGCGCTGCAGGCGCGCGAGCCAGCCGAACAGGGGCCAGCGCTTGACCTCGCTCTTGGCGATGAAAGAGGCGTCGATCACGCCGCCGAGGATCTCGATGTCGACGTAAGACGAGTGATTGACCACGAAGAGCGTCGGCCGTAGCGGCGAGGGCGTGCCGATCACGGTGGTGTCGAAGCCGAGGATGCGGCCGGCGAGCGCATGATAGGCGCGCGGCAGCCGCTCCGCGAGCGGCGAGCGAGCGAGCAGCAGGAGGGCTTGCACCGGCATCAGCGGCAACGTCAGGCACACGTAGAGAAAGAGCCGCTTCAGTCGCAGGAAAAACGCGCTCATGGGATCGAAACGGTCGGCATCAAAGCGTGCTCGCCTCGCGCGTCTGCCGCTCGTAGTGGCGATAGTACTTGTCGGTGATGAGGTCGGTTTTCACCACGATCGAGACGTCGGTCGTGTTGAATTGCCGGTCGATCACCGCGCCGTCGCCGACGAACCCGCCGAGTCGCAGATAACCCTTGATCAAAGGCGGCAGCTCCGCGAGCGCCTTGGCGGGCTCGATCGCAGTGGTCGCGATGCGGCGCATGTCGACATAGCGCGCCGCCAGAGCGCGGGGGCGGAGCGCGGGCGGCGCCAGGTGGTGGTAATAAAGGTAGCTCAGCGGTACCGCCAGCCCCTCGGGATCGGTGCCGGGCAGGCTCGCGCAGCCGAACATCAGGTCGATCTGGTGATGGAACACGTAGGCCGCGATGCCGCGCCACAGAAGTTGCATGGTCGGCCGATTGCGCGCGGACGCATCGACGCAAGAGCGGCCGAGCTCCAGGATCTCGCCGGGATAGGCCACCATCGTGGAGATGTCGTACTCCTCGGCGGAGTAGAAACGACCGACGCGCTCGGCGGCGCTCCGGCGGATCAAGCGATAGGTTCCGATCACGGACTGCGGGCCCGTGCCGCGGGCGTGATCGATCACCAGGAGATGATCCGCGACGTCGTCGAAGTCATCGAAATCGCGCCGGGCCCGCGCCATTTCCGGCGTAGGCTCGGCACCCATTTCCTCGTAGAAGACGCGGTAGCGGAGCGCCTGGGAGGCCGCGACCTCGCCCGGTCTCTCCGCCAGGCGCACCGCGAGCGTGCCCGAGCGAATGTCCAGCGCGCGCGGGCGCTCTGCGGCGGTGACCAACGACTCGAACTGCAGGTTGCTCATGAGTCCCCCTCGAGGCTGGGCTCAATCGGCCGTAGGGCCAATCGCGAACATGCAAAAGTCGGTCTGGGCGCGCCGGCCATGGCGGTTCATTTTCCGGCGGCGCGACCGGGCTTGCTCTCGAGCGGGACCGCGTAGAGCTCGAGGCGATGGTCGACCAGGCGAAAGCCAAGCTGCTCGGCCACCTGGCGCTGCAGACGCTCGATGACCTCGTTCTTGAACTCGATCACCCGGCCCGTCTGCAGATCGATCAGATGATCGTGGTGATCGCTGGGCATCTCCTCGTAGCGCGACCGCCCGTCGCCGAAATCATGCCGCGCCAGGATGTTCGCCTCCTCGAAAAGCCGCACGGTGCGATAGACCGTGGCGATGCTGATATGGGGGTCGATCTCGGCGGCCCGGCGGTGCACGCTCTCGACATCGGGGTGGTCGGAGGAATCGGAGAGCACGCGCGCAATGATGCGCCGCTGCTCCGTCATCTTGAGACCCTTGTCGTGGCAGAGCCGTTCCAGGCGCGATGGCATTGCGGTTGGTCCCGCCTCCCTAGCAAGCCGACGGCGCGCCCACGGGGCGATGGGCGACGCGCACCGGGAGCGCAAGGCCGTCTTGCTGGCGACCCGGTTCCGCCGCGGATGGCCATCCTCCCGCGACACCGAGTCGAAAGCCCCGGTCGAGCCAGTATATCCGAACTGTCCTGACCGTCCTATGACGCCGTACCGGGGGCACGCGTGGAACTGGCTAAGTATCAGGCAGCGCTCGATTTTCTGCCTCTGGTGCCGAGCCCGATCTCCTTGGCGAGGCGCGAGCGCTGGCGGGCGTAATTGGGCGCCACCATGGGGTAATCCGGCGCCAAATTCCAGCGATCGCGGTACTGCTCGGGGGTCATGTTGTACGCTGTTTTGAGATGCCGCTTGAGCATCTTGAGCTTCTTGCCGTCCTCCAGGCAGACGAGATAGTCGGGATGGATCGACTTCTTGATCGGCACCGCGGGGTCGGGGCGCTCGGTGGTCTGAGCCTGGCCTTTGCCGACATTGGCCAGCGATTGATAGACTTGACTGATCAGCTGAGGCAAATCCGCCGCCGCGACGGTGTTCTTCGAGACATGCGCGGCGACGATCTCGGTGGTCAAGGTCAGGAGTTCTTTAGTGTTCGCGGTATCGGACATTTCGGGCTTTCCTTAGGAACTTCACGCACAGATATGGTTTTTTGCCGCCGGCAAAGCAATGAGCCTCGCCGTCACAACATTGCTGGTCTCGAATTGGCAGTAGAGATAGCAACAGTGGCAGCAAAATCAAACTGAAACCCTGCCGGCGCGTGACCTGCCTTTCCGATGATCCAGCCGAAGGTCCCCTCAGGGCAGCAGGGTTCGGCGCAGCAGGCGCGCGTCCATGAGGCTCCGGTCCGGGCGGCGGTAATAGCCGCGCCGGGTGCCCACGTGCTCGAAGCCGAGGGTTTGGTAAAGCGCCAGCGCCCCGGCGTTGTCCTCGGCGACCTCGAGAGTGAGGCTCGCGACGCCCAGCGCGCGTCCCCTGGCCAGCAAGTCCTCGAGCAATGCGCGCCCAGCGCCGCACCGACGCGCCGCGGGCGCCACCCCCAGCGTCACGATCTCGCCGGCGTGGCCCAACAGCATGTCGAACAGGAACCCCTGGGGCATTTGCCGGGGATCGGCGGGATCGATCGCCCAATGTCCGCTCGCGCCCGCGATCTGGAGGATGCCTTCGAAGTCGGCGCGGCTCCAGGATTCGCCGGGAAAGCAGAGCGCGTGCAGTCGCGCTGCATGCTCGAGCGCCTCGACCGTCACCGGGACGATGCGCCAGCCAGTCATGGCGCCGGTGCCTTGGCCAGCGTCACGTCGGGCGCATGCAGATAGCGCGGCTGGAGGCGCTCCGTGCGGAGCCCCGCCCGCCACCGCTCGGCCGCTAGCCGCGCGAGCGCCGCGGCATCGGCGGTTCCGGGGCCTGGCGCGGTCACGAGATCGCGGCCCTCGAACGCCGGGCGGAGCCGCGCGGCGCCATCGCCCGCCAGCACCAGCGGCCCGGTGGGCGCGGCCGTGCGCCAATGATCGGGTGCCACGAGGGTGCCCTCGCCCAGCGGCGCCCGCGTGTAGTCGAAGGCCTGGAGGTAGAGTTCCTCCCGCCGGCTCTCGATCGCCACCAGCAAGGCGCGGCCCTCGAGCAGTGCCGCAGGCACGGCCGCCGCCACGGTCTCGAAGCTGCCGAGGCCGAGCGCGGGCAATCCCGTCGCGAGCGCCAATCCCTGGGCGGTGGCGATGCCGATGCGCACGCCGGTGAAGGCGCCCGGCCCGAGCGTCACGGCGATGAGGTCGAGGCCGCCGAAGCCGAGGCCGGCGGCGGCCATGACGCGGGCGATCATGGGGACGAGATGCTCCGCCTGGCCGCGCAGCATCGGCGCGCTTTCGTGCGCGAGCAGCCGCTCGCCGCTGAGCACAGCGGCAGAGCAGCCGCCGCCGGAGCTGTCGAAGCCAAGGATGTTCATGCCGGCGCCAGCTTCCCCGGCAGCCCGGCAATTCGCAACGCTAAATCAAGGGTCCCTTGCGGTCGACGCGGAAGCTCAGACCGGGCGGACTTCCTGGACCTCGGGGATGTAGTGCCGGAGCATGTTCTCGATGCCGGCCTTCAGCGTGGCGGTCGAGCTCGGGCAGCCCGAGCAGGAACCCTGCATGGTCAGGTAGACCACGCCGTCCTCGAAGCTGTGGAAGATGATGTCGCCGCCGTCTTGCGCCACGGCGGGGCGCACGCGGGTTTCCAGAAGTTCCTTGATCTGGGAGACCACCTCGTCGTCCTCGTCCTCGGCCGCATCGGCGGGAGCGGCGAGGCCGCTCATGACGGGCCGGCCCGAGGTGAAGTGATCCATGATGGCGGCGAGCACCACGGGCTTGAGCTTGAGCCAATCGAGATCGGCGGCCTTGCTCACCGTGATGAAATCGGTGCCGAGATAGACGCCGGTCACGCCCTCGAGCGCGAACAGGCTTTCGGCGAGCGGCGAGCTCTTGGCGGTCGCCGCTTCCGTGAAATTGGCCGTGCCCGAGTCCATGACCGCGCGCCCCGGCAGGAACTTGAGGGTCGCGGGATTGGGCGTAGGCTCGGTCTGGATGAACATCGGGATGGCTCCGGTCTCGAGAGATCGCCGCACAACGTTGGTTGTCCGCGGCCGCAAGTCAACCCTCTGGGCAGTAGGGTCAATAGGACCGCGCGGCACCCATGCCGGGTCGGTACTTGCGGCACGGTTCCGGCAAGGTTGAAATGGCACCCATGACGGTGATGTTGGATAAATGGCGCGCGCCGCGCCTCTCGGCGGCGCGACTCCGTGCTCAGCCGGTGATCGACTGGCTGGTGGACGTCGCGCGGCGGATCGACGAGGCTCCCGAGTTTCTCGAGGCGGTCTGCGAGCGGATCGCGGCGGAAGGGGTGCCCCTCGAGCGTTGCACGGTGCATGCGCGCACGCTGCATCCGGAGATCTTCGGCTTCACGGTGCGCTGGCTTCCGGATCGGTCGACCGAGATGATTCCGCACTACCACGGCGCCAGCACCGAGGCCGCCTACGAGAACAGCGCGGTTTATTGGCTGTTCGGCGGCGCCGAGCGGTTTCGCCGGCGGATCGGCAGAGCCGGGGTCGTGCTTGATTTCAGCATCTTGCCCGAGCTCAAGGCGGACGGATTGACCGATTACGTCGCCCTGCGGCTGCCGTTCACCGACGGCACCAGCAGCGCCATCACCCTGGCCACCAAGCGTCCGGACGGGTTTGGGGATGAGGACATCGGCTTCTTCGATGCGCTTCTGCCGCACCTCGCCCTGGTCCTCGAGGCGCGCGTCGGGCATCGGATCGCCGAGAACGTACTCAAGACCTATCTCGGCGACGATGCCGGCCGGCGCGTGCTGCGCGGCGAGGTGACGCGCGGCAGCGGTCAGGTCATCGAGGCCGCGATCTTGTTCGCGGACATCCGCGGCTTCACCGAGCTCTCGGAGACGCTGCCCGGCGATCAGGTGATCCAGCTGCTCAACAGCTATTTCGAGAGCGTGATCCATCCGGTGGAGGGCCATGGCGGCCAGGTGCTGAAGCTGATCGGCGACGGCGTGCTCGCGATCTTCCCGCTCGGGCGCGGCGGCGCGAAACCCGCATGCTTCGCCGCCGCGACCGCGGCGAACGCCGCCTTCGCCAATCTAGCCGAGGTCAACCGTTCCCGCGCCGCCGCGGGCGCCCCCACGTTTCGGATCGGCATCACGCTCCATGTCGGGCGGGTCATCTACGGCAACATCGGCGCCTCGAGCCGGCTCGATTTCACCGTGATCGGCCGCGCCGTCAACCTGGTGAGCCGGCTGCAAAGACTCTGCCGGCGTTTCGGCAAGGCCATGGTGTTCTCGGCGGAGTTCGTCCGCCAATCCGGCATTCCCGCGCTCTCGTTGGGTCGCCACGAGCTGCGCGGCGTGGGCGAGCCTCAGGAGGTCTTCGCGCTGCTTCCGGCCGAGGACCCCTACTTCCAGACCGAGTCCGGCTAAGGATACGCGCCGCGGACGCAATGAGTTTTCTTTTTCTCAGGGCCTGCTTCACGTTGGAGATGGCAGATGCTTAAATTCAGTAGCACTTTCGGAGCCGCCCTCGCTTCTGTCGTGATTCTCAACGTGGGTTGCTCAGCGGCCCTCGCGCAAACTGCGGCCCCGCGGCCGCTCGGCCCCTGCGAGAAGATCGCCGTCGCCTGCGAGAGCGCGGGCTTTGTTCCGGGCGGAGGCGCCGAGGGAAAGGGCCCGTGGCAGGATTGCGTGGCCCCCCTTATGCAAGACCAGGCACGGCCCGCTTCGGCTAAACCTCTCCCGATCGTCGATCCCCAGCTCAAGGCGGCGTGTCTTGCGGCGCAGCCACAGCTTGGAAGGCGCCCAGATGAGCGGCCGACCGAGAGAAAGGACCTTACGTACACGCTGAGTTTGCCGACCGTGTTCATGGCGCAACAGGAGCTCTGGGGTTATGGATTCGTCGCAGGGCCCTCGGACGGTCCTTTTGGCGCAATTCCCCTCGGGCAGGGCCGCTACCGCTTCCTCGGAACCGCATGGGCCGGGGGCAAGTGTCCGCCCGATGCCCGCAAGGAAGGCGTATTCGGCTTCACCGGCACGCTCGATCGGGTGACAGGTGGCGAGGGCTGCAGGGCTCTGTTTGGCAGGAGCGATGGGCCCCCCGGATGGCTTTTCAACGCCAACTACTCAGGCGGCGGCCAGGTCATTCCCCTGGAGGACCACGGCAAGCGCGCATGGCTCATGACCTTCCGAGGCGAATATCATTGGAAGAACCCCGCGAGAGCCGACGGATTGTGCGGTGGGGGCGCAAACCCGGCTTTCGCTGGCGGAGTTCCTTGCTATTACTCGACGCTAGGGCTGGCCGTCTCGACCGATGGAGGCAATACCTTCAGGGTCGCAGGTGAGAGCCTCCAACTCACCGATCCGCTGACTGCCTCGAAGGGCACCGACACGAGCCGGAACATCGGTTACGGATCGCTGGTCGTCGCCGACGCAAGCGGCCGATATATGGGTAACCCGCTGCAAGACCCAAAGCAGGCGTACGTCTACCTCTTCTTCGACAGCTCTGGAAAGGACCTGCCCGGAGCCTGCACCGTCGCGCAATGCGCCGGTGTCGCGCGAGCACGATATGACGACTTGGTTTCGGCCGTGCTCTCGGGAAATCCTTACGCGGTCGCGAAGCTCTTTCGGAAGTACGACTCGTCATCGCCTGACCCATGGAGTCAGCCCGGCACGGGAGTCTCTCCCGATCTGTCGATCGGAGGGGGAACATTCTCCCCTCTTTATCAAGGCCCCGGGATCGGGATCGTCCTCTACGATCGAGCCTTCGACGTTTATCTCGGGGCTTCGATAAGCTTCGCGACCGGCCATCCCGCGATCGTGATTCGAACCTCCACGGATCTGATCCACTGGTCGGAGCCCATCGGGCCCCCGATCGACGACGGCAAGCGCGCAGTCTCTTACTTCACGATGCTCGGCGAAACCGAAGAACCGAGTATCGCGGGCTCAGAGCCCAGGATTTATTTCATGAGCACGGCCGAAGGGAAGGTCGGTTTCCAGAACGCCGTCTTCAAGGTCGTCAAGGTGAAGCTTTCGCCCAAGTGGTCGCCGTCTGCGCTCCAGCGCGGGCGGCGGACAACACGGTTGAGCAGTTTGACCTGCCCCGATTTTCGGCCTCGGATCTGGTAGCCGGCCATGGTTCAAGCCGTGGACGTGGAATGGTAATCGCGCGTGGCGCTCGATGAGAAGCCGCACGACTGGCTCGTGGCCGCCAAGGACGGCCTCGTGGAGTGGCGTCGATGGCCGCATAGCTGGCGATCGCCGCCCTGGTGTGGCCGATCGCCTCGTCGATCTTGGTTCTCTCCGCCGGTGAGAGACGGATAAATTAAGTCACATGCAACAGCTGCTCGTCGCTGAGCCCGCCGGGCACGATGGTGACGGGGACGCGCAGCTTCGCCAGCGATTTGCTCATGAGCGCCGTGATCAGCGGGCCCGGTCCCTCCGGCCCGGTGCCCGCGGCCAGCACCAGGATCGAGATGCTCGGCTCCTCGTTGAGCATGGCCATGAGCTCGTCGCGCCGCCGGCCCTCGCGGATGTAGACTACCGGGTGCGAGCCCGCGAGCTCCAGCACCTCCTGGGAGAGCTTGCTGAGGAGCTGCTCGGCCTCCTCGCGGCGCTCTTCCCGCATCAGCGACTCCACCGCCATCCAATGCTGGAGATCGCTGGGCTCGATCACGTAGAGGAGCGCCACGCGCCCGCCCGTATGGCGCGCGCGCAGCGCCGCGTAGCGGAGCGCCACCGGCATCTCCTCGCTGTCGTCGACCACCACCAGGAAGATACGCTGCGGCGTCGTCTCTGCGCTTTCGTCGCTCATCGCGGAGCCTCCTAATCTAGGCGTTCCGGAACGGCAGGCTCGCCAGCCAACCCGCCAGCGCCGCCAAGGCGATGGCGGCGAGGCCGTAGGCCAGCGCGTAACGGTCGGCGAAGTCGTGCACGTCGGCGTCGAGCCCGAGCTCGGAGATCACCAGCGGCGTGGTCTGCCCGCTTACCACCGACTTGTCGCGCACCAGGAACACCTGAACGAGATAAGTGCCAGTCGGCACATTGGCCGGGAAGCGAATATCGGTGCGGAACAGCCGGTCGCCGAGAAAGCTCACTTGACCGGCGCCCGGGGGGTAGAGCCCTGCTCGCGCCTCGTTGCGCAAGAGCGCCGCGCGGAACTCCTCGGTCTCCTGGGGTGAGAGCGGCGCTTCCGTCGTCAGGCGCAGATTGTCGAGGCCGATCTGATGCAGCTGGCGCATCGCCGGCGGTGCGATGTCGTCGAGCGGTTTGTTGCTGGCGATGCTGTAGAAGCTGGGCACGCTCTGAAACGTCACCTGCCGCGTATTGACCCAGACCTCGGCCACCTTGCTCTTTCGCCGCACGGTCATGTCGCGCTCGGGCCCGCGGACCACCACGATGACGTCGCCGGTGCCGTCGGTCGCGCCGAACAGCACCACGCTCGTGCCCGTGAAGCCCGTCGTGATCGCGACCAGATGGTTGGTGAGATCGGCGACCAGAGCCTGAGCGCGGGCCGGATCGGCCCCCGCCGCGAGGCCGAGGCTCGCGACCAGGAGCAGGAGCCAGAGCCGTTGCCGCCTCATTCGCTCCCCACGGCCACGATCGAGTAGAGATCATCCGGCCGCACGCCGAGATCGCGCGCGAGCTTCGCCGCCACCACGAGCACCATGAGCGCCAGGAGCGCCCGCAGCTGCTCGCCGCGAAGCCGCGAGCCGAAGCGGCTGCC
>JGI12269J14319_10000669_pt1 | contig 33236 bp, 31 predicted proteins | sample PeaSoiSIISIP2007_FD_14319 | JGI IMG/M metagenome (IMG submission 14319)
TCTTGAGACTGGCTTGGCTGTGACGGCTGGGATTGCGGCTGCGCATGAGCCGGATGCATGGCCGCCGACGCGCTGATGGCGAAAACGGCAAACACCAGGAAGGCAGAACACGAAAGCGTTGCGAATCTTGAGATGCTTGTTCGCATCGGATGAAGAGGGACGCGGGTTGGGGTATCGGACATGCTCGACAGCAACCGGGCGAGTGGTTTGACTGCCCTCTGCGTCTGCGCTATTTTCGACGCGCTTGCTGCTGCGCGACGTGGCGCGTGACCCGCACGATTACCCGACAAGTTTGCGCAATTTGAGAGCGTTTCGCAAGCGGTGAAGTGTGGCACTGAGCGCCAGAGCGAATTTACGCCGGCGATTTGCCGGCGCCCGACGCTGCATGACTCGACCGGGAGAGTAAGGAGAAAGCTCGATGGGATTTTCGACTGACGCGATTCATGTGGGGCAGGAGCCGGACCCGACAACCGGGTCCATCGTTGCGCCTATCTATCAAACGTCCACCTACGTGCAGGAAGCGCTGGGACAGAACAAGGGCTACGACTATGCGCGCACGAATCATCCCAACCGCAAGGCGCTCGAGCGCTGCATCGCGAAATTGGAAGGCGGCTCGGCGGCGTATGTTTTTTCGTCCGGGATGGCGGGAATTGATTCCGTGTTTCGCTTGCTGCGGCCCGGGGATCATTGCGTGCTCTCAGAGTCGGTTTATGGCGGCGTATTTCGATTGACCACCCAGCTTTTGGTGCAGTTCGGGATGGAGTTCAGCTATGTGGATACGTCGTCGATGGAGAAGGTCACGCGGGCGCTACGGCCGAATACCAAAATGCTCTACGTGGAGACGCCGACGAATCCGACGATGATTGTGACGGATTTGGCGGCTGCTGGACGGCTGGCGAAAGATCGCGGGCTGACGCTGGTGGTGGACAATACATTTCTGAGCCCTTATTTGCAGCAGCCGCTTTCGTTTGGGGCGCATATCGTGGTGCATTCGATGACCAAATATCTCAACGGGCATAGTGATTGCACCGGCGGCGCCGTGGTGCTGACACGCGCGGAGGATGCGGAGAAAATTTACTTTATTCAGCGCTCGGCGGGTGCCGGGTTGGCACCGATGGATTGCTTCCTCGTATCGCGAGGCGTGAAGACGCTGGCGGTGCGCATGGAACGGCACNATGCNAATGGAATGGCGATCGCGAAGTATCTCGAGGGGCATCGCAAGGTGAAGCGCGTGGTGTATCCGGGATTGGCNTCGCATCCGCAGCATGANATTGCGAAGCGGCAGCAGCGCGGATTTGGCGCCATGATTTCGTTNGANGTGGGGAGCCTNGANGCNGCGCGGAGTTTGCTCAATCGCGTNAAATTGTGCTCCTTGGCCGAAAGTCTTGGCGGAGTGGAGACTTTGATTTCGCTTCCGGCGCTGATGACTCATGCTTCGATTCCCGCGGAGCGTCGGCTGGAGATTGGCATCACCGATGGATTGATTCGGATTTCAGTGGGCATCGAGGACGTCGAAGACTTAATCGCCGATTTGGAGCACGCTCTCGCAGGAGTTTAGGCGCGCGGCTTTTTCCGGACGGATTCTTCGAGCCAGCGGAGATATTTGGGCGAGCCTGCAGTGATTGGCAGAGCGATGATTTCGGGGACCTCATAGCTGTGCAGGCGCTCGATCTCGCGGCGCAACGCGGCGAAGTGGCGCCGGGAAGTCTTGATCACCAGCAGGAATTCCTTCGCGGACTCAGTGCGGCCCTTCCAACGGAAAATCGATTCGACGCGCGCGGTGAGGATGTTCACGCAAGCTGCTAGGCGGCGGTCCACAAGCGAGCGCGCGAGTTTTTTCGCTTCCTTTTGCGAGCTGCAGGTTGTCAGGACTATTACAAATCGCGTCATGAACCGTCTTCTTCGTCGCGGTTGCGCTCAGCCTTTAGCGGGGCCGAAAGGCGCTAGGGTCTGAAGACCCTCCCCTACGGTTGCGCTGCACGATACAATAGCGGCGGACGATGGGAAACGCGATCCATTTCGGCACTTCCGGTTGGCGCGGCATCATGGCCGATGATTTTACTTTCGCCGGGGTGCGGCGGGTGGCCGCGGCGATTGCCGATCATGTGCGCAGCAAGAACAGATCACCGCAAATTTTGGTTGGGTATGACACGCGCTGCTTTTCGGATGCCTTTGCATCGGCGGCGGCGCGGGTGTTGCAGGCGCGCGGCTGCGCAGTGCTTCTCTGCGACAGCTCAGCGCCGACGCCGGCGATTGCTTACGAGATGGTGCGGCGCAAGATCGACGGCGCCGTGAATATCACCGCGAGCCACAATCCTGCGGATTATAACGGGCTGAAATTTTCAGGGCCGAATGGCGGACCGGCGCTGCCGGAGATTACGCACGATATCGAGGCGCGGGCGGCGCGGTTCGCGCCGGATGAATTTGCAGAGCCGGAGGCGGCATCAGGCGATTCATTCGAACGCGTGCAGATTCGCGACGCTTATCTGGCGAGGCTCGCTGAGCTGGTCCGGTTCGACACGCTTCGGAAAGCGACGGCGGGATTTGTTTGCGACGCGGTGCATGGCTGCGGCGCTGGATGGCTTGATCGCGTGCTCGCGGACCATGGCATTGCCGTTACGGAAATTCGCTGCGAGCGGGATGTGTTGTTCGAAGGGACGGGACCGGATCCGTCGGAAGAAAATCTCGGGCCATTGCGAAAGGCGGTGCACGAGAAAAAGGCGCTGGCGGGGTTGGCTACCGATGGAGATGCGGATCGCTACGGGATTCTCGATCGCGACGGAACTTTTGTTTCACCGAATCACATTCTCGCGCTGCTCTTCGATTATTTGATCGAGTCGCGCGGTTGGAAACTTGGCGCTTCGCGGAGCGTGGCTACGACGAACCTGGTGGATGCGGTGGCGAAAAAGCACGGCGTGCCTTTCTACGAGACACCAGTTGGCTTCAAGTACGTCGGCGAGTTCATCGCGCAGGATAAAATCGCCATCGGCGGAGAAGAAAGTGCCGGGTTGACCATACGAGGGCATGTGCCAGAGAAGGATGGAATTCTGGCTTGCCTGCTGGTCGCCGAAATGATCGCGGCGCGAGGAACATCGCTTGCGGAACAGCGCGCGAAGTTGTTCCGGGAGGTCGGCAGGGAGTATTGGCCGATTCGCGTCAACATTCATCTTCAGGAGGACGTGCAGCGGCGACTCCACGATAAATTAGCGGCCGAACCGAAGGAGCTGGGCGGGCGTCGCGTGGTTGGAATGAACCGCCTCGACGGGCTCAAGCTGATTTTTGAGGGCGGCGATTGGGTTTTGATGCGGCCTTCGGGGACGGAACCGCTGGTGCGGATTTATTCGGAATCGACTTCGGAGAAAGCGGCGCACCAGATGGCGGGGGAGGCTCAGAAGTGGATCAGCGGGTGATGTCGTTCGGGATGCAGCTTCGGAAATTTTTCCGCGAGAATGCGGCGGCGTTTCTGTGGACTGGATTGGCGCTTTTGGTGGTACAGGATATTTTTGGAACGCATGGCGTGCTGGCGATGCGCCGATCGCAGCGGGAAGCTGCCGAGATTCGCAAGGAAATTTCCAAGCTCAACGACGAGAATCGGCAGTTGCAAGATCGCGTGAAGGACCTGAAATCCGATCCGGAAGCCATCGAGGAAATTGCGCGGCAGGAAATGGGATTGGCACGGCCCGGTGAGTTGATATTCAAGTTGCCGGCCAAAACGCCGGAAGCTACTTCGGACGAGGATTCAAACGCAAAGAAGAGTCCGCCCGCCGAACAACCGTAATCAACCCAGCCTTGAAATTTATTTTCCCTGCGACAAGCCTTCGGCCACACCAAGTAGGGCGCTGGTCTCGAGCGCGGGAGCGTTGAGCGTGGCGATCCACTCTTTGGCGCCGGCGGCGTCGCCTGCTTCGCTTTGAACGCGCGCGATGCCGCGGACGGCGAAAATTCTGAGAGCCCAGGCGCGGCGATCGCTCTCCGGCAATTGATCCGAGGTTGCTAGGGCTGATTTGTAATCTCCCGCGCGAGCCTGTGCGACGGCGATGGCGGCGGTGACTGTGTTCGTATCGTAGCCGGCGGGAAGTTGCGCCACTGTGGAGCGGGCGCCCGCTATGTTTCCCTCGTCGGCTTGAGCGACGGCGATCTCTTTGATGGCGTCCTCGCGATTTGTGGCGGCAGCGTCGTTGGTGATGGAATTCGTGGTTTGCATCGCGCCGGAGACGTCGCCTGCGCGGGCTTGCGCGATGGCGATCGCTGTGAACGCCTGATTCTTGGTGAAGCCATCGGAAATTTGGCGGGCTGTTTCTTGCGCGCCATGAAAATCGGCTAGGGCTGATTGCGCTCTGGCAATTTCGAGGAACGCGCGGCTTTTGTCGTAGCCATAGAGATCGCGATAGGCCTGAGCCGCGGCCAGGGCCTTGGCGATGGTTGCAGTTGCTGCGGCGCGGTCGCCGTGTTCGGCTTGCGCTTTGGCGGCGCCAGCGAGAATCGTGGCTTGCGCCGCGCCGTCGCGCACGCGAGCTGCGGAGGAGAGAACGCCCGCGAAATCGCCGAATTCGAGTTGCGCGGCGGCGACCGAGGCAGCGGCTTGGCTGGCCGCGTCGGTGGACGCGCCGGAATCGGGCATGGAGCGAATGTACTCGGCGAAGGATTTTTCTGCGGCGGAGATGTCGCCGGATTTCACTTGGGCGCGGGCGATTTCATGGAGGAACTTGTTGGCGATGTCGCCGGAGAGGATTGCGGCGGATTCGGCGCGGCGGACTCCTTCGACATCTCCGGCGGTGGCGCGGGCGGCGGCAATTCCTCGCAGCACCATGTTCTTGTAATCGCGCTGCTGCTGCTCGCTGAGCGGAACTTTCAGGCCGGTGGCTTCGCCGCGCGTGGCGAGATCGGCGGTGGCGAAGGCGGCGTCGAGTTTGCCGGCTTCCGCTTCGGCGAAGGCTACCTGAGAGAAGGCGCGAGCGCGGTCTTCGCTGCTGGGGATCAGCCAGATAGTCTGGTGGGCTTCGGCGAGGCGGCCCAGCTTGATTTGAACTTCGATGATTTTGGCTAGCGCGGCGGATTTTTGCGGCGGATCGGCGATGTCCTGGGCGCGCTTGATGGACTCGGCGAGAGCGCTCTGAACGGAGATTGCATCCTTCGCGGCGGGCTTTTGCGAGGTTTGGGGTCGCGCAAAGGTTGCGTGTGCAATGGCAGCAGCGAGCGCTAGTGCGGTAACGCGCGCGGCGAATCTCCCTTCGCCAAGGATGCCGCAACCGCGTCTGAGTCGAGGCGTCATGGCTGAGTTGACGGCACAGGCCGTCGCCGGAAATAAGCGAGGATCTCGGCGCCCTTGCCCTTCATGCGCGTGCGCAGAATTGACAGGCCGACCATGGCGAGAAATATGATGAGCAAACCGATGGACGCGGTTGTGATGGTTTGCGCGCGCTTGGCGAGAATTGAGAAGCGGCCGTAGACGAACTCGATGTGCACCCAGTAGACCAGTAGCGAAGTTTGTCCGAGTTGGATGATCGGACTGAAACCCAAATTCGCTAATCCCCAGCGGCACCAGGCGTACGTGCCAAAGAGAATTATGAGCAGCACGCCGAGGCGCGCGAGGAAGAAATCTGGGCTGGTGTGCCAGTAATCGTAGGTCGAATAGAGCTGTGTGGGGCGAGCGTCGAGCCAGAGCGATAGTTTGTAGAGCAGCAGGCCCGTGCCGCCGAAGATGCCGAACGCGAGAGCTTCATTCTTGCGCGTCCAGTTGCTAAAGATAACGAAGCCGATAGCGAGTCCAGCGAATGAGAATGCGGCCCAGGGAAACAGCGGAAAGAGCCACGGCTGCGGCTTGTCGAAGGTGTGGACGCCGTTCAGGTAGGACTCGAGATACCACGGCAGCCAGCGGGGCCGCGCAGTGGTCCAGATCAGCGGCGTAGCCATGGCAATTCCGGTGGCGGCGGCGATGGCGAGGAGGATATTGGTTACTCGCTTTCGAGTGAGCCAGCAAACGGCGCCCATCAGCATCATCGAGAAGCCGATCGTGTTGAGCACATCGACGCGCAGCAGATCCGTCCACGGCGACCAGGGATAGCCGAGAATGAATTCCTGAACGCGGAAGAGCAAGCCGAGACCGAAGATTTCCGCGCCGCGGAGGATGGTGGTCTTGGCGATTTCGTTCGAGGAGAGATTCTTCTGGCGCAGGCGATCTGTGACCAGAGCGAAGGAAATGCCGGCGAGAAAAAGGAACAGCGGCGCGGGAAGAGTGCCGCCGAGCTGCGATAGCTGGAAAAATTTCGTATCGCGGGCCGGCCCGCCCAACCAGGAATCGTAGCAATGAGTTTGGAACATCAGGACGCAGGCGAGGCCGCGCATCCAGTCGATGTAGGAGAGTCTGTTGGCTTTCGCGTCACCCATCGCCGGCAAGTGCGACCAGAATGGCGGAGGCTCGCGCGCAAATCAAGTTCCGCGGAAGAAAGTGCGGACGTAAAGTAAAATCTCGACCGATGCTGGAATCGACTCGAACGCATGAACTGAATCTTGGAGCCGCGCTCGCGGTCTGGGCCGCGCTGCTGGCAACAGGCGTGCTTCTCGGCCTGCGAATGGGATTCGGCGGCTGGCGATTTGTGCTCGCGATGGCGGTCTGTGGGATTCTGCTGGCGGGCTACTTACTCGCCGCTGCGCCAAGGCTCCGGGAGCGTCTGATGGCGCGCTTGGGAACCCGTGGCGCCGCGCTCGCTGCGCTGTTGCCGCTGGGTGCGTATGCAATGTATGCATTGGGCGTTGCTGAAGACTGGAAAATCGAGCTGCTTGGCGCGGCGTATGTGCTGATTCCCACTCTGCTGCTCGCCGTGGGCCCAGCGGGCAATCGGAGTTCCCTGCTCGACTACGCCGCCTTGCTCGTCATCGGGCTGCCGGTGATATTCCGATGGATTTACCGGCTGTTTCCATTTCCGCCGCCGTTGACGCATACGTTGACGATTCTACTGGCAGTGAACGCGGGACTGGCCGCGTTTATCTTCGCGCGTCGGCTTCCCGGAATTGGTTATGCGATTGAGTGGCGCACTGGATTCGCGAAGGCTGTTGGCGTGAATCTTCTGCTTTTTACGGTGATCGCGATTCCGCTGGGCGAAGCCATTGGATTTATTCACTGGGAGCCATCGCTCGAGCGGCTTCGCTCGGTGCCGCTCATGGCGGTGGGGATTTTGGTTTTTACGGCGTGGCCTGAGGAATTTCTATTTCGCGGCTTGCTACAGAATTTGCTGGCGCGGACGTTTCGGAATCAGTGGGCGGGACTGGCCGTTGCCGCTGTGATTTTCGGATTCTCGCACATTCTGCATGCGCCGTATCCGAATTGGAAATACGTGATCCTGGCTACGATTGCGGGAATTTTCTACGGATTGGCGTGGATGAAGACCGGGTCGCTCGTTCCGGGCGCGATTGTGCATGGGTGTGTGGATGTGCTTTGGCATGTGCTGTTCCGATGACGAATTCGATGGATTGATCCTGCGGCACCGCGAGTAAGTGCGGACAGTCCTTTGTGACGCAATCTTGCTTGAAGAGGCCCGGCTAAAGCACGGGCCCTACGGTCGGATTATCGAACGACGCCCGTTAGCGGGCTTGAGGCTGTGGCGTAGAGTTTCTTCGGAATGCGGCCGGCCAAGTACGCTTTGCGGCCGGCGCTTACGGCTTCGCGCATGGCTTCGGCCATCAGCACAGGTTCTTGCGCGCCCGCGATGGCGGTGTTCATCAGCACGCCGTCGGCGCCCAGTTCCATCGCAACCGTCGCGTCCGAGGCGGTGCCTACTCCAGCGTCCACGATGAGCGGGACTTCGGTGATGCGCTCGCGGAGAATGCGAAGATTCGCGACGTTCTGAATGCCCATGCCGGAACCGATCGGCGCGCCGAGAGGCATCACGGCTGCGGCGCCTGCGTCAATCAGCTTGCGCGCGACGATTAGGTCGTCGCTGGTGTAGGGCAGCACGATGAATCCTTCTTTCACGAGAATCTTCGTGGCGCGGACGAGTTCTTCAGTTTCGGGAAAGAGAGTCTGCTCGTCGCCGATCACTTCGAGCTTGACCCATTCCGAGAGACCGACTTCGCGGCCGAGACGCGCCGTGCGAATCGCTTCGTCAGCGGAATAGCAACCAGCGGTGTTTGGAAGAATGAAGAGTTTCTGGCGGTCAATATAATCGAGCAGCGATTCCTTCGAGCGATCGGTCAGATTCACGCGCCGCACCGCGACAGTAACCATGTCGGCGCCGGAGGCTTCATGCGCGCGCGCCATTTCCTGAAAGCTGCGATATTTCCCCGTTCCGACGATGAGCCGCGATTGGAATGCGCGGCCCGCAATGACCAGTTGATCCGACATGAGCTTTCTCCTGCCGACAGTTTAGCGCGACGCGCGGCAAACTTCAGGAAAGTTGCTGGGGGCGCGCCTCTTCGACGTCGGCGTAGATTCCTTCGATGATGTCGCGGTAACGCTGTTCAATGACGCGCCGCTTCAGTTTCAGCGTAAAGGTAAGCTCACCGCTGGCCACGGTGAAATCCTCGGGAATCAGCGCGAACCGCTTAGGCCTTTCGTATTGCGCCAGATCTTTGGTCAGGCGATCGAGCTCGCTTGAGAACAGATCTTGGACCCACGGATCCGCGGCGAAGTCCTCCCGCGGCGGCAGCTCGTGGCCCACTTCGCGCGCCTTTGCCGCCACGGCGTCGAAATTGGGAACCAGAAGAACGCTCACGAATTTGTGGCGCTCGCCTACGGCCATCGCGTTCGTGACGTAAGGGCTGCTCTTCAGCCGATTCTCAATCGGCTGCGGCGCGACGAATTTTCCTGCGGCGGTTTTCAGCAGCTCCTTCTTGCGATCGGTGACGACCAGGAATCCGTCGGCGTCGAGGTGGCCAATATCGCCGGTGCGCAACCAACCATCCGCCGTGAACGTCTCGCGCGTCTGATCTGGCTTGCGATAGTAGCCCTGCATAACGCAGGCGCCACGAACGAGAATTTCGCCATCGTCGGCGATCCGCACTTCGACGTTGGGAATCGGCCGGCCGACGGTGCCTACTTTGTTGGCCTTGGCGACATTCGCAGTGACGACCGGCGAAGTTTCAGTCAGCCCGTAGCCCTGAAGGATGGGCACGTCGATCGCCGCGAAGAACTCGGCCAGATCCACGGCGAGCGGCGATCCTCCCGAAGAGAACATCTTCACGCGGCCCCCGAGACCTGCGCGAATCTTGGAGTACACGAGAGTGTTGGCGACTTCCCACTGCAGTTTTGTCCAGGGAGATATGGAGCGTCCGTAGGCGCGCCACGGCGTTGCAGCTCTCGCTACGCGAGTAGCCCATTCGAAAATGCCGCGCTTGATACCTGTCTCGCGACGCGCCTTTTCGAAAATGTTCGAGTACACCTTTTCAAAAAAGCGCGGGACAGCCGCAACGATTGTGGGATGGACTTCGAGAAGAGCCTGCGAAACATCCTCCATGCGCTCGACATACGCGACCGGAACGCCGCGAAAGATATAGCCGTAATCGATGGCGCGCTCGTAAACGTGCGACAGCGGCAGGAACGAAAGGCCGAGATCGCCGGGTCCGATCTCAGTCTCGCCGAGACCGTCGAGGGCATTCGAGGTCAGATTCGAGTGCGTGAGCATCACGCCTTTCGGTTCGCCAGTGGTGCCGGAGGTGTAGATGATGGAAGCGAGCTGATCGGAAGTGACTTTCTCGGCGGTGCGGCGGTATTCGGCAATCTCGGAGTCGCCGGCCGTGGCGATTAGCGCGTCATAATGCAAAATTTCGCCGCTGAGTCCGGGCGGAGGCGAAACCGCGATGATTTGCTCGACGGAAGTGAAGCGGTCGCGGCAGGCGACCAAACGGCGCGCCTGCTCTGCCCCCGCGGCAATGGCGATTTTCGATCCTGAGTCATTGATGATGTAAACCATGCGGTCGGGCGATTCGTTGAAATAGAGAGGAACATGTACTGCGCCGATTCCCTGGATCGCGAAGTCCGCAATGTGCCATTCGGGACGATTCGGCGATACCAAGGCCACGCGGTCGCCCGGCTTCACTCCCAGCATGGTCAAAGCCTTCGCAAGACCAGCCACGCGGCGCAGCATTTCGCCGGCGCTAATAGATGTCCAAACGCCGTTGGCTTTGGACATCTGCGCGCGAGGGCACGCGTAGCGATCGACGGCGTCAAGAAAGCACTTTGTGACGGAGGGGTAAGCCATAGCTTTCAATGCAATGTTACCCACTCCGCGCGTCGCACGCAACGCGCGCAAATTCGCGCCATACGACGCGGTTCGCAAGCGTGACAGTGTCGAGTTCTTGGATCGTCACCGCACGCCCTTCTTCACCGCGATTCTCTGCCCCGGCTGATTCTCCCGCGCTATGACATCCCCGTTAGCCTGCGCTAAGATGGCTTGCGGAGGCTGCTCCATGGAAAAAATCGCGGACGCGGATCGGGCGGCTGCGCCGGTGGTGCGCGGACCGCGCGGCACCACGCGCTCCTGCCGCGGCTGGCAGCAGGAAGCCGCGATGCGCATGTTGATGAACAACCTCGACCCTGAGGTGGCCGAGAAGCCGGACGAACTGATTATTTACGGCGGGCGCGGCAAGGCGGCGAGAAATTGGGAATGTTATCACGCCATTGTGAAATCGCTGAAGACGCTGAGCGCCGACGAGACTTTGCTGGTGCAATCCGGCAAGCCGGTGGGGATTTTTCAAACGCACGATTATGCGCCGCGCGTTCTGATTGCCAATTCCAATCTCGTTGGACACTGGAGCAACTGGGAGCAGTTTGACGCGCTGGATCGCGCGGGCTTGATGATGTACGGACAGATGACCGCGGGAAGCTGGATTTATATCGGGACGCAGGGGATTTTGCAGGGCACTTACGAGACGTTTGCCGCTGCGGGGCGAAAACATTTTGGCGGCGATCTGGCCGGCAAGCTGATTGCCAGCGGCGGGATGGGCGGCATGGGCGGGGCGCAACCGCTTGCGGCGACGTTGAACGGCGCGGCGTTTCTGGGCATTGACGTTGACCCGGAGCGGATCAAACGACGCGTGAAGACCGGCTATTGCGACGTGATGGTGAACGATCTCGATGAAGCGCTGCGTATTTTGAAGAACGCGATTCGCAAGCGCGAGGCGACTTCCGTCGGGCTGGTCGGCAATTGCGCTGATGTGGTGCCGGAGCTGGCGCGACGAGGTGTTGTGCCGGATTTGCTCACCGACCAGACCAGCGCGCATGATCCGCTTTACGGCTACGTGCCCCGCGGTGTGAGCGCCGAAGCAGCGATTGAATTGCGCAAGAGCGATCCGGAGGGCTACAAGAAACGCTCTCTTGAATCGATTGCTATGCATGTGGAAAGCATGCTGGCTTTGCAGAAACTCGGCTCCGTAACGTTTGATTACGGAAATAACATTCGTACGTTCGCGTTTCAGCAGGGAGTGAAAAACGCTTACGATTTTCCGGGTTTCGTGCCCGCCTATATTCGCCCGCTGTTCTGTGAAGGACGCGGGCCCTTCCGCTGGGCGGCGCTTTCCGGCGAGCCCTCCGACATACATCGCACCGATCAGTTGGTGTTGGAAATGTTTCCGCACGATGAAGTGCTCACGCGCTGGATCAAACTGGCGCAGAAGCGCGTGCGTTTCCAGGGATATCCGGCGCGCATTTGCTGGCTCGGTTATGGCGAGCGCGACAAATTCGGGTTGGCGCTGAATGAGCTCGTGGCGCGCAGCGAATTGAAGGCGCCCATCGTGATCGGCCGCGATCATCTGGATTGCGGCTCGGTAGCTTCGCCTTACCGCGAGACGGAATCCATGAAAGATGGCTCGGATGCGGTCGCCGATTGGCCATTGCTCAATGCCATGCTGAACACGGCCAGCGGGGCGAGCTGGGTCTCGATTCACAATGGCGGCGGCGTGGGGATCGGATATTCGCTGCACGCCGGCCAAGTGACCGTTGCCGACGGAACGAAAGAAATGGCGGCGCGCATCGAGCGGGTGCTGACGAACGATCCCGGGATTGGCGTGGCGCGGCATGTGGACGCTGGATATCCGGAAGCGATTGAGTTTGCGCGCAAGTCGGGCGTGAAGATTCCGATGATGTAAAACGTGCGCCGCGGCGCACGCATCCGAACGAGAAGACTGCTCGGGCACGCGGGAGGATCACATGTACGTTATCACTGGAGCGACAGGGCATACGGGAAGCGTGATCGCGGATACTTTGCTCGCGAAGGGCGAGAAAGTTCGCGTCATCGCGCGCACCAAGGAGCGGCTCGATCGATTTGCGGCCAAGGGCGCGGAGGCGTTCGTCGCCGATGTCAAAGATACCGCAGCGCTGACCAAAGCCTTTGACGGGGCGCGTGCTGTGTACGCGATGCTGTCGTCGGATTATCGCGTCGAAGATTTTCGCGGCGATCAGGAACGCATCACGGATTCACTGGCCGCCGCAATTGAGAAAACCGGCGTTTCGCACGCCGTCTGCCTCAGCAGCATCGGCGCGGACAAGCCGGAACGAGTCGGGCCTGTGAACGGCCTCCATTCATTCGAGGAGAAGATTCAACAGATCGCGAATCTCAATGCGCTGATCCTGCGGCCTACGTACTTCATGGAGAATAATTTAATGCAGGTGAAAATTATTCAAACCATGGGCACGATGGGCGGATTGCTGAAGAGCGATTTGGCGCTCGCGCAAATTGCGACGCGCGACATTGGCGCTTACGCCGCCGATGCACTGCTGCAGCTCAAGTTCACGGGCAAGACGACGCGCGAATTGCTTGGCCAGCGCGAGGTCAGCATGAAAGAAACGGCGACTGCGTTTGGCAACGCCATCGGCAAACCGAGTCTGGGCTACTCTCAGTTTCCAGGCTTTGCCGTGGAGATGGCCATGAAGCAGATGGGCATGTCGACGAGCGCGGTGAAATTGATGGTCGAGAAGATCGATTCCTTGAACAACGGATGGATGAAGGCGCTCGAACCGCGCTCGGCGGAGAACACGACGCCGACGTCGATCGAAGCTTTTGCAACGGAAGTTTTTGCGCCGATGTATCAGGGCAAGGCCGCCGGCGCTTGAGGCGCGGTTATTCCTTGCCGAAGCCCGGGCCGCGCAGAACTTTTCCCGGCAGCGCGTTGGTCATCTTGCCGTCCTCGATCACCGGGACTCCATTTACGAGCACGTAGTCCATTCCCACCGATAATTGGTTCGGATTCTCGAACGTCGCCACGTCGTGTACTTTCTCTGGGTCGAAGATAACGATATCGGCCCACATCCCCAGTTTCAGGACGCCGCGATCGGTGAGTCCCATTCGCTGCGCAGGCAAAGATGAAAACTTGCGAATCGCGTCCGGCAAAGTGAGAAGTTTTTCGTCGTGGACGTACTTGCGCAAAATGCGCGGAAACGTGCCGTACGCTCGCGGGTGCGGATGCGCCTGGCCCAGAATGCCCTCGATAGATGTGCCTTCCGAGTCGTTGTCGATCGAAACCCAGGGTTGCTTCAGTGCCAGAGAGACATCGGACTGCTGCATGCCGAACACGGAGACGTACGTATACGCGTTGTCCTGAATCAGCAGATCGAAGATTGCGTCTTTCGGATCTTCGTTCCACGTCTTCGCAATCTCAGCGATCGTCTTGCCCTGGATCGAAAGCAGCGCCTTGTTCTGAACCTCGCTGACGAGGATTGACTCGGCGCCCGGAATCTCATTCCACTCGTTGTCCCAGTCGGTTGCCGGCGTGTCCATTTCCTTTTTTATGCGCTCCCGAGCTTTGGAATCGCGAAGCCGCTCGATTAATTTGGCAGTGCCGCCGTCGTGGGCCCACGGCGGTACAAAGGCTGAGAGCGAATTATTCCACGCAGTGTAAGCGTATGTGTTGGCGGTGATGTCGAGGCCGGCGGCGCGAGATTTTTCGATGAAGGAAATCACTTCGGGCATGCGGCCCCAATTGGATTTGCCGGCTACTTTCAGATGCCAGATCTCAGCGGGAATCTTAGCTTCGCGGGCAATTCGCGCCGTTTCTTCGAGCGCGTCGATGATGGCGTCGCCTTCGCTGCGCATATGGGTGGCGTAAATGCCGCCATATCTCGAAGCCTCCGATGCGAGCGCAATCAGTTCGTCGGTCTTCGCATAGGGCGCCGGTGGGTACTGCAGAGATGTTGAGACGCCCATTGCACCTTCTCGCATCGCTTGACGCACCTGCGCCTTCATTCGCTCGAGTTCGTCGCCAGTCGGGTCGCGGTCGGCGTCTCCGATTACGACGCGGCGGACTTGCGTTGCGCCAACATAGCTCGCGAGATTAATTCCCATGCCCTGCTTTTCGAGCCGCGCGAAATAATCCTGCAACGTGCGCCAGTCGGGCGTGACTTGATAGTGCTCGTAGGTGAGGTGATCGGCCCGCAGGAGAGCTTCTGTCTGCGGCGCGATGGAGCTGCCTTCTCCTGTAATCTCGGTTGTGATGCCCTGATAGATTTTCGATGGAAGCCGCGGTTCGACGAGAATTGTCAGCTCGGACTGGCCCAGCATATCGATGAAGCCGGGCGCAACGACTCGGCCGCGCGCATCGATCGTGCTTTTCGCGGAAAATTTCCCGAGGCGGCCGATTGCGACGATGCGTCCTGCGCGAATGGCGATGTCGCCCGCATACCACGGGGAGCCAGTCCCGTCTAGGATGTGAGCATTACGAATCACAACATCGAACGGCTGCTCTGCGGCGGCGCTCGCCCGCGCACGACACCCGCGTGCAGCCATGAACGCCGCGAGCACGACGACTACCAGCGCAATCTTGATGATTCTTCCGGTCATTTTCGCCCCTCGATTTCCGCGCCTCGACTCTGCGACCTGGAATCCAACCGCTGGCATCATAGGCCAGATATTTTCGCGCTCCAAGATATAGCGCGCAGCGGTGGCCATAGCCGACAGGAAAAGCTACACTCTCCCCACAACTCATGAGCGAAACTTTGATTACCGGCTGTTCGCAACTTCTGACCCTTCGCGGGCCTGCGCCGCGGCGCGGCCGCGCGCTGAGCGACCTCGGCATCATTCGCGACGGTGCGCTACTTCTGCAGGACGGAATGATCTTAGCGGCGGGGCCGCGCCACGTGATTGAACGCCGGCGCGAAGCGCGCCGCGCGAAGAAGATTGATGTCGGCGGACGCGTCGTCATGCCGGGCTTCGTCGACTCGCATACTCACCTGGTCTTCGCCGAAAGCCGCGCGGCCGAGTACGAGCAGCGCATCGCCGGTGCGACCTATGAGCAAATCGCAAAATCGGGCGGCGGCATCCTCTCCAGCGTTCGAAAATTGAGAGCCGCCTCCGCCGCCGATCTGAAAGCTCGCGCACATGCGCGCCTGCGATACTTCGCCGCACACGGAACCACGACGCTCGAGGCCAAGACCGGCTACGGCCTGGATTTCGCGAACGAAATCAAGACGCTCGAAGTCATGCGCGAACTGCGGCTCGAACAGCCGCTCGACATCGCGACAACTTTTTTGGGCGCGCATGTGGTCGCGCCGGAGTACCGCAAACATCCGAAAGACTATGCCGATCTCGTCGCCAGAATCTGGATTCCCTACGTGGCGCACTCGGGTCTGGCGCAGTTCAATGATGTTTTCTGCGATCGCGGAGCTTTCACTCTCCTGCAAGCCGAACACATCCTTGGCGCGGGACTTGTCTGCGGACTGACGCCCCGAATTCATGCCGACCAGCTCTCCCGCACAGGCGCGGCTCGCCTGGCCGTGAAGGTGCGCGCGGCCAGCGCCGATCATCTTGAACATATCAATCCGGGCGACATCAGCGCCTTAGCAGGATCGGATGTCGTTTGCACGCTTCTGCCAGGCTGTTCATTTCATCTCGGTGAATCCCAGCACGCGCCCGCGCGCGAGCTGATCGATTCCGGCGCCATCGTCGCGCTAGCCACCGACTTCAACCCCGGTACAAGCCCCACGATGAATATGCAGATGGTGCTCTCGCTGGCATGCACGCAATTGCGGATGACCCCGGCTGAAACGATTGTGGCCGCGACGATCAATCCCGCTTACTCACTGCGCCGCCATCAGCGCACAGGATCGCTCGAGCCCGGAAAGATCGCCGATATCGCCGTGTTCGACTTAGCAGACTATCGCGAGATTCCCTACTACTTCGGCGTGAATACTTGCTGGATGACCTTCAAGCGCGGCGAGCTCGTGCACTCGCGGCAAACCGTCTGATCGAGATTTCCATTCGAAAGATCACTGGCGAGCAGAGCCCGAATTGTGCGCATCGTGTTGGAATTTCGGCCAAGAGCTGGGCATCAAGCCCCCGCCAGTTCCCGGGACGGCCATGATCACGCCTGGATACGTCGCGAAATAAACGGTGCCGTCCGGCGCAATCGTCGGCGACGACGTGACAGCGCTGTTCGTCCGAAACGACCAGAGCTTCTTGCCATCGGGCGAAATCGCAGCGAATTCCGTGGCCACCGCATAGATTGTGCCGTCTTCAGCCAGCACCGGCGAAGCGTCAAGCGCTCCCTGCATCGTCAGCTCCCATTTCTTATTGCCCATCGGGTCGAAGGCATACAAAATTCCGTCACCGCCTCCGCAATAAACCGTTCCGTCTGCAGCGACGACAGGAGCGGCTTTGTTGCCCCAATGGGTCTTGAATTCCCACTTCAATTTTTGATCCTGCCCGACGGCCACGAAGCGCGCGTTTCCTGCCGCGCCGTAAATGGTTCCGTCCGGCCCGAGCGCAATCCCCGAATCGAAGGATCCATCCCCAGGAGGTGGCCAGCCACCATTACGTTCAATGGCTTCCGCAGTGAGATTTGGATACGACCATTGCGGGTCGCCAGCAGTGTCAATAGTGTTTAGCCGTCCGTGTCCGGGATAGAGGATTAAGCCGTTCTGCAGAATTGCAGGCGAGCCGTACTGTCCGAACGGGATTACTGTCTCCCATCGTTTTTTGCCGGAATCGATTGAAACAGCGGTGAGTCCATGCCGCCCGGGTGTGTAATACGAAGTTCGGTCAATCGCGCCGCCGGATTGGTTGTAATTCACAACCGTATCGATGCTTCCCTGCCAACGCTGCGTACCGTTGGAATTGATGGCGAAGACGCTCCCAGTCGTGGTAGTCACGTAAATCGCGCCGTCTGATCCAATCACAGGTGAATCTTCGACGGGGCCGCTTCTGAATTTCCACAAGAGCGTTCCATCCGGGTTAAGCGCGTAGAGGTTGCCGATCTGGCCGGCGGCATAGATGGTTCCGTTGTCAGCGAGCGCCAACGCCCCGGCAATTTGTTCGTGCGTATCGTAAGTCCATTTCGGTTCGATCTTTGTGGTCGCTGCGCCAGGAGCTCCGGTGCTCGACGCGCCGGGGCGAAAGAAGAACGCGACGACAACGGCCGCGATCAATAGCGATCCGACAATCAAAACGCTCTTCGGCACGTGAATTCCTCCGACCTGGATCGTAAAAGTGTACGAATGTGATTCCAGTATCGCCACGCTCGGATTTGCTGCCCATCTCGAAATCCGCCGCGTTGCCTCTTTCACAAACAGGCGCGCGGTCGTGGCAGCGCGAAGTCGCGATCGGTGTTACAACAAGGGCCGGTTTGAGCAACATCGGTAGTGGCCGCTCGGCATAAAATCCCATATGATGAAGAGCGCGTTTTCGTTGATGCGATCGAAATGAAAAGACTGATTGAGTGCGTGCCCAACTTCTCTGAAGGGCGCGACATCGCCAAAGTGGATGCCATAGTCGCAGCCATGCGAGGAGTGGATGGTGTCTATCTGCTCGATCGCGAAAGCGACGCCGATCACAACCGCTCGGTGATCACGCTAGCCGGCGAGCCGGAGGCCGTTGCAGAAGCAGCGCTCCGAGGCGTCGGAAAAGCGCAAGAGCTGATTGATCTGACGAAACATTCCGGAGCGCATCCGCGGCTCGGCGCCACCGATGTGGTCCCGTTTATCCCGATCGAAGGCGTCACCATCGAAGATTGCGTCGCGCTCGCCAAGCGCACCGGTCGGGAAATTTGGGAGCGCTACCGCATTCCGGTCTATTTCTATGAAGCAGCGGCGCAGCGTCCCGAGCGCGCCAACCTCGAGAATATCCGCAAGGGCCAGTTCGAAGGATTGCTGGATGAAGTTCCTCGCAACCCGGATCGCGCGCCGGACATCGGCGAGCCGCGCCTTCACGCGACGGCCGGGGCGGTGGTCGTCGGAGCGCGGAAGTTTCTCGTCGCCTACAACATCAATCTGAACACTTCCGATATCGAGATAGCCAAAAAGATTGCCAAGAATATTCGCTACTCGAACGGCGGCCTGCGCTACGTGAAAGCGATGGGCGTGGACCTGCGCGCGCGTCATCTCGCGCAAGTCTCGATCAACATGACGGACTTCGAGCAGACGCCGCTGCACCGCGTGTTTGAAATGGTGAAGCGCGAAGCGGAGCGCTACGGCGTGACGATCGTCGGAAGCGAAATCGTCGGCTTGATTCCCAAGCGCGCGATCGAGATGACCGCCGACTTTTATCTGCAACTCGAGAGCTTCTCGCCCGCGCAGGTGCTCGAGAATCGCCTGGCAGCATCTCTCAGCGGCGCGGCACTTGAGTCCGGCGGCAAGCTAGCCGCGCTGGCGCAGCCGTTCCTTGACGCTGTCGCGCAGCCGACCGCGACGCCCGGCGGCGGCTCTGTCGCCGCACTTTCCGGCGCGCTGGCCGCGAGCCTCGGCCACATGGTTGCCGGACTTTCCCGCAAGAAGAAATCTCAGGCGGCCTTCGTTGACGACTTGAGCGACGCCGTCGCCGAGTTTCATCGCGCCGCTGCGGAATTGAGCCAGGCCATAGATCGCGACGCAGCCTCATTCGATTCCGTAATGGCGGCCTACAAGCTGCCGCAGACATCATCCGACGAGCAAAAGGCGCGCGAAGCCGCAATCCAGGCAGCGCTTCGCGGTGCCGCCGAAGTTCCGCTCGAGGTGGCGCGCAAGGCTGTTGCGATTTACGAACGCCTCGGGCAACTGGAAGCGATAGCAAGCGCTTCTATGTCTTCAGACATTCGCGTCGGTCGATTGATGGCGGCCGCTGCCGCAAGAGGCGCGCTGGAAAACGTAGCCATCAATCTGGAATCCATCACGGATGCAGAATTTGCCGGGAAGGCGCGCGCCGAAGCCGCGTCGCTCGAAGCGCGCGTGGCTGAAAATGCCGTCGGCGCCGGTCGAAATCTGTAAGCTCGAGAAGCTCTAAGGTGAACGAACTGAGGAAAACCAGACAAATGAAGCGCTCATATCCAAGATTGATTCTAGCGTTCGCGATTGTGCTCGCAATTGTTGCCGCCATGCCGGGAGGCTGGACACTTCGCGCGCTTGCAGGAACACTGAGCACCGACGTGATCGGAATGTTCCCGAAAGAAGTGGGCGAGTTCGCCTACGCCGATATGAAAGCGGCGCGCTCGCGCCCATGGTTTTCTCAGCTTCGCGATCAACTACTGCCGGGAAATTTCCGCCAGTTCGAGCAGTTTCTGACCTCCGCGGGTATCGATCCGAACACCCAGGTGGATGAAATGGCTTGGGCCATCATTCCCTCGTCGAAAGATGGCGGCGAACAAATCCTCGGCGTCGCGCTCGGCGGCTTTTCTCCGGCTGCGACCGAAGAGAAGCTAAAGGCGCAGAAAGTTCCCGCGGTAGAGGTTCACGGTTACCACCTCTACGCGTTCGGTTCGGGCGCCGGCTCGAGCGACATTCTCTTTTTCTTCCTCGATTCCAATACAGCAGCTTTCGGCAATCGCTCGGCGCTTGAAAAGCTCATCGACGTCCACTTTGGCGGGTCCGAGAGCCTTCTACGCAACGAACAGATGTTTCCGCTGATCAAAGAAGCCAACGGAAAGGGAACGATTTGGGCGGCGCTCGATGAGCACTACACGCATCTCGCCATGCAGCAGCTTCTGCCGCAAGCGAGCCAGTTCCCGCAAGCTTCGGCGATCATCGACCGACTGAAAGCGATGGAAATTTACGTTCAGGCGGATCGCGGCGTGGATGCCCATTTCCAAGCCGTCTGCAATTCAGTGGATGATGCAAACGTCCTTGCCGCGGCGGCGCAGGCCGGAGTGATGTACCGCCGCTATCAGGAAGCTCAGTCTCACCCTGAAGTTGCCAAGGCGCTCGATTCCGTCAGCATCGCCCCAGCGGGAGACCGCTTGCGGGTTGAAATTCCGATCACCGAGGATCAACTCAACGGTCTGATCAAGAGCCATTCGTTTGTCCTTCAAATGTAACGGCGGAGATATACCCGGGGGTGAATCCGGCGATCGGGAAGACTAGTTGCGGGCGGCGTACTTGATTAGCTTCAACTCGGTTTTGCCGGAACGCTTTTCGACAGTCACCTGATCCACTTTCGCTTTGAACCCGGCAGCGAAGGCTTCGATCTCCGCGTCGGGTCCTCCCGAGCATCGAAACGTCATTTCGATGCGGTCGGAAAATTCCTCGCAATCGATATGGAGTTTCGCGCTCGACCCGTTGAAGCTTTGCCAAACGTTCTGCCAAGCCTCTTGAGCGGCAATCTGTAATTTCCGGAGGGTATCAACTTTCATTTCCAGGCGGCACGCATACTGCTCGAGGATTGCTCCCAGCGCCGCCGCCAGCCGCGGATCATTATCGGCATCGATTTCAGTTCGCGTTTGACTACTCCCCACGCGCGTCCACCACGCGGACATCAACCGCTTCACGGCAATCGGGACAATAATACAACCCATCGATGCACATGCGAATACCCTGCTGCGACTGGCAGAAACAACAATACTTCTCGCACGTGCATTTCTCTTCCGTCTTCTCGCACTGCATGCACAGAATTGGTCCGCTCATTGGCCTCCCCGGGGAATCCCAGGGCTTCCACTCTCTTTGGCAACTATAGGCTAACCTTTCCAGCCGGACAAGACGCATCGCGCGCGTCAATTACTACACGTAATTAGACTCACGTGCTGCCGGTACGTTTCTTGACACTCGAAAACTCGCATGCTACGGTGAACGTTGGTCACAATTTTGAGATTCCATTTGTGAGCACGCCCGCTACCGCTGAAATCCGCAAAACCGCTCTTAATGCTGTCCATCGCCGGCTCGGGGCCAAAATGGTCAACTTCGGCGGATGGGACATGCCCGTCGAGTACTCGGGAATTCTTTCCGAGCACGAAGCGGTGCGCACGCGGGCCGGAATTTTTGACGTAAGTCACATGGGAGAAATCGAGATTCGGGGCGAGCGTGCTTTGGATCTCGTGCAACACGTGACTTGTAACAACGCTGCGAAACTCGTGGACGGCCAGATTCAATATACCGGCCTCATGACGCCGTCCGGGACGTTTGTGGATGATTTTCTCGTTCACCGCATCTCCGATCGCCACTATTTTCTTTGCGTGAACGCCGGGAATCAGGACGGCGATTTCGCGCACATTCGCAGCAACAATCGCTTCGGCGCGCAGGTCGAGAACACTGGCGCTCGCTACTCGCTTCTCGCGATTCAAGGTCCGAAAGCGGCTGGCCTGCTGCAGAGATTCACGAAGGTCTCGCTCGAGGCGATCCACTACTATCACTTCGCGTTCGGAGACGTGGACGGCGTCCATTGCATGATTGCTCGCACCGGCTACACCGGCGAAGATGGATTTGAAATTTATTTCGCGCCCGAGCACTCGGAGAAACTTTGGACCGATCTGCTGGATGCCGGCTCGGCAGAGGGTGTAATCCCTTGCGGCCTGGGCGCCCGCAATACGTTGCGACTGGAAGCCAGCATGTGTCTCTATGGCCATGAGATCGATGAGACGACGACGCCGTGGGAAGCTGGCCTGGCGTGGATCTGCAAGCCCGAGAAGGGCGAATTTCTCGGCCGGGAGATTCTGGTTCAGCAAAAGCAGCGCGGCATTGAGCGAAAGCTTGTTGGATTTGAGATGCTCGACAAACGCATTTGCCGCGATGGATATCCAGTCGCCATCGGCGGGCGTGAATTGGGACGCGTCACCAGCGGCGGGCCAGCGCCTTTCTTGAAGAAGAATATTGGCATGGCTTACGTGCCCGTCGCACATTCTGCAATCGGGACCAGCATCGAAATCATCGTACGCGGCCAGCCCGCGGCAGCAAGAATTATCCAAATGCCTTTCTACAAGAGACCCAAGTGAAGCGTTGCAGCTTGCGAGAGGCTATCTAAGGAGCACGCATGTATCCAGCGGACTTCCGCTACTCGAAGGATCATGAGTGGGTCAAAATCGAAGCCGGCATCGGCACGATTGGGATCACCGACTATGCCCAGAGCGAACTCGGCGACGTCGTCTTTGTCGAAGTGCCGAAAGTCGGCACACACCTAAAAGCCGGGCAGACGATCGGGACGATTGAATCCGTGAAAGCCGTGAGCGAAGTCTATAGCCCGGTTTCGGGAGAAGTGACCGCAGTGAACGACGCGCTGGCGAGCGCACCCGAAAAAATTAATCAGGAGCCGCACGCAGGCGGCTGGCTGATCAAGCTGAAGCTCTCCAATCCCGGCGAGGCTTCCGCGCTGATGGATTCCGCGGCGTACACGGCCTACGTGGCCGAGAAATCCAAGGAACACTCGGCCTGATGCGCTATCTTCCGAAAAGTCCATCCGAACGCCGCGAAATGCTGGATGCCATCGGCGTGGCGACAGTCGATGAACTTTTTCAGACCATCCCAGAAAAATTTCGCCTTCGCGGCCCTCTGAATCTTCCCGGGCCGCTCTCCGAGCCCGAGATCATTGATTATTTCAAGGCGCGCGCCGCGGAAAATTCGAGCGGCTACACTTCTTTCCTCGGCGCCGGCATTTACAGCCATCTTCGCTCGGTGGTAACGGATGCGCTGATTCAGCGCGGCGAGTTCCTCACTTCCTACACGCCGTATCAGGCGGAAATTTCGCAAGGTACTCTCGAAGCCATCTTCGAGTTTCAAACGCTCATCTGCCAGCTCACCGGCCAGGAAGTCGCGAACGCTTCGATGTATGACGGCTCGACCGCTCTCACCGAAGCGGTCCTCATGGCCGAGCGGCTCACGAGCCGGCATGCGATCCTGATCGCGCGCACCGTGCATCCGGAATATCGCCAGGTGCTGCAGACCTACGCGCGGCATCTCGGCATCACCATCCGCGAAATCGGATTTTCATCCACCGGCCAGATCGATCGCGCGGCGCTCGCCCAAGAGTCGTTCGCGGATGTCGCGGCCGTAGTGGTTCAGTCGCCGAATTTCTTCGGCGTAACTGAAGAAATTTCCCAACTGGCCGAAGTTGCCCATGCCGGCGGCGCGCTGCTCGTAGACGGAATCACCGAAGCCGTCTCTCTCGGCATCGTGAAGCCCCCGGCCGAGGCCGACATCGTGGCGATGGAATGTCAGAGCTTCGGCGTTGCGCCAAGCTACGGCGGGCCGCACGTGGGCGTCATCGCCACACGCGACAAATTCGTTCGCCAGCTTCCCGGCCGCCTCGCCGGCCAGGCCTTCGACGCCGAAGGCCGCCGCGGATTCGTTCTCACCCTCGCAACGCGCGAGCAACACATCCGCCGCGAGAAGGCCACATCGAACATTTGCACCAACGAAGCGCTCTTCGCGCTAGCCGCCACAATTCACATGACGCTTCTCGGCAAGCAGGGCTTGCGCGAACTGGCCGAGCAGAATCTGGCCAAAGCCCGGTTCGCCCGCGCCGAACTCGAAAAGATTCCCGGAGTCCGCCGTGCGTTCTCGGGCCCGACGTTCAACGAATTCGTTCTCGAATTTCCGCGTTCCGTAAAAATGATCAACGCCGCGCTGCTTCGCGACAAAATCATCGGCCCGCTGGCAATCGGCACCGCATACCCGGATCAAACCAAACGTGGCCTCGTCTGCGTCACCGAAACGATGCCGCGCGCCGAGATCGAGCGGCTAGCGTCATGCATCAAGCACATTCTTGAAACTCCGATCTAGGGAGAGCCAGCAAGTTGAGCGAAAGTCTGAAAACCGAACAAGACAGCGCGTTGGAAGCCGACAAGATTAAGAAGGCGCGCCGCCACGTCAGCCAGAACGAAGGGCTGATCTTCGAGAAGTCCGCCCCCGGCAAGCGCGGCATCGAATTTCCCCCGCTCGATGTTCCCGCCGTCGATGCGGCCCGCGAACTCGGAAAGGAAAACATCCGCGCGGAAGTCGAAGGCTTCCCCGAAGTCAGCGAAATCGAAGTCGTTCGCCATTTCACCCGGCTCTCCACTTGGAATTACGCCATCGATCTCGGCATGTACCCGCTCGGGTCCTGCACTATGAAGTACAACCCGCGCGTCAATGAATTCGTCGCGCGCCTTGACGGTCTCGCCTCCGAGCATCCGTACCAACCCATCGAGCTGTCGCAAGGCTGCCTGCGAATCTTGAGCGACTTGCAAAAATGCCTGCTTGAAATCACCGGCATGGAAGCCGTGACTCTCGAACCTGTCGCCGGCGCACAAGGCGAGCTGACCGGCCTGCTGATGATCCGAGCGTGCCTAGAAGCGCGCGGCAATCCCCGTAAAATCGTTTTGATCCCCGATTCGGCGCACGGCACGAATCCCGCGTCGGTCGTCATCGCCGGATACGAAGTGCGGAATATCAAGTCGAATGCCCGCGGCCAGATCGACACCGACAACCTCCGCGAATTCGTCACCGACGACGTCGCCGCGCTGATGCTAACGAATCCCAGCACTCTCGGCGTCTACGAGGAGCGCATCGCCGAGATTGCCAACATCCTGCACGAACGCGGCGCTCTGCTCTACATGGACGGCGCGAATATGAACGCTCTCGCCGGCATAACACGCCCCGGCGATCTAGGCGTCGACGTAATGCACTTGAACTTGCACAAGACTTTTTCAACGCCGCACGGGGGTGGCGGCCCCGGAGCCGGACCGGTAGTCGCGAAGAAATTTCTTGAGCCGTATCTGCCCGTGCCGGTCGTAATCGAAAAGGAACCAGGTAAATTCACCCTCGATCTCAATCGGCCAAAATCCATCGGCCGCGTTCGCGCTTATTGCGGTAATTTCGGAGTTTTGCTACGCGCGCTGGCCTATACGCTCGCGTATGGTCCAGGCATCCGCCAGGCGACCGAAGACGCAGTAGTGAATGCGAACTATCTGCGCAAGAAGCTCGAAGACGTCTTCGATCTGCCCTACAATCTCCCGTCCCTGCACGAGGTTGTCTTCAGCGATGCGCGCCAGAAAAAATACGGCGTCAATACCATGGACATCGCCAAGCGTCTGATCGACTATGGCTTCCATCCCTACACCACCGCGTTTCCTCTAATCGTTCCGGGCGCCCTAATGATCGAGCCGACGGAATCAGAATCCCGCGAGGAGTGCGACCTGTTCGTAGAAGCGATGCGCGCCATCGCCGATGAAGCGGAGAAGAATCCAGAACTAGTGAAGACCGCGCCACACTCCACGCGCGTCGGCCGCCTCGATGAAGTAAGCGCGGCCCGAAAGCCCGTCCTTCGCTGGAAGCCCTGATCGCAACGTTGGAATCGCCATACTGGTGGGAGCTTTGGAGTCCGTCTGATAACTCTTACGGTTTGTCAGGGCACGACTTCAGTCGTGCCGCAACCGCTGCAAGAACAGTCCCGCTCTAGCCGCTGAAGGCGTGTCAAATCGTGCGATGAATCGAGGATGAATTCCGAAAGATTCCGATTCGAACTACTTCTTCCTACTATCCGATTCCGACTTTTCGTTGGCGTGACTCCGCGAAGCCGAAGCATTCACCCCCGGCCCAGCCTCCGCCGAAACCGTAGCCGCCGGAATCGCCACGCTCCGCCCGTCAGAGCTCGCCCGCGCCGCATCCGCCGCCAATCCCGCGACGGGAGAAGGCATCGGAATCAGCGCCCCTTCTGCTTCCTTCAAAAACACCAGGCGCTGCCCCTCCACATCCCAATCCACCGAAAGCACGTCGCCGAGATTCACCTGCTCGGTCGCCAGCAAACTCGCCAGCGGATAAACCAGATGCCGCTCGATCGCGCGCTTCAAATGCCGCGCGCCATACTTCAAATCCGTCCCTTCCTTCAGCAAAAATTCCCGCGCCGCCGGTGTCACCCGGAACAAAAATCTCCCCCGCGCCGTTTCCAGCACGCGCTGCTGCACCATCCCCAACTCAATCTCCAAAATCGACTCGAGCTGCTCCGGACGCAGCGGATGAAACACCACCACCTTGTCGATGCGGTTCATGAATTCCGGCGCGAATTTCCTCTTCGCCGCTTCCGACGCCGTACGCTCCACTTTCTCGTCGAGCCCCACCTGGTTCTCCGGCCGCTGCTGCGGCGCGAATCCCAGCCCTCCGTTCATCAGCTCGGTGATTTCGCCGCCACCCAAATTCGACGTCATGAAAATCATCGTCTGCGAAAGATCCACGCGCCGGTTATCCCCGAGCGTCAACGTCGCCTTATCCAAAATTCCCAGCAGCAACTGCCAAAGCGAATCCGACGCCTTCTCGATTTCATCGAAAAGCAAGAATGAAAGTTTCAGCTTCTCGGTATGGTACTGCGCCAAAGCTTCCTGGGTAATCAACGGGTGCGTCTCGCGATGGCCAAGATATCCGGGAGGCGAGCCGATCAATTTCGCGATTTCATGGGAATGCTGGAACTCCGCGCAATCCACCTTAATGACCGCCCGCGGATCGCCAAAAAGAATTTCAGCCGTAGCCTCGACCACGCGCGTCTTCCCCGCCCCGGTCGGCCCAAGGAAAAGCAAATTCCCCACCGGCCGTCCCGGCGAGTTCAATCCCGCCCGGAACACCTGATAGAGATCCACCACCGCCTGAACCGCTTCGTCCTGCCCGACGATCTTCCGCCGCAGCCCTGACTCGAAATCCCGCGATTCCGGGCTGCGTTGTGTCGGATCAAGATGTTTTGTGCGCGTCGCTACGGTCATGATCGATCACCGGCCTCTCCGATTCGGCCCAAATGCCCTCGATTGCGATCTCTCGAACTGATCGAGCTTGACGTCGAGCGTCGAGCGAAGCAACCGCAACTGCGTCATCAACTCGCGGCTCGAAGCGTCTCCCCCGGTCGCAAGTAACGGCGGCGACAAATCCGCCAGGTCTAAATTCATTATTCGGAGAGACTGAACCAAAGTCTGGACGTACGGTGAACGGATGTCAAAGAGTTCAACACGACCATTTATCCTTTCACGCAACAGTGACCAATTGAGCGCCAGAAAGGGATGGTCGCGCGAAACCCTCCGCACCACTTCATCCGTAATGCGCGGCCGCTCGCCCAGATGCGCCAAATGAAGCTGCTGGACTTTCCCGCGGCGGCGCACGTTATGCACCAGAAAGTATGAATTGCCTCTCCGTCGAATGAATGCCACAACCTTCTCCTTTGGGCCGTCTGCGGCGTAGTGTATGGTCCGTCCACTACGCCGTCAATGATAGGATGCTGCGCGCATGAAATAGTTGCGTCGAATCGGTCATTGCACTTTTGGAGGAATTCCGGCGGGAACTTTCGAGGGCGGCAGAGCTCACTTTGTGGGAAGCCGAGCTTCTCCGCTAGTGTTTTGATGCCCGCCGGCGCGAAATGGATGGGATCGAATTATGACTTGGGACGTTGTATATCGTCTCGTGAAACAAATCCCGCGCGGGCGCGTCACAACTTACGGTGAGATTGCCCGCGCCACCAAAATGCGCGGCGGCGCTCGTGTGGTCGGTTACGCTATGGCGGCTACCCCACGCGGCCGCGGCATCCCATGGCATCGCGTCGTCGGCGCCGGGGGAAAGCTCATCATTCGGGAGCCCTACGGCTCGCTGCAAAGAAAGCTGCTCGAAAGCGAAGGCGTTGAGATCCGCGGAGCGCGCGTAAATTACAAGCAACACGGCTGGCGGCCCAAGCGCGCAAAGGCGCGGAATCCGTAGGGCTCGTTCCCGCGCTGGCGGGACTGGCCTCCGCGTGCTCAATCGCGCCACGAGCACCATGTGTGGTATAGAAGATTGTTCGCGCGCGTGCATAAATTTCGCGCCGACTATCGCGCATCTCCGATCGCTGACTGACCCACATCCGGCAAGGAGCCGGATCAACCTGCAATGAGCGAACCCGTAATCCGAGTCGAGGACCTCTACAAGAGTTACGGCACCGTCGAAGCTCTTCGCGGCGTCAGTTTCGAGGTTCATGCCGGCGAAGTCTTCGGCCTTCTCGGACCCAACGGCGCAGGCAAAACCTCGACGATCGAAATTCTGGAAGGCCTGCGCACGCAAGATCGCGGAAAAGTCAGCGTCGCGGGACTCGACCCGCAGACCGCCGGCGCAGGTTTCAAGCAAGAGGTGGGCGCCGTGCTGCAGTCCACCGCCTTGCCGGACAAACTGCGCGTCGCCGAAGCACTCTCGCTCTTCGCGCACTTCTACCGCCGCAGAAACGATACCGAAGCGCTTCTGAAGCGATTTCAATTGGACGAAAAGCGCAACGCGTTTTACAACCAACTCTCCGGCGGGCAAAAGCAGCGCCTCGCGCTGGCCATGGCGCTCGTGAACGATCCGACGGTTCTGTTCCTTGATGAACCCACGGCGGGTCTCGATCCCCAAGTGCGCCGCGAAATCTACGACATCATCGAGGAACTAAAGAGCGACAAGAAAACCATTCTTCTGACCACGCACTACATCGAAGAGGCCGAAAAACTCTGCGACCGCGTAGCCATCGTGGATCGCGGCAAAATTATCGCCGAAGGAACCCCGCGCGACCTGAAGCAGCGCTCCGGCAACACCACGCGCATCGAAGTGCGCCTTTCGCGGCCTCTGCAGCCGGGCGTCCTCAAATCGCTCGACGGCGTTGCCGACGCCCGTGAGTTCGATGGCACCTACGTGCTGCACTCCTCGCGGCCGCCGCAAACCATCGTGTCGCTGGTCAAGCAACTCGAAGCCGACGGCAGCGAACTGCAAAGCCTCGAAATGTTTTCGCCGTCGCTGGAAGATGTCTTCATCGAACTGACCGGCCGGAGACTCAGAGAATGACACTGCGAGGGATGAATTCGTGAGGCACACCTGGGCGCTGACGAAGATCCGCATTCTTCTGTCACTGCGCAACAAGACGTTCATGTTCTTCGGCGTGGTCATGCCGCTCGCGTTTCTCTTTTTCTTTGTGTTTATTTTCGGCAACGGCAAGAGCGATCGTATCGCATATGTTTTGGGCTCGATTCTGACAATCACAGTGATGGGGAGCTTCTGGGGCCTCAGCGTCCAGCTCGTCATGTTTCGCGAGCAAGGAATTCTTCGCCGCTTCCGGCTGGCGCCCGTGGGCGCCGGCGCTTTGCTAGCGTCGAGCGTTCTGTCCAATTACGTTCTAATCCTTCCGCCGATCGCCATCGAAATCCTGATCTGCCGCCTCGCCTTTCATATGACCACTTGGGGCAATCTCTGGTACGTGTATGCGCTCGTGACGGTTGGAGCCGGCACTTTCTCTTCCTTTGGCCTTATCGTTGCCAGTGTGACCAACACGATGCAAGAAACGCAGGTCATCAATAACCTGATTTGGTCGGGTTTCTTGCTTCTGTCCGGAGCGACAGTGCCGCTGGCCAGGTTGCCGGGATGGATTCAACGGGCCTGCCTCTTCTCGCCGGCCACGTACATGGCGACCGGCCTGCAGGACGCTATGACGCGCCGGGCGATACCCAGCGAAATATTCGTCGACGTGATCGCCCTCGCAATCGGGCTTTTCGTGTCGTTTGAAATCTCCCGACAACTCTTTCGTTGGGAACCCGAAGCGAAAGTGCCGAGCCGAGCCAAGCTGTGGGTGGCAGTCGCCATGATTCCTTTTCTTGTCTTCGGCTTCTATGAAAATGTACATGGCAACCGGCTCAAGGATGTTCGCCAGGGCTTCGGTAGTGTTTTTGGCGGCGATGATTCCTCACAAGCTCCGGCGCGAAATTGAACGGGATCTTCTGAATCGAACTCGCTCTATCTCGAATCAAACGATGTTGCGGCACGAGCATCTCCCCGACTGATTTCGGAGGTTTCAATGGAACGCAAAGCATCAGCCGTTTGGAAAGGCAATCTGCGCGAGGGCGCGGGAAGCGTCTCCACGCAAAGCGGGGTTCTTCGCGACACTCCGTATTCATTCACCACGCGCTTCGAAAATTCCCCCGGCACAAACCCAGAGGAGCTAATCGCCGCGGCTCATGCGGGATGCTTCTCCATGGCTCTCTCAGCCCAGCTCATGACGCTGCGGCTGACGCCCGATAAGATCGCGACGTCTGCCACGCTGACGTTCGAAAAGCTCGAGCCCGGATGGACGATCACGAAAATCCACCTCGACGTCACCGCCCGCGTGCCGGGCGCCTCCGCCGAGGCATTTGCCGGAGCGGCCGCGTCAGCGAAAGCCAATTGCCCCGTCTCGCGCGTCCTCAAAGCTGACATCACCATGTCGGCGAAGCTCGAAAACGAATGAACATCTTTCTGGTCATCCTGGGAACTGCGATTCTCTTCGCGGTTCTTCTGGAGGCATTTGAATCCATAATTCTCCCGCGGCGCGTCACGCGCCGGTTCCGGCTCACGCGTCTCTTCTATCGCATGACCTGGATTCCCTGGCGCGCCCTCGGCCAGCGGATGAATTCGTTGAAAACGCGCGAGTCTTTCTTCAGCTATTTCGGCCCGCTGTCATTGCTGTTCTTACTAGTCGTCTGGGCCAACGGCCTTGTCGTCGGTTTCGCGTGCCTGATTCTCGCCGCAGGCCCGCCGGCTGAAACATACAAAATTCCCATGCACTTCGTGGATGCTCTGTACATGAGCGGCACGAACTTCTTCACGCTGGGACTTGACGAAGTAGTCCCAAGAACAGCCTCCACTCGATTTCTGACGGTCACCGAAGCAGGCGTAGGCCTGGGCTTTTTGGCGCTGGTGATCGGCTATCTCCCCGTAATCTTCCAGAGCTTTTCCAACCGCGAAGTCAGCGTCGTGCTCCTCGATGCCCGCGCGGGATCGCCTCCGACGGCCGCCGAACTCCTTCGCCGCCACGCTTACCGCGGCGGCTTCGAAGCTCTCGAGCGGCTCTTTTTCGAATGGGAACGCTGGTCTGCCGAATTGCTCGAGAGCCATCTGTCCTATCCCGTCCTCTGCTATTTCCGCTCGCAGCACGACAATCAATCGTGGCTCGGCGCGCTGACCGCCATTCTCGATGCCTGCGCCCTCACCATCGTCGGCGTCGAAGGCGCATGCGTGAAGCAGGCGCAGCTCACCTTCGCAATCACGCGCCATGCCGTCGTCGATCTCGCTCAGATCTTTCACGCAACGCCACGGCCGCCGCGTCAAGATCGCTTGCCGCCCGCCGAACTCGCCCGGCTTCGCCAGTCGCTGCGAGATGGTTCGCTCAAGCTGCGCGCCGGCGACGGAGAAGACCGCCAGCTCAATGATCTGCGCGCGATGTACGAGCCGTACGTAAATGCCCTGGCCGAATTCCTCGCCATCAAGCTGCCGCCATGGATTCACTCCCAGAAAATAGTCGATAGCTGGAGCACCAGCGCTTGGGGACGCATCTCCGGCGCCGGACACGAAGATGACATCGGCGCGCGCATTGACGAACACTTGTAGCCCTACTCGAGGACACACATGGCCAAGATGCTGGAACACGTGGAGCGCATGGTGCGCGGCGAGGTTCCTCCCGCCCCCATCGGAAAGCTCATCGGATTCAGTCTCATGGAAGTCCGCCCGGGCGAAGCCATCTTCAACATTGAGACCGCCGACCATCACGCGAATCCAATGGGCACGTTACACGGCGGTGTGCTCTGTGACATCGCCGATGCCGCAATGGGCTGCGCGTACGCCGCTGCTCTGGAAGAAGGCGAATCGTTTACGACGCTCGAGCTCAAGATCAATTTCCTGAAACCCGTCTGGAAGGATCGCCTTACCGCCGTGGGACGCGTAGTGCAAAAAGGCCGCACCGTCGGGCTCGCCGAGTGCGTCGTTACGAACTCGAAAGGTGAGCGTGTGGCGTATGCTACCTCCACCTGCATGACGCTGCGCGGAGACCAAGCCCGCGGCCGCTGAGCGATCGTATCGTCCGTCCATTTTGTCTTTTGGAAACCGGCGAACCGCGTCGGCCGCGCCGAACACTCTAAAACGCGTATGCTATACTTCGAGAGCAATCGGAGACTTGGAGCGCTCTGCATCGCCTGGAGAAACGGATGGCCCTGACGAAGACCCAGAAAATTTGGCACAACGGCAAGATGATCAATTGGGATGACGGCAAGATTCACGTCGTCTCCCACGTGGTCAGCTACGCCTCCTCGGTTTTCGAAGGCATCCGCTGCTATCAAACCACTCAAGGTCCGGCCGTTTTCCGTCTCCGCGAACACATGCAGCGCCTCATCAATTCCGCTTATATCTATCGCATGGAGCTTCCTTACACGCACGATGAAATCTGCAATGCCGTGATCGAGCTCGTGCGCGTGAATAAGCTCGATTCTTGCTACATCCGGCCGATCGTCTTGCGCGGCTACGGCGACGCGGGCGTGAATCCGTTCAACTGCCCCATCGAAGTCTATATGGCCTGCTGGGATTGGGGCCGGTATCTCGGCGATGAAGCGGTGCGCGAAGGCGTCGATGTGGGCGTGAGTTCGTGGCAGCGTCCTGCTCCGAATACATTGCCGCAGATGGCCAAGGCCGCCGGCAATTACATGAATTCCGCGCTGATTCGCATGGAAGCCATGGTCAACGGCTATGCCGAGGGCATCGCTCTCGATGTCTCCGGTCAAGTCAGCGAAGGCTCCGGCGAAAATCTCTTTCTCGTTAAAGATGGTGCGTTAATTACGCCGCCAATCTCGGCCGGAGCGCTTCCCGGGATCACGCGCAACACGATCATCACCCTCTGCCGCGACCTTAACATTCCCGTCTCCGAGCAAGTCGTACCGCGCGAACTGCTGTACATCTCTGATGAGCTGTTCTTCTGCGGCACCGCAGTCGAAATCACTCCGGTCCGCAGCGTCGACCGCATCAAGATCGGCAGCGGCTCTCGCGGACCAGTGACTCATCGCCTCCAGGAAGAGTTCTTCGCGCTCACCAGCGGCAAGAAGAACGACCGTCACGGCTGGCTGTCGCCAGTCCGCGTTCCCGAAGGCGCGACGGTCCGCTGACTCGCCGCTCCTTAGGGCGTTGCAGCCAACACTCACTTCGAAATTTTGACTCTCGACCATTGATTCAGTAGAATCGCGCCGCTTCACACCTTGAACCCGCCTGCGCTAGGATGCGCAACTCTTGCTTGGGAGGCATGACGTGTACAACCTATCGCAAAAATTGCTCGCCGAATTCATCGGCACCTTCACTCTCATTTTCATCGGCGCGGGATCAATCTGCGTCGATCAATACG
>JGI12269J14319_10000670_pt1 | contig 33189 bp, 34 predicted proteins | sample PeaSoiSIISIP2007_FD_14319 | JGI IMG/M metagenome (IMG submission 14319)
GCTTCACGAATGGCTTGGTCGTTGGCGATCGCGCGTGCGCTACGCGCGCGCTGGCTTCTCGGCATAGACAATGGTAACTAAATTATTCGCAGTTATCAACTATTTGTACGGTAAATACGGCCCTTTTGGGAGATGGAACGGCGTGCGAGGCTAGGTACGTGGAGACCGTCGCGGGTGGATTCCCGGCGCCGTTTTGGTCGGTCGTGTCAACGACCAGCGTGCGACGTGGGACCGTGCTGCCTGAGGGCCGGATCGTCGTCATTGCCGGGCCCACGGCGGCGCTGCTCTTGCACCTGCTCGTGGTGCGCCGTCAGCGGAGTCGTTGGAGTGGCTGAATCCTTCCCGTACGTGCCGATCGACCCCAAGGGTTGGCGACTCGCGATGGGTCTGCGGCCGCTCGACCTTGCGAAGTGGCTCGAGTTCGACGAGCACTACGACGACGAGCTGTCGCAGAAGGCGGCCCTGCTCGAGCGCGACTACGGCGTCGTCGTCGCTACCAATCCCGAGGGCGACGAAGCCAGCTACGAGCTGCTCGGAGAGATTGAAGGCTTCCTCGCGTCCTACCGACCGGAGCTTTCGAGAACAACCGACGAGAACGAGCACCCCATTGTTCGAGCGAGCCGACTCGTCCAAGAGGACCTCTGCGTTCTCGTGCGCGAGGACGCGTGGCGACTTCGCGCGGCCTGTGTCTGCTTTCCTTCGCGCTGGGACCTCGCGACCAAGATCGGCACGACGCTCGACGGCATCCACTCACCGGTGCCCGGCTACGACGAGGCGCTGGCGCGTCCGACGAACGCCTTCTTCGATCGGCTGACGCCGGAGAAGTCTTTCTGGCGCTTGAACTGGACATTGCTCGACAGTTCCTCGCTGCACCAGCCCCACGGCGCTCGCGCGGCGCCGGGCGGCGACCTCACCCAGTGGTACTTCCGCGTCGAGCGCCAAACCCTGCGCCAGCTCGCCGAGACGCGGGCCATCGTCTTTACGATTCGCACCTACGTCACGTCGGCGGCGGCACTGCGTGAGAGCGATCCGGAGTTCGTGGCGGCACTACTGCGGGCGCTCGATACGGCTCCCTTGGCCATCCAGGCCTACAAGGGCTGGACCGGTCTCGCCGATCGGCTACGCGAGTCGCTCTGACGGGCCCCGAGCTGGAGTCGTCCGAGGCTACGGGATTCGCTCGTCGACGCTCGGCGGTCCGCTCAACTGATCGATGAAGGCCCCGAACCACGAGGTCTCGACGTAGGCAACGATCACCGGCCCGACGCTCAGCCAGAGTTCGTCGTGGAACGCGGCGGCAAAGAGCGCCAGCAGGAGGATCTCTGAGAGGATGCGCCAAGTGCGCGACTGGCCGAGCCGGCGCCGCACGAGGATACTGGCGATGAACAGGTTGACGCCGGGCAGAAACGCCTCGAGCGACCAGCGCCCCTGCAGCTCCCTTACCCCGAACGCGCACACGACCGAGCCCACGGCGATCAGCGCGACGCCGGCGTCGCTCGCCGCGAGGGCGAACCAGCGTGGTGCCGGGTGCGCCGTGCCCGGCCAGTGAGCGAGGACGCTGACCACGAGTCCGAGCCCCCCGACGACACCGACGACGCCCGTGGCAAATACCCGGCGCATCGCGTGGACGAGGCTCAGGCTGGCCGAGAGGCGCGGCGTTGTTATCGCGTCGCCGTAGGGGCGCGTGACCTCCGACCAGGCAACGCCCGTCCAGACGCGCCACTGGCGCGATCCCGAGGGGTCGGGGTACCAGCCTGGCGGTACGGCGTTTGGCGTCAAACTCACTACAACAGCCTTCCATAGCGGCGCCGAACGTTGACTTCGGCGGCGCGGCTCGCTACTCGGGCGAGGGTACGCTGACGAGCGTCGTCACGCCGATCGCGGCGCAAACCTTCGAGCCGCAGGCCACGCCGAGCAGTGGTGTTGGCACGTAGCGCAGCTTCGCCTTGGCTGTGACGCCGTCTCGCACGGTAGCGAGCCACGGCTCGTCGTTCGTGCGCTGACCAACGACGACGCAGGTCGTCGCCGTGCAGGCGAGCGCGTTCGCGCCACGCGCGAGGGTTCGCGCGGTCCACGTCGTGGCGAAGTTCTTCGTGTGTACGAGTTTCGACGACGTGGCTGTGGTCGCCAGGGCAACGCAGTGCGACTTCTGGCACGAGAGCGACGAGAGCGTCGTCCACGCTCTTGGCGTGGGGCGCGCGGTCCAGGTCACGCCGCCATCGATGCTGACGTCGAGGATGAATTGGTGGTGGGGCGTCAACACGCCCATCGCACAGTCAATGACCGTGCCGCACGAGAGAGCGGTGACGGCGTCGCGGCTCGCCCAGGCCATTGTCGTGGGAACGGTCCACGTCGTTCCACCGTCGGCGCTGGTGCTGAAGCGCAGGACGCCGTGGACCCCGGTGTCGACGAGCGCGCAGTCGAGGTGGCGGCAGGTGAGCGCGTCAATGCCGATGCCGCCAGCTGGCGGGGTGCCCACGCTGAGCGCGTGGTGGTCGGCGTCAAACACCCAGAGAAGGTCGGCGCCAGGCGAGGAGCCGCCGAGCAGGCACTGCGTACCGGAGCAGGCCGTCGCCACGATGAGCGGTGAGGGCGTCGAGGGCAGGGCGAGGTCGATCCAGCGCCCCTTCGGCGTGCCAAACTCGCCGACGGCGCTCAGCCCCGCGCTCTCGCTTGAAGTGCCCACCGCGACGCAGACGTCGTTCAGTGTGCAGCCCACGCTGGATAGGGGCACGGAGATGCTGATGGCCGGCGTGCCGCTCAGCCGCGCGGTGACCGCCGTCGTCGCGCAGCTCGCCAGGGCGAGCGCGCCTGCGCCCATCAGGGCCGCGGCTCGCGCACCGCGGCGCGCACGGGCGACGTGCCGGCTCACCGTTCGCCGTCGAGATCGCGGGTGTCGTCGGCTACTTGACCGCGCGCACGGCGGCACCGAGCACGCTGAGGCCGTCGGCGAGCTGCTCGTCACTGATGATCAGTGGCGGCAGGAGGCGGATGACGTTGCCGAACGTGCCGCACGAAAGTGCGACCACACCCTCTTGCTGGCAGTGGGAGATGATCGCCTTCACGGCAGCGGCGTTCGGGGTCTTCGTGCCCGGCTCGACGAATTCCATGGCGATCATGGCTCCGCGGCCCCGCACGTCGCCGATGACGGCGACATCGCGTTGGAGGTCGCGCAGGTTGGCCAGCATGATCTCGCCGAGCTCGCGAGCGCGCGCGACGAGGTTCCGCTCGCGCAGCGTCCTGATGGTGGCGAGAGATGCGGCAGCAGCGACCGGGTTGCCGCCGTAGGTGCCGCCGAGCCCGCCCTCGTGGACCGCGTTCATCAGCTCTGCGCGGCCGGTCACGCCCGCGAGCGGCATGCCGCCGGCCAGTCCTTTCGCGGTGGTGACGAGGTCCGGAATGACACCCTCGTGTTCGACGGCGAACCAGTCGCCGGTGCGGCAGAAGCCGCTCTGGATCTCGTCGGCGATGAAGACGACGCCGTGGTCGGTCGTCCACTTTGACAGCGCGGGCAAGAAACCATCGGCCGGCACGACGAAGCCGCCCTCGCCCTGGATCGGCTCGATCAATAGCGCCGCGACGTTGTGGGCGCCGATCTCGGTCTCGATGATCTTGATGGCGCGCTCCGCGGCCTCGGCGCCGCTCAGCTCGTCCCGGTACGGGTAGCTCATCGGCACCCGGTAGATCTCGGGCGCGAACGGCCCGAAGCGGTCTTTGTAAGGCATGTTCTTCGCCGTCAGAGCCATGGTCAGATTGGTGCGGCCGTGGTAGGCGTGCTCGAAGACGACGATCGCGCTGCGTCCGGTCGCGAGTCGCGCCACCTTGACGGCGTTCTCGATGGCTTCGGCGCCCGAGTTGAAGAGCGCGGAGGTCTTGGCGAACGTGCCGGGCGTCAGCCGCGCGAGCTCTTCGCAGACCTCGACGTAGCTCTCGTAGGGCGCGACCATGAAGCAGGTGTGGGTGAATCGAGCAACCTGCTCGCTGACCGCGTCAACGAGGGCTGGCACCGCGTGACCGATGCCGGTGACCGCGATGCCCGAGCCCATGTCGAGCAGTTGGTTGCCGTCGACGTCGACGAGGATCGCTCCCTCGGCGCGCTCGATGTACACCGGGAATCCGACCGTGAGACCGGCGCTCACGACGGCCTGGCGACGCTGGTGAAGGGCTTGCGACTTGGGCCCGGGAATATCCGTGAGGACCTTGCGCTCGGTGCCGACTGAGGATTGAAGTGACGAAACCATGACTCTCTCCTGAGGACGTCCGACCGATGTCGGAGATCCCCAGCGTACCGTCGCGGTCCGGCGGCACCGCGGGGAACGGCGAAACAGGTGACCATCGTCACCCGTTTCGCTGGCGGAGGAGGTGGGATTTGAACCCACGGTGCCCGTAGACACAGCAGTTTTCGAGACTGCCCGATTCGGCCGCTCTCGCACCCCTCCGCGACGCAGTCTACTGCCCTGGCTTTCGGTGACCCTTTGGTCATTCGGCGTGTCCTACGCTTCTCGGCCATGGACGACGAGGGCTTCATGCGCGAGGCACTCGGTGCCGCGCGACGCGCGGGCTCGCACGATGACGTGCCCGTGGGCTGTGTGCTCGTGGCCGGCGAAGTCGTTCTCGCCATCGGTGAGAACCGGCGCGAAGTCGACTGCGACGCCACAGCGCACGCCGAGATCGTGGCGTTGCGCGCAGCCGCTAAGGCGAGGGGGCGCTGGCGCATGGACGACGTGACGGCGTACGTCACGCTGGAGCCCTGCGTGATGTGCGCGGGGGCTCTGCTGAACGCTCGAGTCGCACGTCTGGTCATCGGAGCCACCGACGAGAAAGCCGGGGCGGTCGGCTCGCGGTACAACGTCTTGAGTGACCCCAGGTTGCTGCACGAAGTGTCGATCACCTACGACGTACTGGCCGACGAGTCGGCGGAACTGCTGCGAGCGTTTTTCGTCGACCGGCGCGACGAGTAACTCCGCCAGAACTTTGCCGACTCCGACGTCACGCGCGACGTGGGCCAGTGCGTCGGGGACTTGGCTGGCACGGACGACGGAGAGCGCCTGGGAGCCAGCGATGCTGAAGTGGTATTGGACTCCATGGTCGAGCCGACCAACCTCGAGAGTCCGGCGCTTGACTAGAGAACTTGAAGCTTCTTGATGCCGAGGCTGGTTGCGACGAACTTGGAGAAGGTTACGCCGCCCAAGTCGGTGGCTATGCCCGTGAGTACTCCGCTACCGCCGTACTCGTAAATAGTCACGAGACCGCAGCCGGCCACGTCCGCTACGACCTTGGCGTAGGGCGTCGCTGCTCGCGAGAGGTAGAAGCGAAGGGTGAGGGTCGCGCCGACGTCCATCGGGCACATCTCGATTCCGGTCGCGGCCGGCGGTAGGGCCGAGAGCTTCGAGATGAAGCTGGCGATCTTGACCGCGTTGGTGGTGGTGACCGTCGTGTATCGATCGACCTTGGCGTTGAGCCCTCGGTTCGCCCGAACAACGACTTTTGTCGCCCCCGAGGCGACGAAAGTCGCTGGTCGAGGAGGCGCGGGGACGGTGGAAGCGCCAGCCGACAGCGCAACGAGTGCGATCGTGGTGACTGCCGTGACCGCGGTGACTGCAGCGACGCGCGCGAGCGAACGCGGGCGAGCACCAGGAACTCTCGAATTCAATGTCCTCACAGTCACTTCCTGTCCGTGGAAAGGGTTCGCTTACCGATTCAGTGTACGAGTCGACTCGGCGAGTTGGTGCGAGTAACCGCGACAATGATGTGATGCGGTGCCCGTCATCTTCCCTAGTCAACGGGTGGAAATTCCATGTCCGTCAGCGGCAAGCGGCTTGCGCTAGGGGTCTCTAGATTGCCAAGGGTGAACGACTTGGATGAGATCAGGTGGCGAGCGGTCGCCGGCCGGGACGACGACCTTCTGGGTGTGTTCGTCTATGGCGTGCGCACGACCGGCGTGTACTGTCGGCCGGGCTGCGGGGCGCGGCGCCCGCTACGCGACAACGTCGAGTTCTTCGCGACGCCGTTTGAGGCATCGGCGGCTGGCTATCGGGCCTGTCGGCGGTGCTCGCCAGAGACGGCTCAAAGTTCGGACCCTGCGTTGTCGGCGGTGATCGCTGCCTGTCGCCATCTCGAGCAGGGGGACGAGGCGAGCGTCGCGGAAATGGCCTCCGCGCTCGGCTACAGCGAGCGTCACCTGCGGCGTCGGTTTCTCGAGGTCGTCGGCGTGCCGATCGGCGCATACCGCCGGGCCCAGCGCGCCACGCGCGTTCGTTCCTCCCTGCGAAATGGAAGCTCAGTGACCGACGCGGTTTTCGACGCCGGGTACGGCTCGTTTCGAGGGTTCTACGAGTTTGGCGCCGCGCAGCTGGGCATGACGCCCGGCCGGTACCGCAACGGCGGACGAGGCGAGCGCATCCGCTACACGTCGGTTGCGACGCCGCTCGGCTACGTCGTCGCCGGCTGTACTTCTCGCGGAGTGTGCGCTGTCCGGCTGGGCGCCGATGAGAACGCGCTGACGAAGGACTTGAAGGAGGAGTTCCCTAACGCCACGATCGAACGCGACGACGACGGCCTCGCCGACGTGGCCCGCGTGCTGGCGGGCGCCGTCCGCGGCGGGGGCGATGCAACAGCGCTGCCGCTCGACGTAGAGGGCACGGCCTTTCAGATTCGAGTCTGGGAAGCCTTGCGCCGGATCCCGTTGGGCCAGACGCGNACCTACTCGCAGGTGGCAAGCGAGATCGGCGCGCCCGCGGCTGTGCGNGCCGTCGCGTCGGCGTGCGCGGCGAATCACGTGGCGTTGGCCGTGCCGTGCCACCGGGTCGTGCGTCAGGACGGTTCACTTGGCGGCTACCGATGGGGCATCGAGCTAAAGGAGTCGCTGCTGCGTGCCGAGCGTGTCGGCGGAATATAGCTGGGAGCGGAGTTGGCGGAGGAGGTGGGATTTGAACCCACGGAAGGTCTCCCTTCACACGATTTCCAATCGTGCCGATTCGGCCGCTCTCGCACTCCTCCGGGCGTCGGTACTCACTACAACAAATGATTACCGGCTCGCAAGGCTACCCGAGGTCGGTCGCGTCGGTCTCCGGTAGCCTTGTTTCGCCGAGGTTCAAGGCGGTGGTCGGGTCCCGTGCGACGGCCATTCGTGAACCGAGTCAGGGGTGGAAGCCAGCAGCTCTCAGCGGACTGCGCCGGGTGCCACGGATCGCCTGACCGCCGCTTTGGACCTCGGCATCTGACTGCCCCCCGTTAGCATCGATGCATGGCGAACGCGAAGGCAACCCCGACTTCTCTCGGGGGCGTCACTTCGCTTTATCGACGTTTCCGGCCGGCCCGATTCACGGAATTAAGGGGCCAGGACCACGTCGTGCGGGCCCTCCAAGGAGCGGTGAAGAACGGCCGTGTCTCGCACGCGTACCTGTTCTCGGGACCCCGCGGCACCGGCAAGACAACGGCGGCAAGGATCCTCGCCAAGGCCCTCAACTGCGAGCACCCAGTTGACGGCGACGCGTGCGCGGTCTGTGCGAGCTGCCTCGCCATCGCCAAGGGAACCTCGCTCGACGTGATCGAGCTCGACGCCGCCTCCAACAACGGGGTCGACGACATTCGCGACATCATCTCGGGCGCCTGGCACGGAACGCCCGGCACGTGGAAGGTCTACATCTTCGACGAGGTGCACCAGCTCTCGAAGGCCGCCTCAGCGGCCCTGTTGAAGACCCTCGAAGAGCCGCCGTCCCACGTCGTGTTCGTCCTGGCGACGACCGACCCGCACAAGGTGCTGCCGACGATCCGTTCGCGCACCCAGCACCTCGAGTTTCGGCTCCTCGGTGGCGAGACCCTCGCCACGCTGCTCAACGACGTGAAGGACGCAGCGGGGCTCAACGCCGATGACGCGACCATCGAGGCCGCCGTGCGCCTCGGTCGTGGATCGGCGCGCGACGCGTTGAGCGCACTCGATCAGCTGCTTGCGACGGGTTCACTGAGCGAGAGCCAGCCCGAGTTCGACGCGCTCTTCGACGCTCTCGTTCGACTTGACGCCGTCGCGGCCTTGCGCTCACTNGCNGTGCTGACGCGCGAGGGTTGGGACCCCGAGCAACTCGCCGAGCACTTCGCGGGCGAGGTTCGCCAGGTCTTCTTGCTTCAGGTGGCCCCCGAAGTGGCCGACGCCGTCGACGCCGATCGCGAGCGCCTGAGCAAATGGGGCCACGAGCTAGGCCTCGCGCGCAGCGTCCGGATCCTCGAGACCGTTGGGCGGTCGATTCGCGAGATGAAGAGCGCCCCGGAGAAGATCGTGATCCTAGAAGTCGCCATGGTTCGGCTCACCAAGCCTGAGCTCGACCAAACCTACGAGGCGATCGATGAGCGACTTACTCGACTCGAGCGTGGCGCCAGCAGGTCCCCTGCGCCTACTCCCGCACCAGCACCGGCGCTGCGACCGATCGGATCGAGCGTCACGGCACCCGCACCCGTCGCCAAGTCCGAGCCGAGTGGCAACGAAGCGCCGCCCGACAAGGCGACGCCCACCACGATCGTTTCCTCGAACGTCGGTGACGAATCGCTCGACCTCGAGGACGTGCGCGAGCGCTTCAGCGCCCACGTGGTTCCTCGCACGTCTCGATCGGCGCAGCTGCTGCTGCGCTCGGCGAGGATCGAATCCGTCAACGGGTTGCTGCTCACGATCGCGATGCCGAGCGAGGAGATGCGCCAGAACACGGAGCTGATCGCTCAGGGCCTGAAGGGTGCCCTCGAGCACGAATTCCAACTCCCTCTCTCGATCTTCTGGACCGTTGACCCCTCACTCGTGGTGATGAAGCCGGCGCCGCGTGCGGTCTCGAAGAGTGCCGTCATCGACGACGAAGCGGACGGAGCCGACGAGTCGGCCGTGGTCGTTAACTCCGCGGCCGAGCATCTCATCACCGAGATGTTTCCCGGCGCCGAGGAGATATCGTGACCTACCCACCCGCGCTGCAGGCCGTCGTCGACGAACTTGGGCGTTTCCCCGGCGTGGGTCCCAAGTCGGCCCAGCGCATCGCCTTCTGGCTGATGCGCCAACCCGGCGAAGACGTCGACCGACTGGCGACCGCGCTCGAGGACATGAGGACCAAGCTCTCGTTCTGCGAACGCTGTTGCAGTATTGCCGAGTCCGGCGGGCTCTGTCCGATCTGCGCCGACGCTCGGCGTGATCAAACGACCATTTGCGTCGTCGAGAGTCCACCCGACGTGGCGGCCGTGGAGCGGTCCGGCGTCTTCCACGGGACCTACCACGTCCTGCACGGCGTCTTGAACCCGCTCGAGGGCGTCACGCCCGACCGGCTGAGGATTCAAGAGCTGTTGCGGCGCCTGAACGGTCCGGTGAAGGAGGTCATCCTCTGCTTCAACTCCAACGTCGAGGGAGATCACACCGCGATGTATCTCAGTCGGCTCCTGCAGGCGCCGGGCGTGATCGTGACCCAGCCGGCCAGCGGGCTGCCCGTGGGCGGTGACCTGGAGTTCGCCGACGACCTCACCCTGGGACGGGCGATCGACGGACGACACGTCGTCAGCGAATAGGGCGGCGCCCTCTACGCGAAGCGCACTACGCAGAGTGCCCCGGCGACCAGGCAGTAGATCGCGAAGGGCGTCAATGTTCGGGTCTTGAACCAACGGGTCAGAACGCGCACGGAAAGGTACGCCGTCACCATGGCGCAGATCGCACCGACCAGCGTCTGTAGCCGAACGCCGTCACCGAGCGAACCGAAGAGCTGAGGCAGCTTGTAGAGCCCGGCCATCAAGATGACCGGTGTGGCGAGGAGAAAGGCGAAGTTCGCGGACTCTTCGTGGTCGAGCCCGTTGAGAAGTCCCGCGACCATCGTGACACCGCTGCGCGAGATGCCCGCGAGCAGCGCGAGGATCTGCGCGCTGCCCACGCCGAGCGCCCCGCTCGCGGTCATGGTGTCGAGTCTCCCCAGTCGCGCGTGCCGTCCCCGACCACGGCGCAGGGCCTCTCCGACGAGCAGGATGACCCCGTTCACCGTCAGAAAGATCGCTGCGGCGAGGGGTTTGGCGAAGAGCTCGCGCAGCTTGCTCTCGAGCACGACGCCGACGACGCCTACCGGGACTGATCCGATGGCGAGCAGGGCGAGCAGCCGGTAGTGCCGGTCAATGGACGGCGCGTTGAGTCGCCACAGCGAGGAGACGCCGCTCTGGCGAGCCTGGTGGAGCTGGTCGAAGAGCCCACGAAAGAGCGTCAGCCACGTTCGGCGGTAAAAGACCACGAGGCCCACTGCGGTGCCGACGTGCAGGCCGACGAGAAAGACGAGGAAGAACGACTGCTTGACGCTCTGGCTGGAGACGAGATTATGCCATCCGAACAGGGCGGGAATGAGCACGCCGTGGCCGAGGCTCGACACGGGGAAGAGCTCGGTGATCCCCTGAACGAGGCCCATGACGATCGCCTGGAGGTAGCTCAGCGACGCGTGCACGCCTCCACGCTAAGCGAGCGAGAGTTCCCCCTTCTCCAAGGACTGCGACAGAATGGCCCCGTGCGTTATCTCACCATCGTTCGCCACGCCAAGGCGGAGAAGCCGACGCCCAAACGCAGCGACTTCGAGCGCAAACTGAGCGATCGCGGTCGTCGCCAGTGCGAGCAACTACGGGAATGGGCGAGCGACGCCAACGAACTCGGCGCCTTCGGACCGACGACTGCGCTGGTGAGCGCCGCGGCGCGCACCAAGGAGACCTTCCGGCGGGCATTCGACGGCACGACCTTCGTCGCCGAGCAGGTCTACAGCGAGTTGATCTACAACGGGCAGCGCGAGGTCTCGGCCGAGGACCTCTTGATTGATCTCGCGAGCGTCGACCCGGTCACCACGTCGCTTCTCGTCGTCGCGCACAATCCGACGGTCCTCGAACTCCTGTGGACGCTGGTGGAGGAGCTGCCGGCGACCTTTCGCGAGGGATTCCCCGTTGGTGCCGCCTGCGTGCTGGCGATACCCGAGCGTCAGCAGATCGGCCTCAGCCACTACGACCTGGTGGCGCGCTACGTCCCTGCCTAGAGCGAGCGCAGTATGGCCGCGTCGCCCTGCCCGCCGCCACCGCACAGTGCGACGGCCGCGACCCCGCCGCCCCGCCGGCGCAGTTCGTAAAGCGCCGTGATAGCGAGCCGCGTGCCCGACATCCCGACCGGGTGTCCGAGGGCGACCGCCCCACCGTTCACGTTGACCTTGTCCTCGCTCACGCCGAGGTCGTCGACCGAGGCGAGGCCCACGGCCGCGAAGGCCTCGTTGATCTCAAAGAGGTCGACGTCCTTTAGCTCGACGCCGGCCTTCCTTGCCGCCTGGAAGATGGCGCGCGACGGCTGGGTCAGCAGCGAGGTGTCGGGCCCGGCGACCGAGCCGTAACCCACGAGTTCGCCGAGCGGCGCGAGGCCGAGTTGGCGAGCCCGGTCCTCGGACATCACCAGCACCGCCGCGCCGCCGTCGGAGATCTGCGAGGCATTGCCGGCCGTGATGGTTCCGTCCTTGTCGAAGGCGGTGCGCAGCTGGGCGAGCGACTCGGCGGTCGTGTCGCCGCGCACGCCTTCGTCGACGCTCACCATCACCGGGTCGCCCTTGCGCTGGGCCACCGGCACCGCCACGATCTCCTCGGCGAACTTGCCCGAGGCAATCGCGGCCGCGGCCAGCTGGTGGCTGCGCGCCGAAAACTCGTCCTGGCGCGCTCGGGTGATCTGGCCCTTGTTGTAGCGCTCGGTGGCTAGTCCCATGGCGCAGTTGTCGAAGGCGCAGGTGAGCCCGTCGAACATCATCGAGTCAACGACGCTCTGGTCACCAATGCGGTAGCCGCTGCGCGCCCCGGGCAAGAGATAGGGGGCGTTCGTCATGGACTCCATCCCGCCCGCGACGACGATGTCCGCCTCGCCGGCGCGGATCATCAGGTCGGCCAGGTAGATGGTGTTAAGTCCCGAGAGGCAGACCTTATTAATGGTGGTGGCGTGCACGGTGAGCGGGATGCCGGCCTTGAAGGCGGCTTGGCGGGCGGTGATCTGGCCCTGGCCCGCCTGGATCACCTGACCCATCAAGACGGCGTCCACGGTCGAAGGATCGATCGAGGTCTGCTCGAGTACCCCCTTTATGGCGGCGCCCCCGAGGTCCATGGCGCTGAGCGTGGCGAAGGCGCCCGAGAACTTGCCGATGGGGGTGCGACATCCGGCGACGATGACACTGCGCGACATGGTGACTCCTTTAGGGTTCCCGCGTCGGGAACCAACTGAAACGATAGGCGCTTTAGGACGCGGGCGAGCGAGGCGACGGCGGCGCTGAGTCGAGCGCACCCGTCGGCGTGTCGTCACCGAAAGGTATTCTTCGAGGGACCGGCGACCGAAGAGGTTTGGATGGGCCCTGACCCAGGTGGTCCCGAGATCGAGGGCATATGTTCGACGTAGTGGTGGTGGGGGCCGATGGTTCGAAGACTGCGGAGCGCGCCGTGGTCGCCGCCACGGAAATGGCCAAGATGTCCGGCGGGACGCTCCATATCGTCACCGCCTACGACCGCAAGGTCCGCACCGACAGCTCGCTGCCCTCGGAGTTCCGGCGCCAGGACAACGAGAGCGAAATCGAGGCCCTGCAGCAGGTTCTCTCCTTCATTCCCAAGGAGCGGGGGGTCAAGTGTCAGGTCCACCAAGTCGCCGGGGACCCGGCCGAGGCTGTGATCAACATGGCCATTGAGTTGCACGCCGATCTCATCGTGGTGGGCAATCAGGGCATGCGCGGGGCACGCAGAGTCCTCGGCAGTGTGCCCAATTCCGTCGCCCACGGCGCTCCTTGCTCCGTCGCGATCATCGACACGTCGGAATGAAACCAGCGGCGCAATGGCCGCACAGGTCGGCGTGACGTTGCCGTGCCTATCCATCGTGTGCGTGCCCCGCGATCGCGCGCGCTCGAAGGGAGACCATCGACGAGCGAAGTAGTCTCGCTCGGGTGAGTGCGATTCTCGACGCGGCAGTCGCCGGGGCATCGCCCGAGACGCTGATGAGCATCCCGATGCCCGAGACCTATCGGGCGGTGTACGTGCGGCGCGACGAGCAGGGAATCTTCGAGGGCGTGGCGACGAGCGACAAGGACCCCCGCCAGATGCTGCACATCGGCGAGGTGCCGCTGCCCGAGCTTGCGCCCGACGAGGTCTACCTCGCCGTGATGGCGTCATCGATCAACTTCAACACCGTGTGGACGAGCATCTTCGAGCCGCTGCCCACCTTCGGCTTCCTCGACCGCATGGCCAAGGAGTCCGTCTGGGGCCAGCGCCACGCGCTGGACTACCACGTGGTCGGGTCTGACGCCGCAGGGATCATCTTGCGCACCGGCTCGGCGGTGCGCAACTGGAAGGTCGGCGATGAAGTCACCGTGCACTGCAACTACGTCGACGACCAGGATCCGAGCAGCCACGACGACTCGATGCTCGCGAGCAATCAGCGAATATGGGGCTTTGAGACGAACTTCGGGGGACTGGCCGACATCTCGCTCGTGAAGGCCAACCAGCTGATGCCCAAGGCGGGCCACCTCACCTGGGAGGAGGCGGCGGTGAATGCGCTGTGCAACTCGACTGCGTATCGCATGCTGGTATCGCGTAACGGCGCACCGGTCACCCAGGGCGACCGCGTACTCATCTGGGGCGCTTCGGGGGGACTGGGGTGCTTCGCGGTGCAGCACGTGCTGAACTCGGGCGGCGTGCCGGTCGGCGTGGTCTCGAGCGAGTCGAAGGCCGACGCGCTGCGCGAACTGGGCTGCGAATTCGTGATCAACCGTGAGGAGAAGGACTACCGGTTCTGGAAAGACGAGCACACCCAGGACGAAAGCGAGTGGCGCCGTCTCGGCAAGGACATCCGCGAGCTCGCCGGCGACGCCCCCGACATCGTCTTCGAGCATCCCGGCCGATCCACCATGGGAGCCAGCGTCTTTGTCACCAAGCGCGGCGGCACGATCGTGACTTGCGCCGCCACGAGCGGGTACCTCGTCGAGTACGACAACCGCCACCTCTGGATGAAGCTCAAGACGATCAAGGGCTCGCACTTCTCGAACTACCGCGAGGCGTGGGCGGCCAACCAGACGATCATCGAGGGAAGGGTCGTGCCCCCGCTCTCGGCGGTCTTTCCCCTCGTCGAGACGGGCGAGGCCGCCTACGAGGTGCACCACAATCGACACGAGGGCAAGATCGGCATCCTCTGCGCCGCCCCCAGGGAGGGACTCGGCGTCACTGATCCCGCGAAGCGGGCGCGGGTGGGCGAGGATCGCCTCACCATCTACCGGCGCCACGACGAGGTGTAACGGTGGAGAGCCTCCTCACCGAGATCGATCACGTCGCCATCGCGGTGCGCGACCTCGACGCCGCGGTCGCGTGGTACGGCGAGGTTTTTGGCGCGGCCGTCGTGCACCGCGAGTTCGTCGACTCCGACGGCGTCGAGGAGGCCCTCGTGCGGGTGGCCGACTCCTACGTGCAGCTCCTTAGCCCCACGCGCGTCGACTCGCCGGTCGCAAAGTTCCTCGATCGGCACGGCGAAGGTCTTCACCACGTGGCCTACCGCGTCGCGGACTGCACCGAGGCGCTGCACGCAGTCGTGGCGGCCGGCTATCGAGTTGTCGATAAGGTGCCTCGACCGGGTTCGCGCGGCACCATCGTCGCCTTCGTGCATCCCATCGCCTCCTTTGGGACGCTGATCGAACTGGTGCAAGAGCGTGCAACGTGAAACATGCGGGGTTACTCGCGAGTTCGAAAATCTCTACCTGCGGGTAAGCGAAACGTTCTACTTCGCGGTAACGCTTGTGGTGACGCCACGTTGCGTGAATCGGCGCGCTGGCGCGCGCTGCCAAGAGGAAACCCATTTGCAACTTGGCTAGCCTGACTGCATGGAGCACTCGATGGCCGATCGTCTGAAAGAGCTCGAAGCGCGCAAGGCTGAGGCCCGCGCAGCCGGCGGCGAGAAAGCCATCGAACGTCATCGCGCGAAGGGTCGCATGACCGCGCGCGAGCGGCTCGAATACCTCCTCGACGAGGACTCCTTCCAAGAGCTCGACATGCTGAACCGCCACTATGCCGCGGGCATGGGTCTCGAGGAGTCGCGTCCCTACACCGATGGGGTGATCACGGGCTACGGCAAGATCGACGGTCGCAAGGTCTGCGTCTACTCCCAGGACTTCACCGTCTTCGGGGGCGCGCTCGGCGAGACCCACGGCGAGAAGATCCAAAAGATCATGGATCTCGCCACGACGATGGGCCTGCCGATCATCGGGCTCAACGACGGCGCGGGGGCGCGCATTCAAGAGGGCGTCGCCGGACTGAACGCCTACGGCGGGATCTTTCGGCGCAACGCGCGGGCGTCGGGCGTAGTGCCCCAGATCTCGGTGATCCTCGGGCCCTGCGCCGGCGGGGCCGTGTACTCGCCGGCCCTGACTGACTTCGTCTTCATGGTGAAGGACACGAGCCACATGTTCATCACCGGACCCGACGTGGTGAAGGCCGTTACCGGTGAGGACGTCACGCTCGAAGAGCTCGGCGGAGCCCAGACCCACGCCACCAAGTCGGGCGTGGCGGCCTTCGTGATGCCCGACGAGAAGAGCGTGCTCGACGAGGTGCGCTACCTCCTATCGTTCCTGCCCTCGAACAACATGGAAGAGCCCCCGCGGATCATGACCGGCGACGACCCGAACCGGCTCTGCGAGAACCTGCGCGACATCCTCCCCGACTCGCCGAGTCAGCCCTACGACATGAAGAAGGTCATCACCGCGGTCGTGGACGGCGGCGATTACATGGAGGTGCACGCGACCTACGCCCAGCAGGTGACCTGCGGGTTCGCGCGACTGGATGGCCACACGGTTGGCATCGTCTCCAACCAGCCCCAGATTCTGGCGGGCGTGCTCGACATCGAGTCCAGCGAGAAGGCGGCGCGCTTCGTGCGGACTTGCGACGCCTTCAACGTACCCATCGTCACCTTCGTCGACGTGCCCGGCTTCCTGCCCGGCATCGAGCAAGAGTACGGCGGCGTCATCCGCCACGGCGCCCAGTTGCTCTACGCCTTCTGCGAAGCGACGGTGCCGCGCATCTCGGTCATCACGCGCAAGGCCTACGGCGGCGCCTACGTCGTCATGAACTCCAAGTCCATCGGCGCGGACCTCGCCTTCGCGTGGCCGACGGCCGAGCTCGCGGTGATGGGCGCTTCGGGCGCGGTGGGCATCGTGCACCGGCGCGACCTCGCCGAGTCGTCAGACCCCGAATCGCTACGCGCCCAGTTGATCGAAGACTACGAGGAGCGCTACGCGACGCCCTACATCGCCGCGGAGCGCGGCTTCATCGACGACGTCATTGACCCCGCCGAGACCCGCCAGATCCTGGCGCGCTCGCTCGACCTCTTGCGCGGCAAGCGCGAAGAGCTGCCCAAGCGCAAGCACGGGAACGTGCCGCTGTGAACTACGGGCTGGCGCCGCGCCCGGCGTTGCCGCCCGAGGAGATGGCGGCCCTCATTGCGGCGGCGGAGGAGCTGCTGCGCGACGAACGGCGCCGGGTGAAGGACAAGGCGCCGTCGTGGCGGTTCTCGGGTCGCTGGTTCAACGCCGGGCCCTTCACGCTGCGTCGCCCGCATCACGTCAACTAGTTGACTCGATCAGATCCAAGAGGTCGTCAATGATCGCGGCCAGCGAGTAGTCCTTGGGCGTGTAGACCGCGGCGACCCCGCTCGCGCGCAGCTCGCGGGCGTCTTCGTCGGGCACGATGCCCCCGACAACCACTCGGGCCGATACCCCGGCTGACTTCAGCCCCGCCAAGACTCGCGGCACGAGGGCGAGGTGCGAGCCCGAGAGTATCGAGATTCCCACCACGTCCACGTCCTCGTCGCGGGCGGCCGCGACGATCTCATCGGGCGAGAGCCGGATCCCTTCGTAGACGACCTCGAAGCCCGCGTCGCGCGCCGCGACGGCGATCTGCTCGGCGCCGTTGGAGTGGCCGTCGAGTCCGGGCTTGGCGACCAGGAGTTTGGGCGGGGCGCCGCGCCTCCTTGCCAGCGCCTGGCTGCGCGCGACGAGGTCGGCGAAGCTCGCCCCGCGCGCTGCGATGGTCCCGCGCACTCCGGTCGGCGCGCGGTATTCGCCGAAGGCGTCGCGCAGGGCGTCCGCCCACTCGCCCGTCGTGCCGCCCGCCTTCGCGAGGGCGATGGTCGGCACCATCACGTTGTCGGCCCTGTCGTCGCTCGCCACGACGCGGCGCAGCTCCTCGAGTGCCGAACGTACCGCCAGCTCGTCGCGCGCCGCTCGCCACGCGCGCACGTCGTCAATCAGCTCTTCCTCGACGGCGGGGTCGACGGTGAGGATCGTCTCGAGCGAGGGCGCAGCGCTGAGGGGCGAGGGGGCCGACTCGGTGAAGCGATTCACGCCGACGACCGTCTGCTCGCCGGACTCGATGCGCGCGACGCGCGCGCTTTGGCTGGCGACGAGGCGGCCCTTTAGTTCGTCGATTGCGTTGAAGGCCCCGCCGAGGGCGAGCACGTCGTCGAGCTCGTCCTTCGCGGCGGCGGTGAGATCGTGGACCAGAGCCTCCATGACCGACGAACCCGCAAAGATGTCCGGGTACTCGAGCAGGTCGCTCTCGAAGGCGAGGACCTGCTGGATGCGCAGGCTCCACTGCTGGTCCCAGGGGCGCGGCAGCCCGAGGGCCTCGTTCCACGCGGGCAGCTGAATGGCTCGCGCGCGGGCGTCGGCGCTCAGCGTGACTCCGAGCATCTCCAAGACAATGCGCTGGACGTTGTTCTCGGGCTGCTGCTCGGTGAGGCCAAGCGAGTTCACCTGCACCCCGTAGCGGAAGCGCCGCAGCGTCGGGTCCTCCACGCCGTAGCGGGTGCGGCAGATCTCGTCCCACATGGCGGTGAACGTGCGCATCTTGGCGACCTCCTCGACGAAGCGCACGCCGGCGTTCACGAAGAAGGAGATCCGACCGACGACCTCGGGCATGCGGTCGGCTTCGACCTTGCCCGCGTCGCGCACGGCGTCGAGCACGTCGATCGCCGTGGCGAGGGCGTAGGCGATCTCCTGGGCCGGCGTCGCGCCGGCCTCTTGGAGGTGGTAGCTGCAGACGTTGATCGGGTTCCACTTCGTCGCGTGCTGGACCGCGAAGGCGATCATGTCGGCGATAAGCCGCTTGGAGGGCTCGGGCGCGAAGATGTAGGTGCCGCGGCTCAGGTACTCCTTCACGATGTCGTTCTGGGTCGTTCCCGCGAGGTCGTTGTAGTCGACGCCGCGCTCGTCGGCGAGCGCTAGGTAGAGGCCCCACAGCCAGGCCGCCGTAGCGTTGATGGTCATCGAGGTGTTCATCGCTTCGAGGGGGAGCCCCTCGAAGAGCTGGCGCAGATGGCCGAGGTGCGCGACGGGCACGCCGACCTTGCCCACCTCACCCGCGGCGCGCGGGTCGTCGGGGTCGTAGCCCATCTGGGTTGGCAGGTCGAAAGCGATCGAGAGCCCGGTCTGGCCCTTGGCGAGGTTGCTTCGGTAGAGCTCGTTCGAGGCGGTGGCGCTCGAATGGCCCGAGTAGGTCCGCATGACCCAGGGCTTCGAGCGCTCTCTCACCGCGTTACTCGGGGTACTGGTAGAAGCCGGCGCCGGTCTTTCGCCCGAGCAGCCCGGCGCTCACCATCCGGCGCAGCAGCGGCACCGGGGCGAAGTTGGCGTCGGCGTACTCGGCGTAGAGCGCGTCGAGGATGGCGAGCGACGTGTCCAAGCCCACGAGGTCGAGCAACGCGAAGGGGCCCATGGGAAAGCCGCAGCCGCCGCGCATCGCCGCGTCGATGCCCTCCTTGGTCGCGACGCCCTGCTCGAGCAGGCGCACGGCGTTGTTCAGGTAGGGAAAGAGCAGCGCGTTCACGATGAAGCCCGCCTGATCCTTCACCTCGATCGGCTCTTTGTCGCAGGCGAGCACGAACTCGGTGACCGCCTCAATGGTTTCGTCGCTCGCACTGAGGGGTCGCACGATCTCGACGAGGGACATGGCGCCCGCCGGGTTGAAGAAGTGCACGCCGCAGACCCGCTCGGGCTGGGAGACCTGCATAGCCAGATCGATGATCGGCAGGGTGGAGGTGCAGGTCGCAATGATCGTCTTCGGGCTCACCACGCGGTCGAGCTCGCGAAAGAGCTCCATCTTGACCTCGAGGTCCTCGACCACGGTCTCGATGACGAAGTCGCAGTGGGCGAGCTCGGCGAGTTCGGTGGTGGCGCTAATGCGCTGGCGTATCGCGGCCGCTTCTTCGACGTCGCGCCGGCCCCGCTCGACCTGGCGAGCCAGCGATTCGTCGATCGCGACGAGCACGGCCTCGGCGCTCGCCAGCGAGCGCGAGCGCACGATGACCATCGCGCCGGTTGCGGCGGCGACCTCGGCGATGCCCCCGCCCATGATGCCCGAGCCGACGACACCCACTTTCGTGAAGCTCATGGAGGAACACTAGCGTTACTGGCCGGTAGCCCTTGGTGCGATACTCGTTTCGATGCGTGAGACGATCGCGGTAGGTTCACTCGACGCACTCCGCGACCTGGTCGCGGGCGACGGACTCAATCTCGCAATCGGGAGTGATGTCGTCGTCGTGGCGACCGCCGCGGCTTTCACGGGCGCCGAGCGAGCGGTGCTCGCACTTGCCACACTCTTCGAGGCGCGCAGCGCCACGGTCGAGGCCCTGATGAACACCGACCGAAGCTCGAGCGACGAGCCGTACTTCGCGCAGCGAATCCGCGGGGCCGACCTCGTGGTGCTCGCCGACGGCTCGCCGTTGCACGCGAAGTCCGTGTGGCGCGGATCGGCCATCGGCGAAGCGATCCGTGACGCCACGCGCCTGGTCGCCATCGGATCGGTCGCGTCGGTGCTTGGCGAGACCATGATCGATCCGCGCGGCGGAGCGCCCACGACCGGACTCGGCTACCGTGGCGGCCTGGTCATCGGCGTCACCGAGAGCGACGAGCAGCTGGCGCGCACGAGAGCCCTGCTCGGTCGCACCGCGACTTTCGCCCTACTCGGTCCACGCGGCCTAGTGCGATTCGATGGCGCGAAATGGCGCGCTGAGGGCGACGTCGTCGTGACCCGCGGCGAAGTCGTTGTCGGGCTCTAGCTTTCGGTGATCGTCACTGACTCGATGACGACGCGTTCCTTCGGCGTACCCGAACGGGTCCCCACGTCGTTAATCGCCGCGACGACGTCGAGGCCTTTGACGACCTTGCCAAAGTGCGAGTACAGTGGCGGCAGGCGCACGCCGTCGGGCCCGGAGATGACAAAGAACTGCGAGCCGTTGGTGTTCGGCCCCGCGTTGGCCATGGCCAGCGAGCCGAGCTCGTAGCGCCCCGGCTTGGGCAGCTCGTCGGCGAAGGAGTAGCCCGGACCGCCCGAGCCGCTGCCCGTCGGGTCACCGCCCTGCAAAACGAAGCCGGGGATAATGCGGTGAAAGGCGATGCCGTCGAAGTAGTGCCAGCGAGCGAGAAAGACGAAGCTGTTCACGGCGATCGGGGCACCGAGAGGATCGAGGAGGAGTTCCATCGTGCCCTTCGACGTGACCATCGTCGCGGTGTAGGACTTCGCGGGATCGATGATCAATTCAGGCGCCGAGTCAAAGCGCCGACGCTGCGGGCTCGACCCGTCGAGACTGGGGGCATCGCTCATCGACCCTCCTAGGTTGGCGCCGAGATCTTGCGCAGGTCGATGACAAAGACGAGCGTGTCGTTCTTCGCGATGCCCGCTCCGGCTGACTTGTCGTCGTAGCCGAGCGACGGCGGGATAACGAGCTCGCGGCGACCCCCGACGCGCATGCCGACGACGCCGTCCTCCCAGCCTTGTATGACCGTCGGTGGATTGGCCCCGAGCACGAAGCTGAAGGGCTGCGAGGTCCACGAAGACTGAATGACCTTGCGTGTCGAGTAGGTCGCGAGCACGTACTCGACCTGCACTGTGTCGCCGTTCTTCGCCTCAGCGCCGGTGCCCGTGATGAGGTTGGACAGTTCCATGGCGGTGGGCGGCTTGCCGGGCGGCACCACGACCGTGGGCGCCTTGTTGCTCGTGCCCGCGGGTGACGGATGGGCGACAGGCGCGAACGACGCCGCCGTCGCGCTGGTCGTTGTGGTGGTCGACGAGCTCGAGGTGGTCGTGGTCGTAGTGGTAGTCGTCGCGGTCTTGTTGCCAGAGAAGAGGAATGCGCTGAGGCCCACGACGAGCGCGGCGACGATGGCGACGATGACGCCACGGCGTATGTTCTTTTTGCGCTTCTCGTGTCGCTGTATACGCTCGAGTCGCTCGCGGCGGGCCGCCTTCTGCCGTTCACGTTTCGTCGCCGTCATGGAAGCGACATTAGTAGGAGCCTCGGGAGGCTCTGGAACGCGCAACTATCCTTGGGACGCATGACGCTCATCGTGCAAAAGTTCGGTGGCACGTCGGTGGGCGACGCCGACCGGATCCGCGAGGTCGCTCAGCACGTTGCCCGTACCCGCGCCGGGGGCGACGACGTGGTCGTCGTGGTGTCGGCGATGGGTAGATTCACCGATGACCTGATAGTGCTCGCCGACGAGGTGTCGCCCTCGCGGCCCGCCCGCGAGATGGACATGCTCCTTACGGCTGGCGAACGGATCTCGATGGCGCTAGTGAGTATGGCGCTCTCTACGGTGGGCGTGGAGTCGGCCTCATTCACCGGGAGCCAGGCCGGCATCATCACCGATACCACCCACACCCGAGCCAAGATCCTCGAGATCCGCCCGGACCGCATCCGCGAGGCCCTCGATGACGGCCTCGTGCCGGTCGTCGCTGGCTTTCAGGGCGTCTCCACCGAGCGCGACATCACGACGCTCGGCCGCGGAGGCTCGGACGTGACGGCCGTGGCTCTCGCCGCAGCGCTGAAGGCCGACGTCTGTGAGATCTACACCGATGTGACCGGCGTCTTCTCCGCCGACCCGCGGGTGGTGCCGAAGGCTCGTCGCCTCGGCCGAGTCTCCTTCGACGAGATGCTGGAGATCTCGGCGACGGGCGGACGCGTCTTGATGCTCCGGTCCGTGGAGTTCGCACGGCGCCACCACGTCCCATTGCACGTGCGCTCGAGCTTTACCTGGGAGTCAGGTACCTGGATTGTGGAGGAGGACCCCACCATGGAAGAAGCCATTGTCTCGGCGATCACCGACGACACTTCGGAGGCGAAGATCACGGTGGCCGGCGTCCCCGACCGACCGGGGGTTGCAGCAACGCTGTTTCGCGAGCTCGCCAACGACGGGATCAACGTGGACATGATCGTGCAGAACACGAGCGCGCACAAGGTGACCGACATCTCATTCACCGTGGAGAAGACCGATCTCGACTCAGCCTTGGCGGCCTGCCAACGCGTGCAGAAGGTGATTGACGCGACGTCGGTGACGAGCGACGACGGCATCGGGCGGGTCAGCATCGTCGGCGCCGGCATGAAGTCGAGTCCCGGCGTGACGGCACTCATGTTCGAGACGCTCTACCACAGCGGTATCAATATTGAGATGATTTCGACGAGTTCGATCCGGATCTCTTGCGTGCTGCGCGCGGAGCGAGTCGCCGACGCAGTTCGTGAACTGCATCGCGCGTTCGGTCTCGACGCCGAGTGACCTAAACTTCCGCCATGCGTGTCGCCGTCGTCGGAGCCACCGGACAAGTGGGCGCCGTGATACGTGTCCTGCTCGCCGAACGGAGCTTCCCGGTCGAGGAGATGCGATTCTTTGCCTCGTCGCGTTCGGCCGGCACGACGCTCGAGTGGGGTGGCCGGCCGATAACGGTTGAGGACGCGGCGACAGCCGACTTCACAGGGATCGACATTGCGCTGGCGTCCTCGGGCGCGGCGTCCTCGAAGGACCTATCGCCACGGTTGGCTGCGGCGGGCGCCATCGTCATTGACAACTCCTCGGCCTGGCGGATGGACCCCGAAGTGCCTCTGGTCGTGGCCGAGGTGAACGAGCACGCGCTGCTCGCCATTCCCAAGGGCATCGTGGCCAACCCAAATTGCACCACCATGGTGGCGATGCCGGTGCTGAAGCCGCTTCACCTGGCGGCCGGACTCACCACGGTGATCGTTTCGACCTATCAAGCGGTGAGCGGCGCCGGCCGTGACGGGGTCAGTGAGCTAGCCGACCAGCTCGAGAAGACGCGTGACCATGATGTGCGCCTGCTCACCTTCGACGGCGGCGCCTTCTCGCTTGACGAGGGAGTGAAGTTCCCGGCGACGATCGCGCACAACGTGATTCCGATCGCCGGGTCGATCGTCGACGACGGGTCGCTCGAGACCAACGAGGAGCAGAAGCTGCGCAATGAGAGCCGCAAGATCCTCGAACTTCCGAACCTTTTTGTGAGTGCCACGTGCGTGCGCGTGCCGGTCTTCACGGGCCACTCGCTGTCGTTCACACTGGGCTTCGAGCGGCCGCTCTCGCCGGAGACCGCGGCCGAGATCCTTTCGAAGGCGCGCGGCGTCGTGGTGCACAACATGCCCACGCCGCGGCTCGTGGCGGGCAAGGATCCGAGCTACGTCGGTCGGTTCCGCCGCGCCAACACCGTCACGAACGGTCTCTCGCTTTTCGTTAGTGGCGACAACCTGCGCAAGGGCGCGGCCCTCAACGCGGTGCAGATCGCCGAGGCGCTGCTCGGGCTGACCTAGTCGGCCCCGGCCCGGCCGACCTGGCGACGCGCCAGGTTCACGCAGTGGTCGCCGAATCGTTCGTAAAAGCGCGCGATCAGCGCCACCTCGACGGCGACCGGGACGCTCATCGAGCCTGAGGTCAGCTCCGCCGTCAGCGACACGTGAAGGTCGTCGAGCTCGTCGTCGATGTCCTCGATCGCGCCCGAAGCCTCGGCCTTGCCGTCGATGATGACATCAGTTGCTTCGCGCCAGATCGTCGAGGCCACCTCGCCCATACGCTCGACGAGCCCGCGGGCCCTGGGCGACATCTCCGCGCCGAGTCCTCGAGCCGCGCGCCGCGCTACGTGCTCGGCGAGGTCGCCGTTTCGCTCGATCTCGGGCAGGATCCGCAGCACGATGAGCAGCTCACGTCGTCCTTCGATGTCGCGTTCGGCGCTTTGGAGCAGTCGGTCCTCGGCCGTCGAAACGAGCCGGTCGACCAGCTCGTCGATCGTGATGTCCTGTTCGACGACCCGCTTAGCGAGCTCGCGGTCATTGGCGAGCAGCGCGTGGGTCGCTCCCGCGATTGCCTCGCCGACCAGTGCGAAGATTTGCACCAAGTGCGGTCGCAGATCCTCGCTCAACTCAGCGGGCGGCGCGCTCGTCTCTTCATTCGGCGTCGAGAATCGAAAGAGCCGGCTCACCGATCAAAGGCTAGTGGGGGGTGACAGTCGTTCTCTAGGGTGGGACTAGTCCATCGAAGGGAAGCGTATGGTCGCCGTCTTGGTTGGCGCAGTGGGGCTCGTCATTGGTGGCCTCGTCGCGTGGACGATTGCCTCGCGCCACGCGCAATCCCAGCGCGATGCGCTGGGTCAGGTGAGGTCAGAGCTCGCCGTGCGCGAGAGCGAACTTTCGGCGGCCCGGGCCAGCCTCGAGCAGGTTCGCGCGGAGCACGACGAGGCCCTGCGCAACATGGAGACCATCTTCGAGAACCTCTCGAACCGCGTCCTCGCCCAGACAGTGCAGCAGTTCAACCAGTCCCAAGAGCAGGTGATGAAGGAGCGTGAGACGACCCTTGATCGAACGTTGAAGCCCCTGGCTGATCTGCTGGACGAGTACAAGCGCAACCTCGCTGAGTTCGACAAGCAGCACGTAGGCGCGCTCGGCGAAGTGAAGAGCCGGGCCGAAGAACTCTTGAGTGAGCAGCGAAAGGCCCAAGAGGAGACCCGGCGGCTCAATCAGATCCTCGGGCGAAGCGATCACCGCGGCCGCTGGGGCGAAGTGCAGCTGGCCAACGTGCTTGAGGCCTCGGGGCTGCGCCTGCACATCGACTACGAGCTGCAAGTCTCTTCGACGGGTGAGGGTGGACGGTCCCTTCGACCGGACTGCGTGGTGAATATGCCAAGTGGCGCACGCGTCGCCATCGACGCGAAGTTCCCCTTTGACGCGTTCGAGTCGTCGCTGCTCTGCGACGACGCCGACGAGCGCGTCGCACTCGAGACCAAGCACGCCAAGGATCTTCGCGCCCACGTGAGGACGCTGCGGGAGAAGGCCTACTGGGAGTCGATCTCGCCGGCGCCCGAGTTCGTGGTGTGCTTTGTGCCGAGCGACGTTGCCGTGAGCGTGGCCTTTGAAGCTGACCCCGACCTCTTGCAGTTCGCGGCGGGTGAGCGAGTCCTCGTCGTCGGACCAACGAACCTGCTGTCGCTCTTGTGGTCGGTCGTGATGGTCGTGCGCCAGCAACAGCTGGCAGTGAACGCCGAGGAGATCTACCGGGTCGCCGAGACTATCTTTGAGCGAATTCGCCGCGTCGCCGAGCCCGTCGCTCGAATGGGCAAAGCCCTCGACACGCAGGTGAAGGAGTACAACAGCATGGTCACGTCCTTTGAGACGCGGCTCATCGTCAGCGCGAAGAGTCTACAGAACCTCGGTGGGGCCGCGCGCGCGAAGGAGCTACCCGAGCTCGGACACGTTGATCGACTCGCGGCGCGACTGGATGAGGTGAAGTGGGGCGTCGACGACGCGAACCCCCTGCCCGAAGGAGCGTCCGAGATCATCGAGCTCGAGGAGTTCGAAGAGTAGGCAAAACCGCGACGAGTAAGTTCTCTCTGCGTGGCCCGAACTCGCGCGCAACGTCGTCGGCACACGCTGCTGATCGCGTTTGCGGTGCTCGCCACGCTGCTCATCCTCGCCTTCGCCCGGGACGTCTCGCGGGCGGCCCACGGTGCCACTACCGCTCGACGCAGCGAGAATCGCAGCTTTGGGGCGCTGGCGAATTCGCTTCTTACGAACGAGAACAACTTCGACGGTCGACTCGAGCGACTCCTGTCCGCGGGCGGGGCGCTGCGCCGCCCAGTTATGCAAGCGCGCCTCGATCAGCTCTACGACGAGTTGCCGGGCTGGGCGACGGCGGCCGACGAGTTACGCCGGCCGAAGTTGGCCCACGACGTCAACGACGCGCTGGCCGAGATCACGCTCGAGCGCGTCGCGGCGTACGAGACCCTGCTCGGGGACGTGGCGCGTGCGCTGAAGCTGCCGTGGACCGGGCAATCCGCCCGCATCATCGCCGATCCCGCGTTGTCGCTGCTCGCGACGAGCCGACTATGGAATGTCGATCGCTACTCCCTGGCGAAAGAGCCGGGCGGCGTGCACCTCGACGCGACGTCGGTCGTCAGCGCCAGCTACTACCGCGCCAGCGGAGCGAGCGTTCTTACAAGTTCGCCCTCGCTGCGACTCGTGCGCGCGATTGGCATCGCCGCGGTACGGGTCTACCCGGCGCCGCTGCCGGCGCCGGTGGGCGAGTGGCTGTTGCCGCCCGTCACTTCAGTTCAGCTCGGCGTTTCGGTCGTCAACGTCAGCTACGACGTCCAGCCGGTCACGCTCATCATCCAGGTGACGCCGCTCAACGCACGCGGCAACGCCTTCAGCCAGCGCATGTCGGCGACCCTTGGTCCGCTCGGCGCCTACGCCTTTGTGCCGCAGCTCCTCACGACCGCGGCCAGCGAGCGCGCGCGTGTCGTGCTGCGCGTCGTGGGAGCCCGAGCGGCGCGGGGCATGGTCTCGATCGAGGCCTTTCGGCTCGAGATGTCGCCCTCGGGAAACGCCTAGATTGACTGGGTTACTGGTGAGTTGGCCTACGATGGGCTCGCCAGAGTGAATCGAGGAGCCGTGACGCAGTCAATTACCGTGACCGACAATCGCACCGGCGAAAGTCGCGAAATTCCCATCGAGTACGGGGGCATCGCAGCTAGCGAGTTCTCCAAGCTCCTCCCGGGGATCTGGTTCTACGACCCGGGCTTCATGACGACGGCAATGGCCGAGTCCGCGATCACTTACATCGACGGCGACGCCGGCATCCTGCGCTACCGCGGCTACCCGATCGAGCAGTTGGCCGAGCGCTCCAACTACGTCGAGGTCGCCTACCTGCTGCTGCACGGCGAGCTGCCTAACGCCGAACAGGCCGCCGCCTGGCAGAAGGAGATCACGTACCACACGTTCATCCACGAGAACGTCCGCAAGCGCTTCCTCGAGGGCTTCAACTACGACGCCCACCCGATGGGCATGCTCGTCTCGGCGATCGCGGCNCTGTCGACGTANTACCGAGAGGCCAAGGTCCTCGACCATCCCGAGATCTTGAACAAGCAGATCGTTCGCCTGATTGCGAAGATGCCGACCCTCGCGGCGGCGGCGCACCGCCACAGTGTCGGCATGCCCTTCGTATACCCGGACAACTCGCTCGGCTACACCCAGAACTTCCTCTCGATGATGTGGAAGGTTGCCGAGCCGCGCTACGAGCCCGACCCCGTGCTCGCCCACGCCCTCGACGTGCTCTTTATCCTCCACGCCGACCATGAGCAGAACTGCGGCACGACGGCGATGCGGGTAGCTGGCTCGGCCCACTCCGACCCGTACTCGGCCGCGGCCGCCGCCACGGCTTCGCTGTACGGGCCGCGCCACGGCGGCGCCAACGAGGCGGTCCTCAAGATGCTCACCCAGATCGGCTCGATGGAGAACGTGCCGGCCTTCGTCGAGAGGATGAAGGAGACCCACACCCCGATCGAGGGATTCGGCCACCGTGTCTACAAGAACTTCGACCCGCGCGCGCAGATCATTAAGAGGACGGCCGACGACGTCTTCGCCATCACCGGCAAGAATCCGCTGCTTGACATCGCCTTGAAGCTCGAGGAAGTCGCCCTCGCCGATGACTACTTCGTCTCGCGCAAGCTCTACCCCAACGTGGACTTCTACTCGGGTCTGATCTACCAGGCCATGAACTTTCCCGTCGAGATGTTCACGGTCCTCTTCGCGATCCCGCGCACGTCAGGCTGGCTCTCGCACTACAAGGAGCTGCTCAGCCAGGACACGAAGATCGCCCGCCCGCGTCAGCTCTACATCGGTCCCGAGGAGCGCAACTTCGTGCCGATGGTCGATCGCTAGCGCGCCTTCGCGGGGGCAACGACCCGCGTGAGACCCTCCTGGACCATCGAGACCTTCAGTTCACCGTCCTCGGAGAAGAGGAAGCCCCGGGCGAGGCCCCGTCCGCCGAAGGCGATCGGCGATTCGGTGTCGTAGAGCAGCCACTCGTCGGCGCGCAGCTCGTGGTGGAACCACATGCAGTGGTCCAGACTCGCGCCCATGAAGGTGCCGTCGTCCCAGTCGATCGAGTGGGGCTTCAAGATGACGTCGACGAGGCTCATGTCGCTGGCGTAGGTAACGACGCAAGCGTGCAAGAGCGGATCGTTGGGCAGCGTCCCGTCGGCCTTGATCCAGAGGCGCTGATGGGGCTCTTTGGAACGGTTCGGGCTCCAGGGCAGCTCCCCGAGGAACCGCTGATCGATCGGGTGCTGGCGCAAGAACCACTCGTCGATCTCGCCGAACTCGCTCTTCACACGCTCGGCGAGGGGCACCAACGTCTCGGGCCCCGGCACGACGGGCATCGGAATCTGGTGGGTGATGCTCACCTCGTCAGTGTGAAAGCTCGCCTGCATGTTGTAAATGGCGCGCCCGTGCTGGATGGCCACGACGCGGCGCGTTGTGAAGCTCTTGCCATCGCGTATGCGGTCGACCTCGTAGAGGATCGGCGTCGTGGGGTCGCCCGGTCGAAGAAAGTACGAGTGCAGCGAGTGGGCCCGTCCGCGATCGACGGTGCGACCGGCCGCCATCAGGGCCTGGGCGGCCACCTGTCCGCCGAAGGTGCGTTGGCGCTCTTCCTTGGGGTGCGTTCCTCGATAGACATTGACCTCGATTGGTTCAAGGTCGAGCAGATGGACGAGAAACTCAAGGGCTTCGGACATCCGACCATTGTGGCACTCTCTTCACGAAGATCACCGAGGGGCATCAACTAGACTCACTTCGATGATCGATTGGGTGCGCTCTGTCGTGGCGTGGACGCGCACACACCAGGGTAAGAAGTTAACGCGCTACTTCATGGGCTCGATTCTTACGACCGGCGTGTCGTTCGCGTGGATCACGGTCTTCTACGGCTTCCGCATTATCCCCGGGGTCATCTGGGCGACGCTGTCGGGCAACCTGTTCGCGATCATCCCCTCGTACTTCTGGAACCGCAACTGGGCGTGGGGCAAGCGCGGACGTAGTCACTTCCGCCGCGAGGTGGTGCCGTACTGGTCAATGGCCGCCCTCGGGATCGCCTTCAGCCAGCTGGGCGCATTTTGGGCTCGGCACGAGGTCCACACCCACGCCTGGAGCCGCCTCACCGACACGTCGCTCGTGGCTGGGGTCAATGTGCTCTGTTTTGCCGTCTTCTTCGTCTTGAAGCTGATGGTCTTCAACCGAATCTTCCACGTCAGCACGCTCGAGCAGATTGACGAGCACCTCACGCTGGAAGAGCGCGCCGCGCTCTAGAGGACGGTCCGGCAAGCCGGGCCCGATGAGCGANCGCGATGAGATGACCGCCCGAACCAACGTGTCGGGGCTCAGTCGTTGGGCGCCGCGGGCCATTCTCAGGCGAAGCAGCGTGACGGTAAGTTGAAGTCAATGACCCGTCCGGTGCGCTGCTTACTGGCGTGGTCGCACACCCACCAGGGCAAGAAGCTCATCCGCTACACGGCGACCTCGGTCATAACAACAGTCGTCTCAATTGGCGCGGTCGCGGCCCTCTACGGCTTTCGGATCATCCCGAGCGTCGTGTGGGCCACGCTTACGGGCAACCTCATCGGAGCAGTGCCTGCCTACAACCTCAATCGCCGCTGGACCTGGGGCAAGCGGGGCCGGAGCAGCTTTCGCAGCGAGGTGCTGCCCTTCCTTTCCATGACGACGCTCGGCATCGGGTTCTCCCAGCTCGGGGCGTGGTGGGTGAAGCACCAGGTGGCGGCGCACCACTGGAGTCACCTGCTCAACACCGGTCTCGTGGCCGGGGTCAACCTGCTCTGCTTCGCCATCTTCTGGGTGCTGAAGCTGCTCGTGTTCAATCGGATCTTCCACGTCAATCCCATCGTCGAAATTGACGAGCGCCTGACGGCCGAGGAGCAGCGCACTACTCCCGAAAGTTTGTGAACTGCAGGGGCACGTCGAAGTCGGACCCCTTGAGCAGGGCGATCACGCGCTGGAGGTCGTCGCGCTGCTTTCCCGTGACTCGCACGTGGTCACCTTGAATCGAGGACGAGAGGCTCTTCGCGCCGAGGTCCTTCACCAGCTTGTTGATGCGCTTGCCGATCTCTTGGCTGATGCCGGCCTTGAGGGCGACCTTCTGGCGGGCGCTGCCGTGGCTGGCCTCCTCGATCTTTCCGGGGTCGAGGGTCTTTAGCGACACGGCGCGCTTGACGAGCTTCTCCTCTAAGAGCGAGTAGAGCGCGCGCAGCCGGTCCTCGGTCGAGGCCGACAGCGTCAGCTCCTTTTCGGTGAACTCGACCTTGGCGTCGGTGCCCTTGAAGTCAAAGCGCGTGCCGGCCTCGCGGTTGGCCTGGTCGACGGCGTTGCGGACCTCTTGAAGGTCGACCTCGGAGACGACGTCAAAACTCGGCACGGCTAGATCGTAGGGCGCGACGCCTGGTAACGAGACCTCGTCGGACGGTAGGCTTCGCTCGGGTCGGTGCCCGAGTGGCCAATGGGATCTGGCTGTAAACCAGACGGCTTAGCCTACGGGGGTTCAAATCCCTCCCGGCCCACCATGGTCAATGTTGATGTCGCGTTGACTGGATTTATGGCGTAGCAGAGCATGGCGAAGTACGGTGTCACTGATTGTGGCGAGAGGAGTGGCGTGCGCCGAGTCAGCTCGTGGGTGAGTGCCGTGCGCAGCACTTACGAGCGCGGGGCCGACCGATTCGAGTCGGGAGTGCAACTGCTCGAGAACCGCTACACCCCCCTCGGGCGCTTCAGGCCGGGTCCCTTCGAGGGCTGGGGGTTTCTCTGGCAGCCGGCCCTGCTGGGCTTTGCCGCCCTGACGTCGATCCTCGCGGGATCCGCCTTCACCAACTCGCCCTTCAAGCTGAACCAGACGGGCACCTGGTTCTTCGGCGAGCCAGCGGCCAGTCCGGGCGGGCCGGCCAGCGTGACCAAGTACATCGTCGCGGTCGTGCTGGTCTACGGCGGGCTGCTGTTGTTGATGCGCGTGTGGCTGCGCCTTGCCGAGGTCTTGAAGCTGCACGTCGGGGTGCCCCTAAAGAAGCTCTGGTGGATCTTCGCGCTGTGGTCGGTGCCGATGATCGTCGCGCCGCCTTTGTTCTCGCGCGACGTCTTCAGCTACGCGGCCCAGGGCGAGATGACGGCCCACCACATCAGCCCCTACCTCTACGGCCCCGCCACCCTCGGCTGGCAGAGCAACGCCTGGACGTTACCCGTCGATCAACTTTGGAAGAACACACCCGCTCCCTATGGGCCGTTCTTCTTGTTCCTCGACAGCATGATCGATCGGATCTCGGGTCACCGTGAACTTTGGACGGTGGCGGGCCTGCGCGTCCTCGAAGCGCTCGCCGTTGTCCTTATCGGCTTCGGCGTGATCATGCTGGCCAGGGGTCTTCGCCGGGACCCCGGCGAAGCCTTCGTCCTCAGCGCTCTCAATCCCCTCGTACTCTTGACGCTCATCGGCGGGGCGCACAACGACGCAATCATGACCGGCTTTCTCGTCGTCGGGCTCGGCTTCGCAGTCAAGCGACATCCCGTCTGGGCGCTCTTCTTCGTCTCGCTCGCGACCGCGATAAAAGCCCCGGCCGCGATAGGCATCGCCTTCGTTGCCTGGAACTGGCCCGGGCCGAAGGCAACGATGCGACAGCGACTGCGCCCCTTCGCCGTCGCCGGCCTCGTCGCGGGAGCGGTGCTCGGCGTGACGACGTGGATCGCGGGCTTCGGCTTTGGCTGGGTCGACAACCTACTCAGTAACGGCACGGTGCGCTCCTGGGCGGCGCCTGCGACGGGGGCCGGCATGGCCCTTACGAACATCGCCCACGCCGTCGGACTGCATTCGGTCGGTCTCGCCTCGGTGCTCTCGGTGACGAGGTTCATCGGCCTGGTCGCGGCGGCCGGCTTCACGCTGTGGCTGCTCTGGCGCTCGGGCGAGCGGGGCTGGGTGCGCTCGCTCGGGCTCGCCCTCGTGCTCTTCGTGGTGCTCGGTCCGGTCGTCCAGCCCTGGTACCTCGCGTGGGGGCTGGTGGTGCTCGCCGCGAGCTACCAGGGCCGCGAGCACTTCTGGCTGCTGCTGCTCTCGATCACCGGGCCTTTTATCGGCCTGCCCGGCGGGCGCCAGCTGCTCGCCGGGCTGGTGCACTCGAACCCGCTGCTGATCGCGCTCGCGGTCGCCATCCTCGGCGGGGTGCTGCTCGTGCCGATGGGGCGCTGGACCCAATGGTCCTGGCCCGAAAGCGAGCTTGGGGCCGAGCTCGAGGCGGGTGACGCCGCGCTCGAGTCGAGTGACACCGCGCTCGAGACGAGCGACGCCGCGCTCTAGCTCGACGCGCCCACGACGTACTGGTACTCGACGACGTCGAGCCAACGCCCGTGCTTGCGTCCGACCTCGATCTCGGTACCCACGAGGGTGAAGCCACACTTCTCGTGCAGGCGGATCGAGCCCGCGTTCTCGCCGACGATGCGCGCAATGATCGAGTGGAAGCCCGACTCCTTGGCCGCCTTGATGAGATCGCCGAGCAGCCGCTCGCCGACGCCGCGGTTTCTCGCCCCGCGGTGCACGTAGACCGAGTTCTCGACGGTCGTGGCGTAGGCCGGCCGGTCCCGAAAGGGCGAGAACGACGCGAGGCCGAGAATGCGCTCGCCGCGCGCGCCAACCTCGCCGAGGTCGTCCTCGGTGTTCACCGCCACGAGGCACAGGTGCGTCGTCTGGTGGTCGAGAATCCACTCTCGCTGCTCGTCGAGCGTCTTTGCGACGAGGTCGAAGGAGACCGAGGTCTCGACGACCTCGGGATTGACGATGTTCATCAGGGCGGTCGCATCGTCAAGTTCGACCAGGCGCGTCCTCATCGCCCAAGGGTACTTCGAGGGTGTCGGAGCCCTCGAGGCGAAGGAAGTGTACAATTCACCTTCGCGACTTTTGTCGTGAGCGCCCTCTTAGCTCAGTGGTAGAGCACTTCCATGGTAAGGAAGGGGTCGTCGGTTCAACCCCGACAGAGGGCTCGCCAGGCGGCGTAGCTCAGGTGGTTAGA
>JGI12269J14319_10000673_pt1 | contig 33169 bp, 26 predicted proteins | sample PeaSoiSIISIP2007_FD_14319 | JGI IMG/M metagenome (IMG submission 14319)
GAGCCGCTGGAGTGGCTGGTGGATCTTTACGGCCGGGCCAGCGATTCGTTCCGTCTGCCGGATGCGCTGGCTCAGCTCGCATACGCCTATGAAGCTTCGGGGAATGACGCCAAGGCGCTCGCCACCTACGAAAAATTGATGGAACGAACACCCGAAGATGAGACCACCCGGCGCAAATACATGCGCTTGCGCGCGAAGACGGGGCTCGAACCCATTTCAGGAGAAATTTCACCCGCAGTGAAATTGGCGCCGACGGAAGAGGCGGTCAAGCCGGCGGCGCCCGCGTCTTCCGAGCCGGCGCTCGAGGAAGAAACTCAGCGATATGTCACTCAGGCGTTGACCGATGTCGATTTGTTTTCCAGCTATGGCTTGACTCAAAAAGCGATTGATCTCCTGGAAGCCGTCCTGGAGCGCGCGCCGCGCCACACTCCTATCCTCGAACGCTTGCTCGATCTGTCCGTTGGTTCGGGCAGTGACCTCCGCACCGCGGAACTCGCCGCGCTTCTTGAGGAAATTGCCATCGAGCGGAATGACCGCCCGGGCACGGAGCGATTTGCCGAACTCCGCCGCCGTTTCCAGCGCGCCGCCGGGCTCGTCCCTGCGGATGAACAGCCGAAAGCCGCGCCACCCGCGTCCGCCGCTCCGCCGGAATTTGCTGTTCCCATCATCCAGGCGGAACTCGACGAACCAGTCGCGGCAGCGCCGCCGCAACCGCCGCCGCAACCGCCACCACAAGCGCCGCCACAGCCGCCGCCGGCGGAACCCATGGCCATCCCCATGCCGGTGGAATCGGTGGTGCACGAGGTTGATCTGTCGGATGAGTGGGCGGCGTTGTCCCAGCAGCTCGAAACCGCGATGCAGGAGGAGACCGCCACTGCCGTCCAGGAAACCGCGAAGGCGCAACACGGCGCCCAAGTCCCCGCGCCTGTCTTGATTCCGGCCGAAGCGGCTCAATCGCAGGCCGAAGCGACTGCTGACGCGCCAGACTTCGACCTGGAACTCCAATCCGCGGCGCCTGAGGAAGTTGCAGAGAGCGAAACCCTGGCGGCGGACGCGCTCATCGCGGACCTTGCCGGGGAATTGGATTCCATTACATCGTCTCTGGGAATACCAGCCGGCACCGTCCCGGCCGCCCCGGTACAAGCTCCCGCCCCTCCATCTGCAGTTGCGAAACCCCCTGCGGCTGTGAAGCCGCCTGCCGCTGTAAAGCCGCCTGAAGCTGTGAAGCCGCCTGCCGCTCACGCCGCCTCCGGAAACGGCACTCCGGCCTTGGAAGCTGGCGGATCGCTCAGCGGGCCGCTGGGCGACCTGTTTGAAGAATTCCGTTCCGAGCTCGGTGAAACCAAGGAAGACGAAGATCTCGAGACCCACTACAATCTGGGAATCGCCTACCGCGAAATGGGCTTGCTGGAAGAAGCCATCAGCGAATTCCAGAAAGTGGCCAGCTCGACGGACAAAGGGCCCGCTTTCCGTTATGCCATGCAATGTAGTACGCTGCTGGGCTTGGCATTCATGGAGAAAGGGCAGCCGGGCATTGCCGCAATCTGGTACGAACGGGCCCTCAAGACGCCGGGACTGGATCAAGAATCGATTCTTGCGTTGCGTTACGATTTGGGAGTCGCCCAGGAACTGGCGGGCGACACGCATGCAGCGTTCACCAGTTTTTCGCAGGTCTACGCAATGAACATCGATTACCGTGATGTGTCCGAGCGGATTGCCCTTCTCGGGAAGGCGCGGTAGACACACCCCGAATGAAATCTTTCCTGCACGTATTGCTTTGCCTTGATGTTTTTCTGCTCGGAGTGTTGCTCGTGCTGGTTCCCTGGATGGGCTATTGGGACCACAATTTTTTCCTCGACAAGTATCCCGGGCTGATTCCGCTCCTCCTGCATCCCTCCGTGCGAGGGGCGGTGACAGGTCTGGGAACACTGGATATTCTGCTCGCTGCGAACATGTTGCGGGGACGGACGGACTCCGTTGCCACCCGGACGTAAACCCATACTCTGCTACGTAACGGACCGGCGCGCGTTGGAAGTTGCGCGTATTCCACCCGATTCTCCGCCGGGCGAGCCCGTTCCAATTCGCGCTGGCACACTTCACGATTCCATCCGTCGTGCGGCCGCTGCGGGAGCCGGCTGGATTCAGATTCGGGAGAAGGACCTTGATGCGCGATCTCTTGTGGAGCTCGCGCGTTTCGCAATTTCCGAAACGCGCGAGACCTCCGTGCGGGTTCTGGTCAACGACCGGCTGGATGTCGCTCTGGCCGCTAACGCCGCGGGAGTTCACCTCGGGGAAAATTCTTTGCCTGTGGAAGTCGTAAGCGAATGGCGCCGCTCCTCTGGGCGATTGGATTTTCTGATTGGCGTTTCCTGCCATTCCCTGGAGTCCGCGCTCGCGGCCGAGCGGGGCGGAGCGGACTACATTTTTTTCGGGCCGGTGTTCGCGACGCCGTCCAAGGCAGAGTTTGGCGCGGCGCAAGGAACGGAACGCCTGCGCGAAATCTGCGCGTCGTCTGGAATTCCCGTGCTCGCTATTGGCGGCGTGAATTTGGAAAATATGCGCGCGTGTGTTGCGGCGGGCGCTGCGGGAATCGCGGCAATACGACTATTTCAGGATGCAGCAGACATGGCTGAACTCGCCGCAAGGTTAAGGGCCATCTAGATTTCAAATGGTTTTGTAGCGCCCGCCTTCAGGTAGTGTCCTAAAAGTGCGTTGATCGCATTGGGGCGTCCTGGTAGCCCCGTTGCGATTGAAACTGCTTGGGAGTATTCTGCTGGCATGAAGGTATTAGGCATCGCTCTGCTTGCTCTAATCGCGTCGCCTCTGTTCTCAAAAGCCACAACGGAGAAGATAACGTTAAGCCGGGAAGAGCGGAGCGCCGACATCACCGACGCCGAAAAGCTCAAACAGTTCAGCTTCGGCCCTGGCCCAGGGAACTGTAACGTCGGCGAAGATTGTTCGGCCCCCAGAGCGGGTTGGATTGCAGATTGGATTCGCGGATCGGTTCCGGAGCCCGACGCGTCGCTACCTCGGTACGAGGTCGCGTTCTACCTTGGCAATGGCGAGAAACGGCACTACGTTGTTTACTTTGCCTATTCCCCAGTCCCCAGGCAAGGATACGTATATTTGCCTGGACCAGGAGAGGCCCACTATTGGGAGAACGTGAGTCTGTTAATGCGCGGGAAACAGTGGGAAGGCCATTGGTTCTTGGCAACTCCGGAATGGACCTCAGCGGCCCAGGAAGTAATCGAACGCTTGCGTTAACAACTCTTCATTGTTCCAGATGCGGTCAGTGATCCCGGCCTGCATCGCAGGAGTGGGCCAGGTCCATTATCGCTACACCCACTCCACACCCAAATTCTTGAGCTTCTCGCGAAGGCCGTACATATCCAAGCCCAATTCGCCGGCCTTCAGGCGCTCGCGATTTTTCGCTTCCTTGGCCAGGCGCGCTTCGCACAGGCGGACGACCTCCGGCGCATCCTGGCGCGGAACGACGACGATTCCGTCGACATCGGCCACGATGACGTCGCCGGGATGAACCAGCGCTCCCGCGCAGACGATGTCGATGTTCACGTAGCCCGCCGTTTCCTTCACGGTTCCCTGCGCGGAGATCGCGCGCGAGAAGGCCGGGAACTGCATGGCGGTCAGGTCCGCGACGTCGCGCACACCCGCGTGAATCACGAGTCCCTTAATTCCATGCGCCCGGCACGAAGTCGCCAGCAATTCCCCGAAAAATCCGTCGGTGGAATCGGAATGCGTCGCCACGACCAGGGCGTCTCCCGGTTTGCACACTTCGATCGCGGCATGAAACATCAGGTTATCGCCGGGATGGCAAAGCACGGTCACGGCCGGGCTCGCGATGCGCGCGGCCGGATAAATCGGCCGCATATAGGGCAGCATCAAGCCTGTGCGGCCCTGCGCTTCGTGCACCGTGGCGGTGCCGAACTCCCCGAGTTTCCGGACCACTTCCGCGTCCGGCCTTTCGATGTTGCGTACGATTCTTGGCTTCATGGGAAAATTCTCCGTAGATTACTGAACGCGTTTACTGAACGAGTGCGGCCGGATTCGTGACCGTCATTCGTCGAATCTCGTCGACGCTGAATCCGTTATCCAGCATCTTTTGCGCAAACATGGCAAACCCCTCGGCGACCGGCGGATTGATCGTCTGGCCGAGATCGGTGGAAAGCACGCAGCGTTCCGGGCCAACCACGCGAATGGCTTCGAGCACTGCGTCCCACGGAGCTTTCCCCGTGTGCATGGTGGTGAAACAGTGCTCGATGAAGGCGCCCATTCCCGCGAGCTGTTTCTGTTCGTCCGTGGTCAGGTTTTGCGAAGGGAATTCCGCGTGCGTGACCAGGACTCTTTTCGTCCCCATTTCGCGCGCCGTTTTCACCAGCTCGAAAATCTCGACGCGCCCGAGGTGTCCCGTCGCCAGAATCATGTTGTGCCTGGCGATCAGCTCGATGCAGCGCCGCGTGACTTCGGAAATGTTTCCATTCGAATCGAGCACCGTGAGCGGCGGGGGAGAGATTCCAGTTGCCGCAAGTTCCCGCTGAATTTTCGCCCAGAAGGGCAGTTTCACGTTGGGCCCGTCCAGCCTGCCCGCCGTTTCATTCTTGGCGTCCACCGTCGGAAACCATACGATCTTGCAACCGGAGCGCCCGGCCAGCTCCAGGGCCACGGGATTCAGGCCGCCCACCGAATGATTCAGCGTGATGGCCCCGTAAGCGGCAATGCCCGGCACCGCTTTCGTGACGACTTTGGCGCGTTCGGCCGTGGGAAAATAATGCGACTTGAGAACGAACCCTTTCAGTCCGCGCCCCAGAAATTCCTTCGCCAGGTCCAGGTCGTCGATGCGCCGCGCGATAACATCGGGCGCGACATGCACCTGCAAGTCGTATGCGCCCTGAAGGCACTTCCAAGCCGCGTCGGAAACCGGCGTGGCTTTTGCTCCAGCCGCACCCTCACCGGTGCTTGGCGATGTTGCCGTCATATCGTGTTTTCCTTTCCAATCCGATCTTCTATCCGGCGGGCTCGGAAGATGAAGGGAGTCCTCGCCGGGTAAAAATGGCGTAACCGTTCGAATGGATTCCGAAACTCGGGAACCACCCGGAAAAAGTAGCAGGCAAGGAATATACCCCATCGCCGGGAGGTTCCACTAGTGAATGCGGCCAATTTCAGTTTGAGTGGCACAGGCTTCAGCCTGTGGGGGTTAGCCCTTGCAAGGTCCAAAAGCCACAGGCTGAAGCCTGTGCCACTCAAACCGCGCGTCCTGCGGGGTTAGTGGCAGCTCTGATCGTCGGCAAATACTCCGCTGACGAGCATGGAATTTAGGAACCGGCTGCAATCGGAGATTTTTGCCAGGGCTGGATCGTTCTGAATCGTGTCGGGGCGCACGGTGTTTGTGGCATTCAGGGACTGCCGCGTGGTCACGACGTCGCTCGCCCACCGGGAAAGGTTTGAAAATTCGTTCTGGAGGAGTTGCATGGCGTCCTGGTCAGCCGCTGTTGATGCAGCTACCCCTACCTGTCCCATGTTTGTCTGCACACGATCGTGATAGTCCTGTGGCCAGGTTCCCGAAGCCGGCACGCCGTAGGTGAGGATCGTGCCGACCGCCCCTCTCCACTCGCGCATCTCCGCCAGTTCGGCGATGGCCAGACTCGCAAAATTCCTGGACAAGCCCGGCGGGGGGGCTTGGGGCGCTGGCGGGAGTTCGGTGCTCGGGGCCGGCGTCGTTCCGGATTCCGGAAAGGTAAGCACGACTCGATTGGCTTCGAGGGTGACGGAGCCATTCATGAACTGGGCGACGGTTTCAACGTCGACGTAAGCGTGGCCGCGCAGTTGCACGACCATCCCCGCGGACTTTCCGTTCACGATCAATGCCCGGTCGGGCGTGTTCTGCGCCCACAGGATTCCCGCAAACAGCAAGACGCATCCGAATGATAAGAGATAGGAAATTCCTCTGCGATTTCTCATGATGTCCCCAGTTCGATGCAAATCGGGCTGTGGCCAGGCGCCAATACTAGGTTACAGCGTTCGCGGCCCCGCTTCTAGTGGGAGTTCAGTGTGGAACCGGCTCGCCCATGGAGTATTGGTCGGCCGAACAAAAACGCCGAGCGGTGGCCTGGGAACGCCAATCTCCCGATTGGCGATTGACTTGATGCAAACCGCCAATCGGGAGATTGGCGTTCCCAGGTTGAAACGAAACGTCTGCCTGGTGAGAGCAACAGGATGAGGTTTCAGATCGGGTGCGTCCCGGGGAGCTGGTCCTGTCTTGCCGCGATCGCGGCGGCTTGGACGGGAGACATCGTCTTCAGATTTTGCGCAGGCCGGCCGCTTCGTAGCGCGTCACGGGGGGCGGAAGCTCGCGGCTCACGACCACGTCGACAATCGCGGGTTTGCCCGATTCCTCCGCGCGCCGCAAAGCCGGTATGAACTCGTCGGCGGAAGTGACGCGTTCGCCGTGCGCGCCAAACGCTTTGGCCACGTCGCCAAACTTCACGTCGAGAAACTCGCTGGCCTCCGGGCACATTTCTTCGTGCACGTATTTCTGCACGTGATACTCAAACGCGAGCGAACAGTTGTTCATCACAATCGTCACGGTCGGAAGTTTCAGCCGCAGCGCGGTTTCGAGATCGGGGAGGTGGTAGCCGAGGCCGCCGTCGCCGGTCAGGCCGAAGACGCGGCGCTTTGGTCCCACCGCGAGCTTCGCGCCGAACGCCGCGGGGAACGCCCAGCCGAGAGAGCCCGCCGCCCGCAATGTGTTGCGTCCCGCCTTCTTTTGCTGCAGCACCGTGACGGCCCACGCCGCCATGTAGCCGGTGTCGGCGACAAGCAGATCGTCGCCTCCGACGTGCTGATCGATGAGGCGCATGATGTGGTAGGGATTGAGTTTTCCTTCATGCATGGATTCGCGCGAGACGCGCTCGAGATCTTCTTGCCACACGGCGACAGAGCCTTGCACTTGCTTGGTCCAGGCGGTCCATTTGCTTCCGTTTACACGCGCCGCGAGCGCCGCCTCGCGCAACATTTTCAGCGCTTCGCGCGAATCCCCGACGATCGACAACTCCTCGCGATACGTGCGGCCGAGCGAATTCGGATCGAGATCGATGTGCACGATGCGCGTGCCTTTCCCCGGGTACTGAAATACGTTGGTTCCCATCGAGCTCAATTTCGTTCCGATCGCGAGGCAGAAATCCGCGGCGGCGAGCGTGTCGTTGGCGACCTTGCGTGAATAGCGGCCGCACACGCCGACGGCCAGCGGATGCGTGTCGGCGATGCTGCCTTTGCCCGCCATCGTGGTCACGACCGGAATGTTCAGCGTTTCAGCGAGCGCGGTCAGCTCTTGCCACGCTTCGGAGAGAATCACGCCGCCGCCGGCGATCAGCACCGGTTTTTCGGCGCTCGCGAGCAGCGCGATCGCGCGCTCCACGTCCTGCGCGACGGGCGCGACCCTCAGCGCGGGAGTGCGAAGAAAGGCGGACTCGGCATAAATTTCTTGTGGAATGGTGAGCTTCCTGCCAAACCAATCTGCTGGAATGCCGAGGTACGATGGCCCGGGCACTCCGCTCACGGACGCGCGCACGGCCGTGCGCAACACGTCGGCAATGCGCTCGGGCTGCGGCAGGTCGCCCGCCCACTTCGTGATCGCAGGGAACATCGAAGTCTGCTCGAGTTCCTGATACTCGTAGCGGTAGCGCGTCTTCGTCGTGGTCGTGCCGCTGATGGCGATGAGCGGACTCGACGCCCAGAACGCGTCGATGATCGACGCGGGCAGATACGTCGCGCCGGGGCCGAACTGCACGATGCCGAACGTGGGCTTGCCGGTGACGCGCGCGTACGCGTCCGCCATCGCCAGGGCGGAGCGCTCGCTGCGCCCCAGGACCACGCGCACGCCCTCGTGATTCTGCATTTCAATCAGCGGATCCTGCGGCGCGCCCGTCAGCGTGAAGACGTACTCGGCGCCGTAGGCGCGCAAGAGTTTCGCCAGCGCCTGCGATACCGTCAAAATGTTTGCCGAATCTCCCGCAGGTGTGCTCGTCAAAGTCTTGTCCTCGTTTCTAAAATGGCCCGGAAAAACCCCGCCTCTGAAGAGGCGGGCTACAACAATTCGTCCAACGGATCGGCAATTGCTGTAGCCCGGGTCTTCAGACCCGGGGTTTTGTCTGGCACTGCCGTTAATCCGCGGATCTGAGTCTCTGTGGCGGATTTAGTTTCTTACTTAATCGCAAGTGGATTCACCGGCGATGCCACCGCGCCCGTCACCGGCAAAGCCGGCGCCACGAAAAGAAACTCGTAACGCTTGTCCTCCGCGCACTCCCTCGCGAGTTCCCCGAGATCGAAAATTTCGCCCACAGTGAGGCCCATGACGGGGATGGAAATCCAGTGCCACGGTTGATTAGCCTCGTCCGTCTCGTTGGGACGCACTTCAGCGCCCCAGGTATCCGTGGCGATGGCCGCGACTTGCTTCGCGTGCAGCCAGTCCAGCGTTTCAAACGCCAGACCCGGAGCGTCGCCGCCCGAATAGCCGTCCCACGTGTTCGCGGCGAGCATCGCTTCCATCTGCCCCGTGCGCACCAGCAAAAAATCGCCGCGCCGCACTTCTACGCCAAAATGTTTTTCCGCCCGGCCCAGCATTTCGTTGGTGACGGCGAAGGCGTCGGGCAGGCGTTCCATTCCGAGCATGCGCGGAATGTCGAGCAGCACGCCGCGCCCCACCATGCGATCCTTGGTCTTCTCGATGCCGCATTTCTGCGCGCCCGCCGAAGTTACCGTGCGGCAGTCGTACCCGTTCCACATGTGATTGCCGTAAAAAATGTGGCCGAGGCCGTCCCACTGCGTCCCGCATTGCGTGGGCATCATGATGACGTCGTCCGCGCTGCGAATTTTTCGGCTGTCGAGCACGCCCGAATACGCATCGGTCCCCGTCCGCATCATCAGGTGCACGGGATTGAACCGCCCGAGCGCCGGATATTTCGTTTTCCCGCCCTGCGGCCCGCGATGGTCGTACGGCAGCGCCAGCGAAATGACTTTGCCCTTTTGCACGAGGCGCGTCGCCGCGACAATGTCCTCAGGCCGCGTGTAGTTGAGCGTGCCAACTTCGTCCTCCGCGCCCCAGCGTCCCCAATTTTTCAGCCGCTCCGCCGCCGCGCGAATGTCGTCCATCGTCAGCTTGCGCGCAGATGCTCCCGTTTCCGCCATCCGTCCTCCAAAGTCGTGGTTCGCTGTTGCGGGAAAGTTTGAACCGATTCTCGCAGCCCGCCATTGTACTGGAATCGCCCACAAAGCGTCCGCGGTTTTTGCCGTTCCCTAGGGATGCGGAAATTCGGGGACATGTAGCACAGACTTCAGTCTGTGGGTTTCCATGTGATCTTGGCTAGCGCGCACAGGCCGGGTTCCGGAATGAACCCCCACAGACTGAAGTCTGTGCTACTTTTCCGGCAACGCAAAAACATACAGCGCATTGCCGGTCGTCGGGTAGTGGACGTCGGGCAGGATGGTGCGCGGGACATTGCGCGGGCTGCCGCCGCCGAGGCCTGTGGTGACGGCGACGTATTGTTTGCCGCCGACGCTGAATGTCACGGGAAAACCTTGCACCGAAGTGCCGAGGCGGGTTTGCCACAACATTTTGCCGGTGTTGATGTCGACGGCGCGGAAGACGCGGTTGAGGTCGCCGACGAAAGCGATACCGCCGGCGGTCGATAGCACGGCAGTGAGGAAGGACGGGCGCTGCTGCACGTTCCAAACTTCCTTCATCGTTTTCACGTCAAAAGCAGCGAGCCTGCCCACATTGCCATCGGTGCCGGGCATTTCGTAAAACAGGCGGTCACCCATGGTGCCGCCAGAGCCTTCGACGAATTCAACTTTGCGGCCGGACATTTCCATGCAGCTCTGGCTGAGCGGGATGATGAGACGCTCGGTGGCGGGATCGTAGCTCATGGCCTGCCAGTTGTGGCCGCCTTCGGTGCTGGGACATACCGGAGTCCACTTGCCGATTTCCTGCTCAAGGATGTCGGGCCGGTAGGCGAGTTTTCCCGTCTTGTCATCCACATTGAAAATATTTTGAAAAATAGTTTCCTTGGCGCCGATAAATTCGCCGGTTTTGCGATCGAGCTTCCAGAGGATGCCGTCCTTGCCGATGGTGAAGAGCGTTTTGCGGTCGCCAATATCGACGAGCACGCGCTCGTACACTACGTCCATGTCGAGCGTTTCGCCTTGCACGTGCTGGAAATACCAGGCGAGTTTTCCATCGTCGGGCTTCAGGGCGAGCGTAGAGCTCGAATACAGCGCCGAGCCCTTTGTTCCGCGGCTCACCTGCATCCACGGCTTGGCCTGCGCCACGCCCCAGTACGTCAGGTTCAGCTCGGGGTCGAAGCTGCCGGTGATCCAGGTTTCCGCGCCGACGCGCAGCATGTTCGGCAGATCGCCCCAGGTATCGCCGCCGGGCTCGCCTGCGCGCGCGATGGTGTTAAAGCGCCACAAGAGTTTTCCAGTCGCGGGATCGAACGCGCTGATGAAGCAGCCTTGATCTTTGTCCTGCGCCTTGTAACGGTCGCATCCATTCTCGCCTTGAATCACCTTGCCGTGAATCACGATCGGCCCGCTCGAACTTCCATAGCCCTTGGCGCTGTCGCCGACCATGACGTCCCACACGGTTTTTCCAGTGCGCGCGTCGAGGGCGAATAAGTGCGCGTCCGTTGTCTCTGCGAACACTTTGTCGCCGTAAATGGCCATGTTGCGCATCGCGCCCGTCCCGCCGGCCTGGCTCTTCGGTGGGCGCATGTGGTTTTCCCAGATGAGGTCGCCCGTCCGTGCATCGAGCGCCTGTATGATGTTGTCGGTGTTGATCAGGTAGATGATGCCGTTGTGGACGAGCGGAGTGGGTTCGTTGGCCGCCACGCTATCGTTCATATTCCACGACCACACCAGGCGCAGGTCCTTCACGTTGTCGCGGGTGATTTGCGCGAGCGCGCTGTGGTTCCAGCCCTGGTAACTTCCGCGGACAATCAGCCAGTCGGCGGCATCGGGTTTGAGAAGCATCTCGTCGGTCACTGGAACGTAATTCTTCACTTCGCCCGCGACGATGACTCCGAGAGGGACGTTTCGCGGTGCGGCGGCAGCGCGCGGCGCGGCATCTTCTTCCCCGCCTTGCATTGCGGGCGTCGGAGCGCCGCCGTTCGCGACGGCTCCAATCGGCACGATCGTCTGCGCCGTCATCGCTTGCGTGCCCGGTATAGCTCCGTTCGCTTGCAAAATAAATGCGACGAGGTTGACGGCATCCTGGTCGCTGAGCGAGCCGGGGTTGCTGATCGGCATCGTGTTGCGAATGCGAGTGAAGAGGTCGCTCGTCGGGCGGGTGCGCCACGTGTTCATGAAATTGGCGCCGGCCAGCGGAGGGGCTTCGAAGGTGCCTTTCATGTCGGGCAAGTGGCACGTCGAACAGGTCGCCTGGTAAATGGCGCGCCCGGCGGTGGCTTGTTCGGCGGTGAAGGGGCCGGTCCTCGCAGGTTGCTGCGCGGCCGCCATTGCGATGGAGAGGCCAACGGCCACAATCGCACCACAAATCGCAAATCTAAAAACTTTTCGTTCCGGCATCAGTTGCTCCACTGAACTGCGGCTTCCAGAAAAATGAATTCAAAACCTCAGGGGTTAAAACCCCCAATAGATACAGGCGATTGTGTCGTGCCTAAAGGCACGACCCACAAAGCGTAGGAATTTCACTGAAAACGTTCGTCATCAATCGTCAATCTTTATGGCGTCTTTGTGGGTCGCGGCTTCAGCCGCGACTTTCAGGAATCCGAAACGCGAGGGCTTTAGCCCCTGACGCCCCACCGAGTTCGGGGAGCCCGCCATGTACGGGATAGCTTTTATGCATTTCACTTCAAAAGCCAGCCCCACAAATTTCCATCGGGCGCGCGCTCGGATTGAATTTGCACGTACAGTCGGCCGTTGCGGAGGTCGGCAATCTGATCCGGCGTCAGTTCAAGCGTGCCGCTGACGGCGCCCTTCTCCGCCTTCGTCACCGTCAAATTTAAATCGGCGATCGCCGGTGCGGGAATGCCCTTCGGCGCGCGGTGAATCTGCGCCGTGGTAGCGGGCGAGCGCAGTCCTTCAAATGTTCCTTCAATGGTGAGCTGCTTGCCCTTCAGCGTTGCGGTAAGCGAACCGTATCCCGCGATCGTGGACATCATCGCGACGCTAATGGGAACCGGCGAAAGACGCACCTTGAACGATTCCCCGTTTTGCGTGTTTTGAGCGGAGATGGCGGACACGAGCGACAAAAGCGCTGCCGCCAGGAATGTTGCTGTTGCCGCTGGTCGCCTCCATCGCATTGACATCGTTTGCCTCACCCAGTAAGGCCAAGGAAGCTGCAATCTGAAATTTCAGATTTGAAATAACTTCAAATTCAAATTCGGGCGATTCAACCGCACACTGCAGCGGAAGGATGATGCCCTTCATCGATCAGGTCCGCCGAATTTGCCGCCAATTCGCCGAATTAGCCCGTCAATTCGCCAGCGGATTGGGGCGGATTTGCATATGGGTTACCGAGCCTTTGTGCGTTTCTGTGAATTTGGGCATGTAGGAGCTGTAGGTCATCCAAAGGCCTCGGCCCTTCCAGCCCGCATTGGCATCGTCAATTCGACCATCCAAACCACGCGTATAGTAGGGCAACGGGTAAGGAAGGTGGAATGTAGAGAACGTTTCCTTCTTCGGGTCAAATATGAACATTGCGTCCGAAGCCGTTCCAGTGACAATTACGGTGTCCTTGCCGAGTCCGGACGCGTTGAATTGATCTACCCACAGGAAGTAGGGGAAATCAGTGGTGCCGGTTTCGTTGCCGGTGCCCTTAAATTTTACTCCCGGGTCTTCCCAGAATTTCCACTGGCCGGTCTTGACGTCCAGGCGGCCGAGATGACCGCTGCCGAGTGAAACCCAAACATTCCCGTCCGTGCTGAAGTCAATGCCATGCGGGAAACGTCCCGGAGCAGGTAGCGGGTAATCTGTGAATTTGCCCGTCTTCGGATCGAGCATGTACACCTTGTTCGCCGGACCAATGGCTTGCGGAGATGTTTCCCAAACGGTGCCATCGATAGGACTGATAGCCACTCCGTAGCCCGTTCCGGGAACCATCTTCTTGGTGTCCATATCGATCCGCATCCAAGTATGCTGAGCACCTACTTCAGTCCCTTGGATGTTATTCAAATCCAGCTTTTTGGTATCCATTTCACCCATCGCGTTGCCGCCGCCGTCCGTCCAGATCCGGTCTTGCCAATCGAACTGGAGGTGATGGGTGTTGTAGGCGGTGTCGACGGTGACAAATTTATTGGTTTTCGTGTCGTAGTAACCGAGCTCCATATTGTTACCGTTTTTGGACAGAAGATTGAATGCGATATCCTTCGCAACCGGATCATTGTTATCCGCGGCGTCCAAGGCGATCGTATCCTTGGCCCACGCTGGATAGAATTTGGCGCCGCCGGCGCGAATCTGCTCGGTCATCCAGACTTTGCCGTTCGCATCCATCATGGGATTGTGCGGACTGTCCATCCATTCCTTGTCTTCGCCCGTATACGCTTGCTCTTCTTCCGCCCCGTGGTAGTAGTCCTTTGTCAGGGAGAAGCCATGGCTTTTGTCTCTTGGTTCGAGGTTAAGCCCTTCGACGGTGTTCTTCACCGGGTCCAGAATCCATACCATGCCTCCGCCGGTTCGATCCCCACCGTAGACTTTCCCATACGGGTACAACGACGGATTGCGCTTGTCCGTAGAGACTAAATCATGAATAAAGGAAATTGGGGATCCCCAATCCCATTCGGTTAAAACGACATTGCGTTCGATTCCGGTTGGCCGCGGCGGAGCGGGAGGAACTTCTCCCGCCGCAATGCGAGCTCCCCAATCGGCGAGGACCTTCTCTACTGTACTTTTGCCGAGAAAATTGAGTTCTTGATGCATGGCCTTAGCGCGCGAGAAGACAGCGTCCCAATCTTCAACAGTGGTATAGCGGCGCGTGGCGACCATGCCCAATTCATGGCAGTGGTTGCACCCGTTCCTCTGGTCCCCAAGCCATTCTTCCGAGGTCTTGTACCTGGCGGGGAGATCGCTGCCCGATGGAGGCTGAATCAGCGACGTCCAATAACTGGCAGGATAGATCTTCGCCGCTTCTTGCGGAGTTGCGGCGTTGGCAACTTTAAGAGTTACCTTGCCGCCGCGCACTGCCTTGACGGGCTCTGAGTCCTTCAGCCCGTAGCCGCGCACCCATAGCTCGTAGGCTCCATCCGGCAGGTCCGGAACCAGGAAGCGTCCCTGATCATCGGTGACGACAATCTTGCGGAACGGTACCGGCAACGACTTGGTCTCCGCGATCACCCAGACGCCAGCTTCCGGCTTTGCGCCGTTGCTATTCACCACCACCCCGCCAATGCTGCTTTTGTCGACAGTGATTCCGGAAGCGCCTTGCGGGCCCCCGGCAACCGGTCGTGACGTGAAACAAATTAGCGCCACGAGAGACCACATCATCGCGCGTGTCATTCCTCGCATGTCAGTCCTCCCCTTGCAATCCGTCTTGGGTTCTTGCCTTGGATCAGCCCGATCTAACTGTACCGGCATTTATATAATGAAGTGGACGAAACTGCCAATTCTTTGGTTTCGTTTTTTGCATTTGTAGCACAGGCACTCTTGCCTGTGGGGTTTGGTCCTTGCAAGAACTAAACCCCACAGGCTGAAGCCTGCGCCACTAATGTCCAACGCTATGGTGCGGTTGGCTCTGTTCGGTCTCGTAGCGAATCAATGCGAGGGTGCGATACACGGCGTGCACGAATTTTCCATACGGCGCGGTGACGAACAGGGCTGCGATGCACGCCAGGTGCAGCACCAGAATGCTTCCCATCGCCGTGGTGGCGCGGAGAATCAGCGTGAGCATTCCAGTCAGCGCCGTCAGGCCGAGCGTCACCAGAAAAACGTAGTCCATGCCGGAAGCAGCTGGCGCCTCGGGCTCGCGATCGCTTTGCAATTTGTAATAGATCAGGCCGCACGTTCCGATGAGGAGCGCCACGCCGCCGACGCTGCCAAGAATTACCGGCGCGCTGGTGAGCGAGTAAGGCGGAAGGATGTGAAAAAAATCCTGGTAGACAAATGCCAGCGACGTGGAAACAAAATCGCTCGTGAGTCCCCAGAACGTGAGCGAGTGATAGACGCGCCGAACCGAGGAAGGCCGCTCGTCCGGATAGAAGCATCCGGGTCCCCCGCCCTTCAGGTATCGCAAACCGAGCGCCGCTCCCACGGCTGCGGCCAGTGTTTTCCAATTGCCACGCTCGTTGATTGCGCTGCGCGTTTCCGACCAGAAGCGCGCGCCGCCGCGCAGCCATACGGCGATTCCGTAAAAAAATAAAATCAGCGCCCCTGCCACCATCGCGAGATACGGCACGACTTCGTAGAACGAGCCGGGTCCGAGATGCGCAGCGTACAAATTTTCCGACGGAATGAAAAGCAGCGCGAGAACGGCGACGAGCGCCGCCAATCCCGTGGCCAGAAAAACGGTCACGCTGCGATTTTTGAATGCGCGCCCGAGGAAATCAGGCCAGCTCCAGCGGCGGTACGTCTCGATCCGCGACTTCGCCAGAATCTGCGGAATGTTGATCGCGAATTCGTGCGGCGGCGTATACATGCAGGCGTAATAGCAGGCGCGGCAGTCGTGGCACAGATTGGAAAGATAAAAAACGTCGCCCTGCTTGAAATCGCGGCGCGTTTCGATCGCGCGGAAGACCGGGCAGTATCCTTCGCAGTAACGGCACGCGTTGCAGATGACCAGCTGGCGGCCGGCTTCCTGAATGATGTCAAGCCCTGGCAATTTCCGCCGCCTCTCTCCCAGCAAGCCTGCCGAACACGGATCCGATCGTCAGGCCGAAACCTCCCAGATAACCCTTGGTGAGAATATTTCCGGACATGATTTCTCCCGCTGCGAAAACATTCTGGAATGCCTGCCCGCTTTGATCGACGACGCGCGCGCATTCGTCCACCTCGACTCCCATGTACGTGAACGTGATCCCTGGCCGCAGCGGCAGCCCGTAGTATGGAGGATGATCGATCGGAAGCGCCCAGTTGCTCTTCGCCGGAGCGAGGCCGCGCGTGCAGTTGCCGTCCAGCTTTTCCATGCGCAGCTCCATGTTTCCGGCCGCCGCGCGATTGTATTCCGTGACGGTGTTCACGAATGTGGCGGGATCGAGGCCAAGCTGGGGAGCGAGCGCTTCGAGCGTATCAGCCTGGTACGGCTTGAACATGGGCGGGAGGAACCGGTCAATCGCTTTTGCGTCCACAATGCCGTAAGCGATCTGTCCCGGCTGGCCTGCAATCAGCGTTCCCCAGATGGCGTAGCGCTTGGGCCAGATTTCCTCGCCTTCGTCGTAAAATCGCCGCGCATCCCGGTTCACGACAATGCCGAACGGGACGACGTCGAGCCGCGTCACGATGCCGCCGTCAAATTTCGGCGCGCGCGCATCGACGGCAATCGCATGAAAACCTTTCGGATCGCCGATGGACTTCGCCCCGTGTTTCATCAGCGCGGCCAGCAGCGTGCCGTCATTGTAAGGCGTGCCGCGAATAATAAAATTGTCGGCGGCATCGCCCCAATGCCGCTTCAGCCACTCGATATTCGCTTCGTATCCGCCCGCGGCAACCACGACGGCGCGCGCGCGGATCAACTCTCCCCCATTTTCGTTTTTGAGCCGCACGGCCTCGAAGCGATTGTTCTCGATGACCAGATCATCCACCAGCGCGTCGTAGCGCACCTCAATTCCCATGCGCTCGGCTTTCAGGTAATACGTGTTCAGCAGCGCCTTGCCGCCTCCGAGAAACCAGCGATTCGTCCTTCCCAAATGCAGCGTGCCCGCGAGCGGCTGTTGCCAGTGCACCCCGTGCGCGCTCATCCACCCGGGCAGCGTGCTTGATTCGCGGATGGCAAGTTTGGCGAGATCGAGATTCGCAGGGCCGCCCGTCACGCCAATCAAATCCTGCAAATGTTCCTCTTCCGAATATGGCCCGGAAAAAAATTGGTCGCCGGCGGCGTGCGAGCAGCGGATATTGCGCGTGTGCCGCGTGTTCCCGCCGCGCGCATGCTCGGGCGAGCGCTCGAGCACAAGCACGCGGCGTCCCGCTTCACGCGCGGCAAGCGCCGCGCACAGCGCCGCGTTTCCGCCTCCTACCACGATGACATCGTAATTCTCCGACACGTTTCTCAGCTTGCGGAAAAACTCAAAGTTTTGTCATTCCGAGCCCCGACCGGGTCGGGGCGAGGAATCTCTCTTTTCCTGCGTTTAAACCAAAGAGAGATTCCTCACTTCGTTCGGAATGACAAAATAAATTGCTTCTTCCGCAGCCTATTCTCCCTGGAAAAAAGTTCCTGCGATTGAATTTGTCGTGCGCAACTAGGAAGTATACCCCAGCCCAGTGATCGTCCTTTGAGGAGTAGGCGTACTGAGGTGATATCATCTCGCCGTGAGCGTTCATTAGCTGGAAATCGCGAGAGGGCAGCACGCTCGCTATAGCCACTTCGTCTTACCGAACCTAAGGAGGCGGACACATGAAGGAGCCACGTATTTCACAAAGCATGAGCTTCCGCGGCGTGGCGATGATTGCTACTGCAATAGGCGCGGTCGCAGTCGGAGCATTCGCGATCGGGGCGTTAGCCATCGGGCGGTTGGCGATCCGCCGGGTCTCGATCGAGAGCGCCAAATTCAAATCGCTCGAAATTCAGGACCTTACGGTGGCACGGCTCCACGCCGCCGAAGTCACTGTAAGCGATTCGCTCACGCTGCCCGAAAGCAATGTCGATCACCGGATCGCTTCATAAGAGAGGCCAATAATCTTGCGCCAGGAAGAATTCAACAAATCCCTTGTCGAGCGCGCGTTTCAAGACGTGTTCGCCTCCGACGCGTTCGATGAAGGCGCGATCGCCCGCTACTTCAGTCCCCGGTACGTGCAGACGACCGACGGGCGCACGCTCGATTTTGCGGGATTCGTCGCGCACGTCCGCGAACTCAAGCGCACGGTCAAGAACGTCAAGATCACGTTCGAGCGCGCCGTTGCGGAGGGCGCGAACGTCGTCAGTATCCACCGCGCCGAAGCCGAGAAGGTCGCGGGCGGCAGAGTCTCTGTACGCGTGTTCGCCCTGTTCGTGATCGACGAGGGCAAGATCGTCCTCTGCGACGAACTGACGCGCCTCGAACAGGGCGCCGCAGAGGATCGCGACTTGGCCTCCCGCCAGCCGTAAAAGCCAAACCAGTCACTCGGATTTGACTTACTGGAGTGGTATCATCCGAGTGTCAGTGGTCGTCAAGAGAGGAGACCCGAAAGGTTCGGCCACCGGCCGCGACTGACGAAATCATCCAAACCTTGATATGAGGGAGAAGCGAAACGAATCAATTTTTCAAGACCATTGCATTGCAGTTTTATCATAGCGCTCCGGTTTATTTGCTGCGCGCCTGTCATGCCAAGTTGTTCGCCAGTTACCAGAAACAGGAAATGTTGGCACTGTTGCCGCGGCCGCCATACGCCTACGGCATGATGCGGGCCGCGGAATCGGCGCGTGACAGCAGCTTAAAGGCCGTCACGGTCTGCGAATTCGGCATGGCTTCGGGAGACGGCCTGGCAGTCATGGTGGATCTGGCCGCTAGATTAGGGCCGGAGATGGGAGTGCACTTCCGCGTGTGCGGGTTCGATGCCGGGGTTGGCTTGCCGAAACCGCGGGGATTCAAAGACCACCCCGAAATCTGGAAAGAGGGGGCGTTCTCGATGTCGGCCCCGGACGCACTCAAACGAAGATTCGCCGGGAAGGCCGAAATCTTTTGGGGAGACATCACGCACACGGTGGACGCTTTCAGGGAAAGCCTCACGCCGGAGGCACCGCTCGGATTCGTCGCGGTGGACGTGGATCAATACGGTTCAGCAGTCGCGGCGCTCCGGTGCCTTGATTCGAGGCCGGATGTTTACAATCCCGGCGTGTCGGTGTACTTGGACGATGTGGAGTTCTTCACGAGTTGCGATTGGGCCGGAGAGTTGGCCGCGATCCATGAATTTAGCGAGGCGCACGAATGGCGCAAAATCGGGGTTGACCGATCCCTGCCTGGTCCGCGACGCATACCGTATTTGAAGTGGTACAGCCGAATGTACGTTGCACAGATTCTAGATCACGCAAGACGCAATCCAGAGAGCGCATAACTCATCGGGACGAAAGGAAGCCGCTTTCGGCGCCTCACTCGGCGGCGGCATATTGGAGTGATATCATCCCGGCATGAGCGTTCACCCGCAGGAGAGCGCGGCAGGGCGGCCGACTCGCCAGGAAGAGTTCAACAAATCCCTCGTCGAGCGCGCGTTTCAAGACGTGTTCGCGTCCGACGCGTTCGATGAAGGCGCGATCGCTCGCTACTTCAGTCCCCGCTACGTGCAGAAGACCGACGGGCGCACGCTCGATTTTGCGGGATTCGTCGCTCACGTCCGCGAACTCAAGCGCACGCTCAAGAACGTCAAGATCACGTTCGAGCGCGCCGTCGCGGAGGGCGCGAACGTCGTCAGCATCCACCGCGCCGAAGCCGAGAAGGTCGCGGGCGGCAGAGTCACCGTCCGCGTATTCGCTCTGTTCGTAATCGACGAGGGCAAGATCGTCCTCTGCGACGAATTGACCCGCCTCGAACAGGGTGCTGCCGAGGATCGCGACTTGGCCTCCCGCCGACCCTGAACAACCAGGAAGAGCCAATGGATGATCTTCAAAATCAACTCCAAGGATTCGTGCTGGAAGCCGTGGCTAACGATTATGAAACCTTTGCCTGCATCCTTGAGACGGTATCGAAATGGTTGGCTGAAAGAAACCTGCAAGCATCGCGTGACGCGGTCGCAGCTGCCCTACACCGAGCGATTAATGAAGGCTACGTGCGAGCCTACGTCCTGTCGTCCCACGAGCCTCATTCACAAGCGGTAGAGTTCTCGCCAGATCGCCTTGATGACCTTTGGTTCTATGCTACTCCGAATGGCAAACGATTCGTCGACCAGCTTTAGGGCTGATTGGATTTACGGTGGTCAAGGCGGGCAGCAGCAGGTTGAGCGCCTAACCTTCCCACGCATTAGGCGCCAGCGCTTCGATATCGCTCAACACTTCGACTACTGCCGGGCGGCCGCTTGAAATGGCGCGGTCCAAGGCGGAGCGCAACTCGCCGGGCTTCGTGACGCGAATTCCCAATGCGCCCATGCTTTCCGCAATCGTGGCAAAATTGATTTTCGAGAAATGCCACATTTCGCCCTGCTTCTTCGACGGTTTTCCGCCGTAGGCGTGGCGGAAAATCGTAGTTTCCTGATTGAGGGAGTTGTTGTTGTTGACGACCGTCACCGTGGGAATTCCGCAGCGCACCGCGGTTTCCAGTTCCTGCAAGTGATACCAAAATCCGCCGTCGCCCGTGAAACAGACCACCGGCTTTTTCGGCATCGCGCATTTCGCGCCCAGGGACGCGGGGAAAGCCCATCCCAGCGATCCGGCCGCGCGAATAAAATCCCAGGGCTTGCTAACCCAAAGCTGCTGGGCCGACCACATGCCCGCGTGGCCCGTATCGCAAACGACGATGGTGTCGCGCGGCAGCCAGTCTCCCAATTCCTTCATGATCCGTTCGGGGCGCATCGGCTCGGCGTCGGAGTCTCTCAGCGGCTTTACTTCCGCGCGCCATTCTTTCACCGCGGCGCTCGTTTCCTCGATCCACTTGGCGTTGCGCGGAATTTTTCCCGCGCCGCCAATCGCCTCATTCAGGGCTTTTAATGCCGTCTTTGCGTCGCCCAGCAGCGAGACGGCGTTCGGATAATTTCTGCCCAAATCGGCGGGATCAACTCCAATTTGAATGACTGGAGTTCCGGCGGGCGGAATTTTCCAGAAGTGAGTGACTTGTCCGGCGGTCTGGCTCCCGATGTAGAGGACCAGATCCGCGCGCATCAAAATTTTATTTGTGCAGGAGCGCGAGTAGGTTCCGGGGACGCCGATATAAAGCGGATTGTTCTCCGAGACGAGGGACATGGCGTTCAGCGAAGTCGCGACTGGAATCGAGAGAATTTTCGCAAGCTTCAATACTTCGGGCCCTGCGCCAGAAAGTCGCGCGCCGCCGCCCACCACAATCACCGGCCGCTTCGCTTTCTTCAGAATTCGCGCGGCTTCGGCAACGCGCGCCGCCTCCGGCGCGGGCCGGTAAGCGGGAACGTGCGCGAACGTTTCTTCCGCAATCATTTTCAAGTCAGCCACATCGTGCTCGATGTCGCCCTCTTTTCCCGCGAAGAGGAGATTCACCGGCGCAGGCGTGCCGGACGTAGCCTCGCGAAACGCCTGCCGCAAGAGGTCGGGCAACCGGCCTACGCTGTCCACCTGAAAATTCGCTTTCGTGACCTGAGAAAAAATCGGGAAATCATCCATTTCCTGATAGTTGATTTTGTGTTTCTGGTGGCCCCAACGGCCGCCCGTCAAGGCGATCACCGGGCTGTGCCCCATGTAAGCGTCGCGCAGACCCGCCGCCAGATTCGCCGCGCCCACGGCTTGCGCAGCGCAGATGCCCGGCCGCCCGGAGGCGCGCGCGTAGCCGTCCGCCATGTAGGCGGCGGCCTTCTCGCCGTGCGTCAGGACGCGCTTGATGGGCATGTTGTCCATCTCGGCGAGGGCGCGGCTCAGCATGGTTGGGACGAAAAAGAAAGCGGTCACGCCCTGGGCATTCAGAAATTCCGCGATAAATCGGCCACCGGTGATCTTCGCCAAAGTCTGCCCCCTCTGAAACTTGAAATAAGTGAATGGATTTAACAGTCTGCGGAAAAACTCAAAGTTTTGTCATTCCGAGCCCCGACCCGGTCGGGGCGAGGAATCTCTGTTTTCCTGCATTTAAACCCGAGCGAGATTCCTCACTTCGTTCGGAATGACAAAATAAATTACTTTTTCCGAAGCCTGCTAAGCAACGAGCGGCGCCGGCGATGAGATTCGAACCCGCCGGCAACCATGCAAAGCGCGAGTTATTGATAGCATAAAAAAGTTAAAGCGCCAAAACCGGTGAAATAGGGCAAAGTAATGGGTAGCCTGAATCGGTCGGAAAGTGTAAGAGATCGAATCTCATCCTGGGGAGCGGACTTGGAGGACGCAAACTTTAACCCACAGCCAGAGAAAGTAAAAGGAGAACTCGGAGTAAGGCGGCTCTTCGTTGGAGCGCTGGCAGCCTTCGCGCTGGTCTCAATCGCATTGTATAACGGTTATCCGACCGTCTTCTCGGATACCGGTGGATATCTCTTAACAGGCAAGTATTTTGTCGCGCTTGCTCCGTTTCGCGCGCCTGGCTACGCCATTTTCACGAGACTCACGAGCATGGGTATCAGCGCCTGGTTCACGATCGTCGTGCAGGCGGCCATGGTCGTATACGTCCTGTACGAAACGTGCGACTACCTGACCGAAGGCGACCGAAAGTTTGCCGATCTTTATTTCCTTGCCAGCGTCTGCGTTTTGACGGCGCTGACCAGCCTGCCCTGGCTGATTTCGCTGCTCATGCCGGACGTTTTCGCAGGGCTGCTGTTTCTGTCGGCGTTCTTGCTGGCGTTCGCCGAGGAATTGAAACCAATCCAACGCCTCGTCCTGGCCGTGATTTTCACGATCTCCATCGCCGCCCACACTTCGCTGCTTCCCATCGCGGCGCTGTTTGTGGTGGTGGCGGTCATCTTAAGGTTAAGGCAGACGAATCGCACGGCGCGCGCGTTTCTTTCGACAAGGTCCGTGCTGGTTTGGTTGCTCGTCCCGATCCTCGCGGCAGGAATCTTCACCGCGGCATTGAATCGCCAGATGGGCCTCGGATTCAGACTTTCACCATCGAGAAACGCGTTCCTGATGGCGCGGCTTTTTGGCGATGGACTGGCGGCGGATTTCCTGCGGGAAAACTGCCCGAAGCAGGATTTTATTTCCTGCGAATATCTCTCTCAGCTGCCTCAAACGCAGGAAGAGTTCCTGTTCCAGCATCCTTTGTACCTCGAGCTCAAAGGGCACGAGGATGAGATGGAGAAAATTGTACGCGGAACAATTCTGGCCTACCCGGTCAGATTCGCGGCGAGTAGCGCCAAGGAAACCTTACTCCAGCTGGCCTCGCTGCGCACAGGGGATGAAATTCGCTCTTACGGCGCCAGGGAATGGAATAGCAACGTCATCCCGTTAGTGTTTCCCGGGGATTTTCAAGCATTTATAAACGGCAGGGAGTATCGCGACCGCTTGACTTCATTGGCGGACGGCGCTGCCGCACTTGATGCAACCGTATTCTGGCTGAGTCTTGCGACTTGCCTGCTGCTTGCGCGGAAGGGCCGTTTCCGACGCGTAAACTTGTTCTTCTATTCGGCCATCGCATATCTCGTGATCAACGCGGCGATTTGCGCCACGTTCGCCGGTGTGTACGATCGTTACCAAGGGCGCGTGGCATGGATTCTGCCACTTTGCCTGACCGCGTATGTGTATTGCCTGGCCAGGGATTGGAAGCGTTCCGAGGTCATGCCGGAAATCGAGGAGTTGGAAGCACCGATGGAATGAATGGTGCCGGCGGAGAGACTCGAACTCTCGACCTAGGGATTATGAGACCCTCGCTCTACCCCTGAGCTACACCGGCAAGAATAAGGCGCTCCATGTTACGGATGCCTTCCAAGGGCTGTCAAGCAGGGAAAGGGTACCTGAATCGGGCAGGGCTTGTCCAAGCCGCTCCATAGTGGGACAAGTTAGGAATGGTCGTTCTGCGCTATCGCCTCCTGATCGAGCTATATTATTGATAAGATACGCATTTAGTGGAAAATCCAATTAGTACCGATGTACCGTTGACCCCGGCGGTCCCGGATTCTATCTTAATCGTGGACAATGCCAATGAAGCTGTCACGCCTTGGACGGCAAGGGCCGTTTAGCGGGAAATTGTCCAAGGGTATTGACCGTTTAGACACAAAGTAACAATTCTGTTCCATTAGGGAACAGAACTACCTATACTCCCTCCGGGTTAGTTTCCCTTCCGGAGGGTCTATGTCCAAGTGTCTAACGGTAGTTGCGTTCGCGCTACTCGTACTGTCGGGAGCGATGGGGCTTCGGAATATCGCGGTCGCGCATGCCGCGAATTCGGGGAACTCCAGTCTCTCAGTGCAGGGCAGGCCTTTCCCGCCGCCACTCCCACGTGGTGGAGGTCAGTAACTAAAGCGTGTTACCCGTAGTTAACTGGGTCCACGCGGAGGTTTACTTTCGTGCTGGGCCCGGTTAACTATGTGATCTGGCTGGCGATTCTCCTCGCCGAACTGTTCTCTTTGGTCTGTCTCGTCAAGAAGAGAGCCTTCTCACAGCATTTCACCCTGGTGCTTTATTTGTGCGCCTGCATCGCGGCCGACGTCGCCAGCTACAGCATCATCGAAACGTCAGGGTACGACTCGAACGCCTACTTTTATTTCTATTTCTACTCGCAATCGCTGCTCACGATTTGTCTTTATTTCGTTCTGATGAATTTGTACGCGCACGTGTTTTCGGAAATGGGCGTGGGCAATTATATTCGCGCGGGAGCCATGCTGCTCTTGTCGGGAACGGCTGGAATTTCCTATTACATGGTCACAGCGTCCTCCAATAGGCTGGTTACGCACTTTGTCGTGGAACTTGGACAGAACCTCTATTTTGTCGGGGTTGTGTTGACCTATTTGCTGTGGGGCGCGATGGCAAAACTGCACGAGAACAGGTCGCGCTTGATGCAACTCGTTCTCTCGATGGGCGTCTACGTGAGTTTGTCCGCCGGCAGCTACGCTCTTGATAATCTGTACCCGAATCACGGATTCTGGCGATACTATTTCCCGATTACCTCCATGTGGCTGCCCCTTTCCTGGGCCTACACATTCCTGAAAGTTCCCGACGACGCGCGAATCGCCACAGCGAGGGTGCTCGCTCCCAATCGATGATGGCCGTCATGATTTTCGTCATCTCCATTTTGACGTTGCTGCAGTTCTTTGTCTCCTACAGCCGTTCCCTGATCGCTGAATCGCGCGGTCATGAATTGTCCGAGCAGGCCCGCGAAATCTGCGGCCTCACGGCCAGGACGGCGGCGGGCGATCAATTCCGGCGGCTGTCGGAACTGATTGCCCTTTGCCCGGAATCGGGCGCGGACGGCACTACATTGCTGGTAGTTTCGGCCTATTTCCATTTGCTGGACTTCCTGCGCCGTTTGTCCGAATGGACGATTCCTTCCGCTGCAACGTGGATCGAGACGGAACGTGGCGGCTGCGCCTACGCCGCCGCAGTGGTTCTGGATCGCCGGATTGCTTACAACCGCACGATCATGGCGCAACAAACGAGCCGTTGAATTTAGTCTCGCCCCGCCGCGTTCAATTCCACCAGCTCTCAAGAAAGCTCTCTGCCGATTGTGAGATTCCAGCCTTCGTTGTTAACATCATTTGAGGCGGGCTCAAATAGACCCCGCAGACGGGGAAGGAATCCGCCGGTACGGTTTCTCAAGATGAACAAAGACCTCCACAAACGCGTTCTCGACATGATCGGCCGGCACGCCATGATTGGGCCGGGCGGCCGCTTGGGCATTGGCGTTTCGGGGGGCGCGGATTCGGTGGCGATGCTCCGGATTTTCGCCGAGTTGAGGACGCATCTCGGGATCGCGGTTCTGGTTTTACATTTCAACCATCAGCTGCGGGGAACGGAAGCAGACGAAGACGAGCGCTTCGTGAAAGCACTCGCGGAGGAATTCCATTTGGAATTTGAATCCGGCCGCGCCGATGTTTCGGGCGAAGCGCGCCTTCACGGCTGGAATGTGGAAGACGCGGCGCGGCGATTGCGCTATCAATTTTTCGCCTCCGTGGCCGAAGAGCGCGGCCTGAATCGGGTCGCTGTCGCACACACGGCGAACGACCAGGCCGAAACGGTTTTATCGCATCTGCTTCGTGGTACCGGCGTGACGGGCTTGGCGGGGATCTATCCCGTCGCCGGCCTGATCATTCGTCCGCTGCTGGAATTGGGTCGCGAGGAATTGCGCGAGTTTCTTTCCGACTTAGGGCAACCCTGGCGTGAAGATGCGACCAATCAAGACACTTCCCGCACACGGGCGCGGATTCGCCACCAGCTGATTCCGCTTCTTCTACGCGATTTTGATCCGGCCGTGGTGACGCGCTTGTCGCGTCTGGCGATGCACGCGCGCGAAGACGAAACATTCTGGCGGTCGCTCGAAGACGAACGATTCCATGCCCTGGTCACACGCGAATCTTCGGCCGCGATTTCCTTGAGCGTCGAGGATCTTTTGTCGCCATTGCCTCAGTTGATCTCCGCGGAACGTGGCGCAAGGGATGATCTCGCAGCGTCTTCGATCTCACCAATCATTCCGTCTACGCTGGCCCTGACCCGCCGCCTGGTACGCCGCATTTTTGCCGATCTCCGAGGTAGCCGCGAGCAATTGACTTCGCGGCATGTCGATAGCGTTGTGGATTTAGCCGCAAAATCGCAAAGCGGCGCGAGGATCGATTTGCCCGGAGTTTGCATCGAGCGAATTTTTGACCGGCTTCGTTTCACAAAACATTCCGCGGCGTTGGATTCTTTGCAAGACGCCGAAAGGACGCGCCAAAATCGCGATTTTGCATACACCCTTTCGCGGCCAGCAGGCATGGAATCCGCTTCCGTTGTTGTTACGGAAATTCACCGCCGGTTCAATTTGAAAATGGTTGACTGGCCTACGGCCCCGCGCGACACTGTAGTGGGATGGGGTGCCCTTGATTTCGACCGTGTCCATTGGCCACTGGTCCTTCGGAATTGGCGCCCCGGCGACTCCTATCGCCCACATGGGAGCCGGTGCGTTCGAAAACTAAAACGGTTGCTCCTGGAATCACGAGTTCCCCGAAGCGCCCGGGGAAGCTGGCCCGTTTTGACCAGCGAGGGGAAAGTGATTTGGGCATCCGGCTATCCGGTCGCCGAGGAACTCGCGGCGCATCCGGGAACGCAAACGGGCCTGGTGATTGGCGAGGAAGAACTTTGAAGATGGCCTGATTACTTTGGCCCTCGGCATGCATCTAAGGGTTAGGGGCGATTGAGAGCCGAAGGGGAATGCACTTCAAAGTGCAAGAGTTTGTTTTTGATGCGCGGGCGATATCAGGAAGCCGCGCGCCGGAAGACCCGGCAGGTGAGGTAAAGCCGTGAACCCGAGTTCGACACTGAAGACCGTAATGTTCTGGCTGTTCATCATCATGCTGGCCGTGTTGTTGTGGACGCTCGTTTCCAAGAGCGGCCAATCGGCCCGCGAGGAAGAACCCAGCTACAGCGAGTTCATGGCGCAGGTGGATCGCGGTAACGTGAAGGAAGTTACGCTGTACCTTTCGCCCACCAGCTACGAGATCGAAGGCGAATGGCGCGAGCCCTCCAAGAAATTCCGCACCACGATTTTCAAGGAATCGGCGCCGGATTTGGCCAAGACCCTGCGGGACAAGCAAGTCCTGATCAACGTCAAGGAAGTGAATCGCGCGGACTGGGTTACGTTCCTGCTGAATGCCGCGCCGCTCTTTTTGCTGGTGGCGTTCTGGATCTTCATGATGCGGCAAATGCAGGCGGGCGGAAACAAGGCGCTGAGCTTCGGCAAATCGCGCGCGCGCCTTCTGACGGCGCAGCAGAAAAAAGCGACGTTCAAGGACGTGGCCGGCACCGATGAAGCCAAGGAAGAGCTCCAGGAAATTATCGAATTCTTGAAGGATCCGCAGAAATTCCAGAAGCTCGGCGGACGCATCCCGAAAGGCGTATTGCTCGTCGGCCCTCCAGGCACGGGAAAAACTTTGCTGGCGCGGGCGATCGCGGGCGAGGCGAACGTTCCGTTCTTTTCCATTTCCGGTTCCGACTTCGTCGAGATGTTCGTCGGCGTCGGCGCAAGCCGCGTGCGCGACCTGTTTGAGCAGGGCAAGAAGAACGCGCCCTGCATCATCTTCATCGATGAAATTGACGCGGTGGGACGCCATCGCGGCGCCGGCCTCGGCGGCGGCCACGACGAACGCGAGCAAACGCTCAACGCCCTGCTGGTGGAGATGGACGGCTTTGAGTCCAACGAAGGCGTCATCCTGATCGCCGCGACCAACCGCCCCGATGTGCTCGACCCCGCGCTGCTTCGCCCCGGCCGCTTTGACCGCCGCGTGGTCGTTGCCCGCCCGGACGTCAAGGGCCGCGAGGAAATTCTCCGCGTGCACACGCGCAAGGTTCCGCTGAGCGATGATGTGGAACTGTCCGTGATTGCCCGCGGCACGCCTGGATTCTCCGGCGCGGACCTGGCCAACCTCGTCAATGAAGCCGCATTGTGGGCGGCGCGACAGGGGCGCAAACTCGTCATCATGGCGGATTTCGAGATGTCCAAGGACAAAGTCCTGATGGGCGTCGAGCGCAAGTCGATGATTCTGTCCGAGGAAGAAAAGCGCAACACCGCGTTTCACGAGGCGGGGCACGCCCTCGTCGCGGCGATCACTCCCGGCACCGATCCGCTGCACAAAGTCACGATTATTCCTCGCGGCATGGCGCTAGGCCTGACCATGCAGCTTCCCATCGACGACAAGCACACCTACACGAAGACCTATCTCGAAGGGACGCTCACCGTGCTGATGGGCGGCCGCTGTGCCGAGGAAATTTTTCTTGGCCACATTACCACCGGCGCCGGAAACGATATCGAGCGCGCCACGGATATCTCCCGCAAAATGGTTTGCGAATGGGGCATGAGCTCGCTCGGACCGCTGGCCTACGGCAAGAAGGAAGAAGCGATTTTCCTCGGCCGCGAAATCGCGCAGCACCGCGACTACTCGGAAGACACCGCCATTCGGATCGATCAGGAAGTTCATAGCATCGTGACCACGGCCTATAACAACGCGCGCGGCGTTCTCGAAAACAATCGCGACACTCTCGAGCGCATCGCCCTCGCGCTGCTCGACCGCGAAGTCCTCGATGCGACGGAATTAAAGCTGCTCATGGAAAACAAGCCGCTACCGGAAAAGGTGCGCCCCGCGCCGCCTTCGCCGCCGCAGCCTCTCCCCAGCGGCGAGCCCAAGCAAGCGCCGCGTCCGGAGCTGCGTCCCGCTCCCGGCTTCAGCAAGGGCTAAAGCTCATTTCTCAGGCCCTTGCAATTGGCAATAGTCGATCTCACATTTCCAAAACCAAGAAAATAAATCTGTGTCCCTTGCCTGACATGAATGGCATGCGGGCTTTTAGTGGCACAGGCTTCAGCCTGTGGGGGTTCGTCCTTGCAAGGACCAAAACCCACAGGCTGAAGCCTGCGCCACTAACTGCCCACTCCCACATGGATTTCAATCCATTGGCCAAACGAAGCGAGGCATCTTCTGAACTACATGTGTCAAAAAAGTGCGCGGCGGCCCATCGTTTGATGGGCCGCCGCGCGATAGAGGAATCACAGGCTGGTCGAGTGTTTACTTAGGCGCGGTCTTTTCGTTGTGCTTTTCGTTGTAGATCTGGCGGCTGGCGTTGTTCTGACGCCCGTTGATGTTCTTCTTTTCCTGCGGCGTCAGCTTCCCGCCGTTGGCCGCGCGATCCGCAGCGATGTGTTTGTTAATGTTCTGCTCGTGATTTTCGGCCTTCGCGGCTTCCGAAGGCGACATTTGTCCGCTGGCGACGCCGTTCGCGATGCGCTGCTGCTGCAGATTGCGCCGCGCGCCGACCTCGTTGTTGCCGTAGGTCGCCGTATTGGCATTGTGCTTGTCGTTGTAGATCGACTTGCTGAGATTGTTCTGCTGCTGGTTGACTTGCCCGCGTTCCTGCGGCGTCAGCGTCCCGCCATTGGCGGCGCGGTCGTTGTGAATTTCCTTGTTCAAGCCCGCTTCGCGGTTTTCGAGGTTCTTGGTTTCGCCTGCCGTCAGTTGTCCGGATGAGATGCCGTTGGCGATGCGGCCCTGCTGGTTGTAGCGCCGCCCGTTGACGGAGTCCATGGCCACGTTCCCGGGCCGGCCGTGGTTGACCGAAGCCAGTTGGTTGTTGTCCCCGCGCGCGGTCTGCTCGTGGGAAAGCTGGTTGGAGGTCGGTTGGAAATGATTTTCGTGCTCGGCCGCTTGTTCCGCCGACGTGGCTCGGGCATTGACTCCGCCCTCGCCGTTGAAGCTGTAGTGATTGTTGTTGATGGTCGTGTTGTTGATCACGGTCCGGTCGACGTACGTGTTGTGAATGCCTCCGCCTACGTTCATGACGGCCGTGTTATAGGCGAAGCGTCCGCCGGCCCAGCGGCCGCCCCAGAAGCCGACGCCGCCATATCCATACCCGTAATTAATTCCGCCGTAGAATCCGACGTGAGGGCCCCAGTAGCCCGCGTGCCAGCCATACAGCCCGCCGGCAAAGCCCCAGTAGCCCGGCGTCCAGAACACGCCCACGCGCGGCGGCGCGACCCATACGCCCGGAACCCAGTAGTAACCTTCCGTTCGCCAGCCCCAGTAGCCGGGAGTCCACATAAATCCCTCCGTCGGGCAAGGCGGCTGCGCGTAGACGGGCAATACCGGCGGCCCGATGGCCACTGAGATGGCCACCTGCGCAAATGAATGTGCAGGGAAAACGAGCAGTACAAACAGGAACAGGAGAATTTTGGGTGTTAGAAGCTTTCGCATAAATAGCCCCTCCGTGGGCTTCCAAGTTGAATTCCAATGCGTCGTGCCCTAAATCCGGCGTTAGCGTTACCTGGCCGGGGCGATCGTTCGGGTCCCCAAGTCCGGCAATATACACTGTTATTCAACACGGGAAGCGGGAAAATGTCTCGCAGGATTGTCCGCGGGGTGTCCAGACCGAAAAGGGGGGATTCCCGAGTCCGCAAATTCTATTTTTGAGCGGTTACTCAAAAAGCCTCGGATGTGTATAATCTGCCGCTAAAGGTGGGGGAACCGAGTGGATCGCTTTCCCGTGAGGGTCACGCCATGAAAATCCGGCGGGGAATTATTTTTGTTTTCTCCCTCGCGTTTCTGCTGATCGCGTCTTCCCTGTTTGCGCACCACGGCGTCCCGAACTTTGACATGAGTCGCACCGTAACGGTCAAGGGCGTGGTGATTGACTATCTGCTGATCAATCCGCACATGGAAATGCGAGTCAAAGTGACAGACGACACCGGTAATTCCGTGGAATGGAATGTCGAAGCGGTGAGCCTGCTGATGATGATGCGGGCCGGGTTCAAGCGGGATACGTTCAAGCCGGGCGATATGGTCACTGTGACCGGGCATCCGAATAAAGATGGCAAGCCAATGATGGTCCTCGTCAAGATTGTGCTGCCGGACGGGCGCGAAATGCTTTCCGGTTACGACGGAGGGCGCTAGTCCCAATCCGATTGCGGGCAGATCATGTACCAGGCGAATCTTGTGACGGCTTTCGCGAATGAGGATTGAAGGTGATGGCGATGAATCGCCCGTATTCCTGGCTGCTCTCAACCTCCCTTACTTTTGCTCTCGCGGCTCTGGCGCCTGCCGGCGCGGCAGCTCAGCCTCAGGATTCGAAAGCCGCCAGCGCAAGCAAGCACCCGGACCTGGCGGGAGTCTGGTTCATGCAGGACAAGGTCCATCCCAACCTGATTGCTCCGCAAGAAGCGCCTCTCACCCCTTGGGGAGCCGAGCAGTTCAAAATCAATCGTGCGTCCCTCAATCCAGACTCGATTTGCCTTCCGTCAGGCGTGCCCAGAATCTGGCAAATCCCCGCGCCCTTTGAAATCATTCCTCTCCAGGGACGGATTCTGATTTTTCACGAGCACGAGCATATAGTTCGCCAGATTCATATGAATCGGACGGAACATCCCAAGGACTTGATCCCAACGTGGATGGGCGACTCCATCGGCCATTGGGAAGGCGACACGCTCGTCGTGGACACAACCGGATTCAACGCCCTCACCTGGGTGGACTTGTGGGGACTTCCTCATTCCGAAGCGCTTCACGTCGTCGAACGAATCCACCGGGTAGGCAAAGACGTCTTGGAAGTGAATCTCACGATTGAGGACCCAAAGGCCTACACGAAGCCGTGGACGGCCGTGCGGCGCTTCGACCTGAAACCTAGCTGGGAAATCGGAGAAGAGATTTGCGAGGAAAATAACGAGTACCTATTCCCACCCGGGTGGAAGGAACCCAAAAACTAAACCCGCGAACGCCTCAAAAAATACACCTTGTCCTCAACATAAGGAAATGTATTGAGATTCGAACCATGCTGGCGCGCCCGGCGAACCAACGCGACGAATGGTATACTACCGGATCTTATGGGGAAGCAGACACAAGAGGGCCTCGCAGGCATTTCGCCCGAAGTCATGGCGGGGTACGAGCCGGTCATCGGTCTCGAAGTTCACGTGCAACTGAAGACCTTGACCAAGGCGTTCTGCGCCTGCTCGACGCGCTTCGGCGATCCGCCGAATTCGAATACTTGCCCCGTCTGCCTGGGACTGCCTGGTGCATTGCCGGTGCTCAACAAGCGCGCCGTCGAGCTGGGCATCCGCGCGGCCCTGGCGCTGCATCTAAATGTGCAGGAATTCTCCCGATTCGCCCGAAAAAACTATTTTTATCCTGATCTCCCCAAAGGCTATCAGATTTCGATGTACGAATTGCCGCTGGCCACGGCCGGCCACCTCGAGATCGAGCATGACGGCCAAATCAAGCGCATCGGCATCACGCGATTGCACCTCGAGGACGACGCCGCGAAGAATCTGCACGAAGGATTTCCTGATTCGGCGGAAAAAAGTTACGTCGATTACAACCGCGGCGGCACACCGCTCGCGGAAATTGTGTCCGAGCCGGACCTGCGATCGCCGACCGAGGCGCATGCGTACCTGACGGCGCTCAAGGAAGTGATGTTGTACACCGAAGTCAGCGACTGCAACATGGAAGAAGGGTCGCTGCGGTGCGATGCCAACGTCAGCGTGCGGCGCCGGGGCGCGGAAAAATTTGGCACCAAGGCCGAAGTGAAAAATCTCAATTCGTTCCGCTACCTGCAGCGCGCGCTCGAATATGAGATCGAGCGGCAAATCGGAGTTTTGGAATCGGGCGGAAAGATCAATCAGGAAACGCGCCTATGGAACGTGGCGGCGGGGCGCACCGATCCCATGCGCTCGAAGGAATTCGCGCACGACTACCGCTATTTTCCCGAGCCGGACCTGCTTCCCGTGCGCGTCAGCGCCGCGTGGCGCGATGAAATTGCGCGCGC
>JGI12269J14319_10000674_pt1 | contig 33153 bp, 31 predicted proteins | sample PeaSoiSIISIP2007_FD_14319 | JGI IMG/M metagenome (IMG submission 14319)
ATAATCCCGCTAGCGCCCGCAGCCTTTCCACAATACTTTGGGGCTGTTGGAGCCCAGACTGGCTAGCGTACTCTCGAATGATCGCGCTAGCGCTCAGATTGAGATCAGGTATTGCCGCGGTTGCGGAAACAAGACCAGCGATCGAGCACACCGTCCGTTCATCCAATTTGAATAATTTTTGGCCGGGTTCGGCCTGTTGGATCCCATTTGAAGTTAGCATGCTGTCGGTAAGCACGACGATGCCGTTCTTGTTTCCCAATGCAACGTTGATGGTTCCATGAACGACGAGGTTATCGTTCGATTCCAGTTCCTGGCCTGAGGCTAGAGAGGGCACCAGGAGAAGGCTGAAAACAAGAAGCGAGAGTCGATTGGTCATTGCGATTACCTCCCGCCCTTAGAACGAACAATCTATCTTTTCTTGCAGGCGCATTTCTCCCGTTCGTGCGGGGCGCTTCTTTCATCCATTGTTACGCCCAGTTCAACGCCTGGAACATCGCGAGGCGCTGCTCGCGCAGCGGATCGTTGACCATTTTGCTTTCGTTGTTGATGACCATTGTTGCCCGGTCTTTGGCGTCGTAGGCGGGCCAGTGCGGCAACTTCGGCGTGTTTGGGTCACCGGTCCGCGCAAAGGCGATCCAGGCGTCGCTCACCTTATCGGCAAGGGCCATGGCGTCGGCTCCTCCGCCCGTCATTCGCGCCGAAATTTTCACATTGTCAAAGGCAAACGGAATTTCCATGGTGTGAGGGGATTTCAAACGTCCGCCCTGCACAGGCGTCTCCCAAGTAAAGTAGTACAGGTACACGGGTGCTTTGCCGAGCGCTGCTCGCCGCTGTGCGGCGATCATGGTGGGCGCGCCGTATCGGGCGTCGCTGGCGATCAAGAAATAGATATCGGAAGGCGACGCTCCGGGATTGAGCTTCTGGTAGAGGTCGACCATGGCGGGAGCGCGGTCTCCGAGGACATCGCTTACGCGCTTGCGCATGTCCGCGTCGTTCAGCGAAAACGCGGAGGGGTCGTTCAGAGAGAACAGCGTCATCTCCGTCCGCGTGCAACCGATCATCACCGGCACATCGGCGGAGACCGGCGACGCCTTGGGGTAGAACGGGTGTTGCGGAAGGATCTTGCCGTCCACCGTGGGCGAGAATCCCCCGAACGACGGATCGACATCCGGATTTTCCTTCAACACCGCGAAGTACGCCGCCATAATTTTTTCAACGGGAAGCTTTTGCAACGCGCGCACATTTTTCTTGTCGACGCCCAACTTGGCGAGCAGTTGCTCCGCGTTGCGCACCGCGACGTCGCGATCGACAACTTTCACTGCCGCTCCGCTTTCGACGATGGCGCGGTGGAAGAGCCCCTTGGCAGAGGGCATCGCCAGCAGTGTCTCCACCTTGCGCCCGCCGCCGGATTGGCCGAAGATGGTCACCGTATTCGGATCGCCCCCAAATTGAGCGATGTTCGCGCGCACCCATTTCAGCGCCTGAACGATGTCCAACATGCCGACGTCGCCGGAGGCCGCGAAGTCGCGGCTGAATTCGCTCAAGTTCGCAAAACCCAGGACGTTGAGGCGATGATTGATGGTCACGACGACCACGTCGCCGCGCCGAGCGAGATTCGTCCCGTCGTTATCGGGGGAGGAACCCGAACCAGTGGCGAAGCCTCCTCCGTGGCACCAGACCATCACGGGGCGCTTGCGGGCGTTGCTCGCGGCGGGGCCCACGGCAGGCGTCCAAACGTTGAGCACGAGGCAATCTTCACCCTCCGGCGGCAGATCCTCGCCCGAGATCGTAAGGGCGCCCGCGAGAGGCGGCAGAGCGGCCGGGTCACGCTGCGGAGCGCTAGGCCCGTAGGCCAGAGCATCGCGCACGCCGGACCAATCCGCCGGTTCCGCGGGCGCCAGGAAGCGGCTCGCGCCCGAGGTGCTCGCTCCGTAGGGGATGCCTTTGAAGATTTTGACGCCGTTGCGATCGACGCCGCGTAGTTTGCCTAACGCAGTTTCGGCGATAATAAAAGATTCATCCTGCGCATAGGAATCCTGCAGGAGGATTCCGCCCGAAACGGCGAGAGCGGAAATGGCCTTCAAGAAGTCGCGACGCGATGATGGAGAAACACGAAAGGTTGGAGTCATGACGGTTTCCTTGCGAGCGATGTTATCACCGAAGTCAAATTCCTCATGGCATTGCCTCCGTCGAATCTCCGTCCGGAAGGATTGCGCCGGCAGGAAGGACTGTTTTATTTCTGACCCTTCAAATCCTTGAAATCGCAGCGCACTTTGTCGATTCCTTCGCGATAGGCGGCGGCATCGCCGTACGGCAGAAAATGCGAATATCGGTCATGCGTATTTTGAACTCGCCGCGCGTGCTTGATCGGACACCAGTGCTGCTCTGTTCGACCGGCGATTTCCACCGTGTAGGCGAGCACGCCGTTTCCGTACGAGCAATACATGCAATTGAGCCCTTCGAGAGCGTTCAGGTATCGCAATTTGTTGCGGTCAATCGCGATGTAATCCCCGCGGCGCGCTTTGGGTATGCCGTAGACGGGAAAACAAACGGCCTGATATACGGAAACGAATAGGTCAAGCAGCGCAAATGGAACAATCAAAGCATATATAAATGGCGATGTAACAAACGCCAAGAATCGGGAATGCAGGACGTAATGGACGAGCGAAGTCTTCAGGCGGCGGTGCTCCCGCGTGATCTCCTTGGAGAACCAGACCTTGCCATTGCGCAGCTCGTAAAAAGCCGACTTGATCTCTTCTTCTATTTTTTCGACGTCAGGAAGTTGCACAAGAGGATCGGATTTCTTCGAGTGTTGATCGGCCACATTCACCTCGCAGGGGCTGGTTCGCAAAAACAGCTTCGGTCTTTTCTACACTCATAGCAGCAGATTTGTTAAGAGAAATGTGTTCGGCAGGCCCACGGACGGTGTTTGCAGCTGAATGACAACTTACGGCATGATGGTGGGCATGGAAAATGGCGAGGCGAATAAGAACTTTGCGGGGCTACATGTTCTCTCGCTCGAAAGCCGGCGGGGGCCCGAGATGGCCAAGCTGATCGCCAATCATGGCGGCGAGGCGATCGTTGCGCCGTCGATGCGCGAAATTCCGCTCGAAACGAATACCGAAGCCCTCGTGTTTGGCAGAAAGCTTTTTGCCGGCGAGTTCGACATGGTCATTTTTCTGACGGGAGTCGGGACGCGCGCGCTCGCACGTGTTGTGGAGACGATCTATCCGCTCGATCAGTATTTGGCGCAGCTTCGCAAAATCGCTGTCGTTGCGCGCGGGCCGAAACCTGTGACTGTATTGAAGGAGTGGAATGTTCCGATAGCACTTACCGCGCCGGAACCGAATACGTGGCGTGAACTTTTGCGGGCGCTGGATGAAAATGGCGCGGCCTTGCCTTTGAACGGACGACGTGTCGCGGTGCAGGAATACGGTGTGTCGAACCCGGAGCTGGTCGCGGGACTTGTCGAGCGCGGCGCGCAAGTCACTTCAGTTCCTGTTTACGAATGGGCTTTGCCTGCGGACACCGGCCCGCTGCGCTCCGCGATTGCCGCAATTGTGCGGAACGAAATCGACGTGATCCTGTTTACGACGGGGACGCAGGCGGATCACCTGCTGCAAATTGCCGCGGAAATGAACGAGGAGGACGCCATGCGCCGCGCGCTTTCGCGGATGGCCGTGGCCTCGATCGGCCCGACGACCAGCGAAAGGCTTCGCGAACACGGGATCGCTCCGGACATGGAACCGGCGCACCCGAAAATGGGATACCTCGTCAGCGAAGCGGCGCAGCATAGCGCGGAGATTTTGCAGCAGAAGCGAATCGGCGCGCGATAGCGGGTCACCGGATTAATGGAATTACACGCTGCTCGTTGAACTCGCTTTAGGGGTTAAAACCCCTCAGGTGGATAACGCCCTTATGTCATGCCTGAAGGCATGACCCACAAACCGATTACGTTTCTCTTCGCGTCCCCACAATTGTGAATGCAGCATGACGGCAAGCAAAGACTGATGGGTCGCATCCATAGGACGAATTGGACAGTCCTGGCGCTCGCGCTTAGCCTTGAAGTGTGAATACAGAACTCTCCAAACTTGCCATGACCGAAAATCCAGAGGTTGATTTCATCCATAAGATGGCCAGCCGGATGGCTGCGGCGGATCCTCTGCATGAAGTGCTTACCCAGATTGTGGAATTTGCCGCTTCTGTAGTGAGCTGCGATTCCTGCTTCCTGTACGCGCTCGAAGAGGGAGAGTTGATTCTGCGCTCTTCAAAAAATGCGCATCCTGACGTTGTGGACCGCCTCAAATTGCGTCTGGGGCAGGGCATTACGGGATGGGTGGCGGAGCATGGGAAACCGGTCGCGGTGGCGGTCAACGCGTCGCAGGATCCTCGCTTTCAATTGTTCAAGGATTTGCCCGAGGACCGGTTTGAGGCGTTCTTGTCCGTGCCCGTGTTGTGCCGCGGACGGATCGTCGGAGTCATCAATCTGCAGAATCGCGAGCCTCATGAATATTCGGAGCGCGAAATCATGCTGATTTCCACCATCGGATTTCTGGTGGGAGCGGAAATCGAGATGGCGCGCCTGGAAAGCGAGAACCTGCACCTCTCGGAAAAGCTGGAAACCCGCAAACTGGTCGAACGCGCGAAGGGCATTCTCCAGCGCGAACTCAAGATTACCGAAGAGGAAGCCTACCTCACGATCCAGCGCCAGAGCAGGCAGCGGCGCAAATCGATGAAAGAAGTCTCCGAGGCGATTGTGCTGAGCGAAGATGTGAGACGCGGGTTGAGCGAACAGTAGGACAGGCTTTAGAGCTTGCGGAAAAACTCAAATTTTTGTCATTCCGAGGCGCGCTGCGCGCCGAGGAATCTCTCTTTTCCTGCGTTTAAACCAATGAGAGATTCCTCACTTCGTTCGGAATGACAAAATAAATTACTTTTTCCGCAGCCTGTTTAGCCTGTCGCTTTGTCGCGGTCCTGGCGCAATATTCCAAATACAAATCGAAAACCGACAGGCTGAAGCCTGTCCTACCTAAAACCTTGACAATTGGGCCGTATCTGCGTATCCTCGCATTCGCATGCATTCACGCTATTATTCTTGGTTCGCCTTTACGTACCGCTTCCCTTGGTCGGGAAGCGGCCAGGGGCGGATCGCGCGCAGGAAGAGCTAAAGCGAGAAGTTAGATAGCGCGAAAAGATTCCGAAACTGGCCGCGAGAACCCACAGGGTCCGCGGCTTTTTTATTTTCTCTGAGGGCCGGGTGCGGGCTCCGCGTAGAGCCTGCCATAAACGAAGACTGCCAAAGGAGATTTTCAATGATCGTCAACATGTCAGCCAACGCCACGAAGGAACAAATCGAGCACGTTATGGACAGAATTAAGGAATGCGGGTTTCTCCCCCATCTGATTCAAGGCGCCGAGCGCACCGTAATCGGCGTGGTCGGAAAAAATCGCGGGCGCCGCGCCGAAGTCGAAGCGCTTCGAGTCGCGCCGGGCGTGGACGAAATTCTGATCATCTCGCAGCCGTACACGCTGGTCAGCCTCGAGCTACAGCCGCAGCGCACGGTCGTGGACGTGAAGGGCGTGAAGATCGGCGGGCCGGACCTCGTCGTGATCGCGGGGCCCTGCTCGGTCGAATCGCGCGAACAGTTGATGGAGACCGCTCGCGGCGTGAAAGCGGCGGGCGCAAACCTGCTTCGCGGCGGCGCGTACAAGCCGCGCACTTCGCCGTACGACTTTCAGGGCCTCGGCGTAGAAGGACTAAAAATCCTGGCTGAAGCGAGAAAAGAAACCGGCCTGCCCATCGTCACCGAGGTGATGGGAATCGAAGATCTCGATGCGGTCGTCGAGTACGCGGACATGATGCAGGTGGGCGCGCGCAACATGCAGAATTATCCGTTGTTGCGCCGGCTCGCCACCGTGCCACGGCCCGTCCTACTGAAGCGCGGTCCTTCGGCCACGATCAAAGAGTGGCTCCTCGCGGCCGAGTACTTGCTGTCGGGTGGAAATCCCAACGTCGTGCTGTGTGAGCGGGGAATCAAAACGTTTGACGCCGAATTGAGGAACACGCTGGATCTTGCGGGCGTCGCGCTTTGCAAGGAGCTTTGCCACTTGCCTGTGGTGGTCGATCCTTCGCACGCCACGGGACGCCGAAGCCTGGTGCCCGCCGCCGCGCGCGCGGCCGTCGCCATCGGCGCCGACGGCATCATCGTCGAAGTGCATCCTTGTCCGGAGCGAGCATTGTCCGACGGACCGCAATCACTCGATTTGGCGGGATTCGCCGCGATGATGAAGGGACTGCAACCTGCAATCGCAATGGCAGCTGCGGGGCGATGAGGCATCTGTAGCTCTTGTCTTACCCTTCGCCGGAAAGTTCTTGCCGCCGGCGCGACATTATGAAGACCTAAGTTGCTGCGTTTACGAGTGGCGCAATGGCGACCGCTGTCAGCTTGTACTCTGGACACTTGGATTGTGGATCCACGTATGGACTGGTCAAGACATTCGTGTGCGTTTCCGGAAAATGAAAAGTAAGAAATAATGTCCCTGGCGAAACGCGATCAGTAACACGCGCCGGAGCTTGTGTCGACCCCCACCGGCTTCGCACCTCCACCATTTGCCCGTCCTGAATGTTATTACCCGCCGCGTCCGCTGAGTGAATCTCCAGGAAATCCGCAGGCAAAAGAGTGCGGTTGGGCGTCCGGCGAGTCATCGTTCCGACGTTGTAATGTTCCAGCGCGCGGCCTGTAATCAGCAAGAAGGGATAGCTGCCTTGACTGTGCTCAGGACTCGGGACGTAGTCGAGAGCAACGAGCCTGCCCTTGCCGCGCAGGAATCCGTTCGAATGAACGGTCGCGGTGCCAGGGTGGTTGGCTGTGGGGCATGGCCACTGCAATCCGTCCGGCTCTAACCTGGCGTAACTGATACCGCCGAAAAGGTTCGGAGCGACTTGCGCGATTTCGTCCATTACATCCGAGGGAGTTTCGTGAGTCCAATGCGCGCCCATCGCGTTTGCTACGTCGCGAATCACTTCCCAGTCCGCACGCGCTTCTCCGGGTGGAGGGACGGCCGGTCGCACCAGCTGAATGCGCCGCTCACCATTGGTGAAAGTGCCTTCCTGTTCGAAAACGCCCGCGGCAGGAAGCACGAGGTGAGCAAAGCGGGCCGTCTCCGAAAAGAACATTTCTTGCACAACAAGGAGCTCCAGCGCTTTGAGCGCTTCCAGAACGTGAGTCTGGTTGGGATCGCTTTGGGCAACATCTTCCCCCTGCATCCACAGAGCTTTGATTTTCCCATTCGTCGCGGCATCGAGCATCTCGGAGATGGTGAGGCCAGCTTCTCGCGGAGGAGCGGTTCCCCAGAGCTCATCGAGCCGCCTGCGTACATCAGGGTCTGTTAGGGATTGATATCCCGTGACCTGGTTCGGCATGCCGCCCATGTCGGCGTTCCCCTGAACGTTATTTTGTCCGCGTAGAGGAAGCATGCCCGCTCCTGGCTTGCCTATGCTGCCGGTCAACATTCCCAGATTGCACAATGTCATGACGGAAGCGGTGCCCTGGGTCAGCTCGGAAAGCCCGAGTCCGGAAATAAACAGCGCCGGCCCATTTTTCGCGAGGAGTGAAGCCGCCTTGAAGATTTCTTCTCGATCAATTCCCGTGATTTCGGCGATCTGCGCGAGCGAAAGTGCATTCAAGAATTGTTTGAGTTCGGCAAAGCCTTCCGTGCGGGACTGAATGTAGGATTCATCGATCAGATTTTTTTCAACCAGGATTTTGGCGATGGCATTGAATAGCGGCACGTTGGTGCCGGGTTTCGGACGGAGATGGACGCCGGCATACTCGGCGAGTTCGATTCGGCGAGGATCGATGACGATTAAGGAACTGCCGGAGAGCACAGCCTGTTTTATGCGGGCGCCGACCACCGGATGCGCTTCGGTCGCATTGGCGCCGGCGAGCACAATCATTCGGGCCAGCGGGATATCAGCGTAAGAAGCGGTGGCCGCGCCGGTTCCGGTAACGGTCTGAAGGGCGAGCGCTGTCGAAGAATGGCAGACACGCGCGCAGCAATCCACATTGTTCGTTCCAATGCGTGTGCGGAAGAGCCTCTGAAGGAGATAAGCAGCTTCGTTCGTGGAGCGGGATGAAGAAAACGCTCCAAGCGCCTGCGGGCCGAAGCGGTCGCGGATCTCCAACAGGCGCCGAGATAGCCACGAAATTGCCTCCGGCCAGGCGATTTCCTGCCAGCCGCTTTCGGTGCGCAATAGTGGCGTGGTGAGGCGGTCCCGAGAATGGTGGTAGCTGTGGGCGTACCGTCCCTTGACGCAGAGGTGTCCGTGATTAACCTGGGCGAGCGGTGTACCGCGAATTCGGTCGACGCGGCTTTGGGAGACCTCGATATCAAGCTGACAGCCGACGCCGCAATACCCGCAGGTGGATTGCACCACGGCATCGGGTGGACGCGCGCCGATGCGGTCGATGTCCGTGATCGCGCCGGTTGGACAGTGGTCCACGCAAGCGCCGCAGGACACGCAGGGGCTATCCGCAAAATTCTGCGAGGGACCAAAGATAAGGTGCGTTGCGGAGCCGCGGCCCGCGAGTCCATAAACGAACTGGCCTTGAATTTCATCGCAAGCATGCAGGCATCGGCGACAGTTGATGCAGAGTGACCGGTAGAACCGAAGGTAAGGATGGCTCTCATCGGCAGGCACGATTTCGCCAGTGTGGCCGAACCCAGAAGACTCCAGGCCGAGGCGGTGCATCAACCGCTCAATTTCGGTTCCATCTTTGCTGGGACGGAAGGCGCCGGCGGGATGAGCGGAAAGGTACAGAGACAAAATGTCACGACGCAGCGAATCGATACGCGCAGAGCTCGTGCGGATTTCCATTCCCGGCTGCAGAGGTGTGTGGCAGGCGGCTTGAAATCGTCCACGCCGATCGGTCTCTACCAGGCAAATGCGGCAACCGCCTTCGGGTGAAAGCTCCGCTTGGTAGCAAAGCGTAGGGATATCGATGCTTGCCCGGCGGGCGCATTGGAGAATGGTTTCTCCTTGATGGATGGAAACCGTCTTGTCATCGATTGTGGCGGTTTGCGGTGTCATTCGAGAACACGATCGCCGAAATATCGCAACATTTGAGACATGGGACCTGGCATTTGTTGGCCGAACGCGCAGAGACTGCCTTGCGCCATGACATCGAAAAGGCGTTCGAGCTGCGGCAGGGAGTTCGCGACCCTCGCAGTTTGAGCCAACTCCAAGGCCCGTCTGGAACCAAGGCGGCAGGGGACGCACTTGCCGCAGGACTCCTCGGCCATGAACTCGATCCAGTGGAGGAAGAGCGCCCTGATGTTCGTGCCCTCCGGGACGGCAACCAGTCCTCCGTGGCCCAGTTTGAGGGTGCGCTGCGCCATCGCCTCGTAGCATATGGGTACGTCCCATTGGCTGGGCAGCGCCACGCTGCCCATGGGTCCACCGATGAGGACGGCTTCCAATTTGTGGCCACGCGCGGCGCCGCCCGCATCCCGTTGGATGACGTCTCTTAAGGAACGGCCAAATTCGATTTCCAAAATACCGGGATTGGCAAAACCGTGATTCAGGCAGAGAGCTTTCGTGCCCGGCGAGGCTTTCGTGCCAAGAGCGGCGTATTCCGCCGAGCCGCGTTCAAGGATCCATGGGACGTTGACGAGCGTTTCCACGTTGTCCACTACAGTGGGCTTTCCGAATAGGCCTTCCACAACCGGATAGGGTGGACGCAGACGAACTTCACCTCGAAGGCCTTCGATGGCGTTCAGCATGGCTGTTTCTTCGCCGCATACGTAACTGCCCATTCCCGGTACGATGGACGGCTTGAAGTCCTCAAGGAGGCCGGCAGCACCTGCGGCTTGAACAGCGCCTTTCATCCGCTCTATCGCACGAGGGTATTCGGAGCGGATATATACGATCCCTTCTTGCGCACCAACGGCATGTCCACAGATAGCCATGCCTTCGAGAATGCAGTGCGGGTCATCCTCCATGAGGACGCGGTCGATAAAGGAGCCGGGATCGCCTTCATCGCCGTTGGCGATGACATACTTCGAGTCCGAATCTACTTCGGCGCACCGGCGCCACTTCGTGCCTGTCGGAAAGGCAGCGCCGCCGCGGCCACGTTCGCCGGACTGCTCCATGGCCGAGAGAACGTCTTCGGGTCGCATGCGGCGGACCTTGGCTAGAGTTTCATAGGCGCCATCCGCGCGGGCAGCCTGGAGATCGGAAAAGTCGCCACGGCCGATTCGTCGAGTCACAATCGTCTGATTTGAGACACTCCTGATGGCCGGGCGGGCCGGCTCGGGAACGGAAAGTTCGAGGAGTGGTTCCACGGAAGGATGGCCGTTCATTGCCACGACACGATCGTCGGACCGCAACGCAGCTGGAGAACGATCGCAGAAACCGACACAATACACACTTCGACATGGTGTCCGCTTACTCGCCGCAGCAAACAGGTCTTTGGCGCCGGCCAGCACGCAGGATGTACCGATACAGATGCGGGCTTCAGAGCTTTGATTCAGGTCGGAGTAGTAGGACAGCACGCCGCGAACTTCCGCTTCGGGAAGCGCCACCTCTTGCGACAGTCGCTTGACTTGATTGGGGTCTGGAAGCCCGTGAATTTCTACAAACTGCTGAATCGCAACGAGGGGGGAGTCGCCTCCTCGATAAGCTTCAAGAACTCGGCGTTTACCGTACATTCGTGGAGCCATAATACAATAGATGGCCATAGGTGGTGACGCCGCGATCGAGGTGCGCATCCGCGCATCGGAAAGCTATCAAGGTGAGTCCAGACGGACTTTCCGGCAGGGGCAAGGAATTCCATTGCGTGCAGGGCAAAATTATGTTTCCTTGCCATAACCCCGGTGTAGCCTGAAACCGGGGATAATGCCGGAAGGAAAGCCAAGGTCGAACATGAATCCGATCGCGGCGAAGCAGCCACGGGACATGAACAAATCCTCGAAAGTGACCCGCGCATTCCTGTTGAAGCTTGAGTTGCGCAGTCATCCCACTTTGCTTTGTGTGATCCGCGGAGCGCTGCAACCCTTGGTGGAAATGTTGGGATTTTCCGCCGAACACAACAGGGAAATTATACGAGCGGTGGACGAAGCCGTGGCCAATATCATGCGGCATTCCTATCAGGGGCGTCTGGACCAGCCCATCGAAGTTTATTGCAATCGCTTGCAGCGGCGCACGAATGGAGAAATCGAGCAGGGCGTCGAAGTCCTGCTCTTTGATTGCGGGCCCGCCGTGGACACGACGAAACTCGAAGCCCGCCCACTGGACGAGGTCAGGCCCGGTGGTTTAGGGTTGCATATCATTCGGGGGAGTATGGACACGGTCCAGTACAAACGCGCCGGCCGGTTGAACCGGCTGCGACTCGTAAAATACGCCCGGACCTCGAAGGGCGAGTGCGGATCCGCAGAGGAGAAGCCATCGTGAAGATATCCGCCCGCCGGGTCGAAACGGCTACGATTTTGGATGTGTCCGGGAACATCGACATGTCGAATTCGCCGGAAGTAAGGAAAGCATTGCTGCGCGAAATCCGCGAAAAGGGCGTGACTCGAGTCGCACTAAACTTGACCGGCGTGGCGTATATCGACAGCTCGGGCGTGGCTTCCCTCGTGGAAGGGCTCAAGGCTTCCCGGGAGTCGGGTTCGCGCTTTGTCCTGTTCGGGCTGAGCGATTCCGCGCGCGAAGTATTGAAGATTTCGCGTTTGCTGAAACTTTTTGAAGTGTACGACGACGAAACGCAGGCCATAGCCCCCTAGACGCCTTCCGTTTGACGGGACAATTGAGATCGCCATGGCGGCAGAAAACGTGATGGAAGTCGTCTCTCAACTCGGCGCCGGCGTCACCGACAGCCTTGCCTACCTCGGCGCTCTCGCCACGCTCGGAAGCCGCGCTGCGTATTACACCTTCATCGGACCGTTCCAAGGGAAACAGCTGCGTGTGCAGAGCGCCGCCTCGCAGGCGATGGAAGTGGGCGTTCGGGCTTTGCCTATCCTTTCCCTGATCACATTTTTCATCGGGTTGATTTTGGCGTTACAGAGCGCTTATGAGCTGAGCAAGCTCGGCGCCATGAATCTCGTGGCGAAAGCCGTGGCCTTGTCCATGTCGAGAGAGCTCGGCCCGTTGATTACAGCCATCGTTGTGATTGGCCGTTCGGGCTCCGCATTCGCCGCGGAGATCGGAACGATGAAGGTCACCGAAGAAATCGACGCGCTGGAAGTGATGGCGATTAATCCCGTTCATTTCCTCGTCGCGCCGAAATTTCTGGCCATGATGGTGATGCTGCCCTGCCTGACGATCTGGGCAAATACGATGGGCATTCTCGGCGGGGCGCTGTTCGGAGTCACTCAGGCGGATTTCACCCTGGGGCGATACATGCAGGCGTCCATCGAATCGCTTTACTTGCGCGATATCCTTTCGGGACTGATCAAGAGCGTGATGTTTGGCGTCACGATAACGGCTGTGGGATGTCTCGAAGGTTTGTCCACGGGAGGCGGCGCGGAGCAAGTGGGCCGCTCCACGACCAGAGCGGTGGTGATTTCGATTTTGCTGGTTGTGGTCGTCGATCTCGTCTTTACAGGAATATTTTTCTTCCTGGGGAATGGATAGCTCCTCTGAGTCTTTTATGAATCGAGAACATCCAAATCTGAGTGAGCCTAAGATGGTCATCTCCCTGCGGGACCTCCGCGTAAGTTATGGAGAGAGGGAGATTCTGCACGGCATTCAGTTTGACGTAAAGGCCGGAGAGACTCTGGTCATCCTGGGAGGTTCCGGCTCTGGCAAGAGCACGCTTCTGCGGACGCTGGTGGGACTGGAAAAACCAAGTTCGGGCCAGATTTGGATAAACGGCCAGGATATCGCCGCTATTTCCGACGACGAATTGTATGAGATTCGTAAAAAAACGGGAATGTCCTTTCAAGGGAGCGCTTTGTTTGGCTCCATGACAGTAGGTGAAAACGTGGCTCTGCCGCTGCGGGAACACACGAAGCTGGAAGATTCCACGATCGAAATCATGCTGCGCCTCAAGCTAGAGCAGGTCGGGCTTGCGGGTTTCGAGTACCATATGCCGTCGCAACTCAGCGGCGGCATGAAAAAGCGGGCCGCCGTTGCGAGGGCGCTCTCGATGGATCCGGAGATTCTATTTTTTGACGAGCCCTCGGCTGGACTGGATCCCATCATCGCGGCGGGCATCGATCAGTTGATCCTGGAATTGAAGAAAGCGTTTCGCATGACGATCATCGTGGTCACGCATGAACTCGCCAGCGCCTTTCTCATTGCGGACCGCATGGTGCTGATCGACAAAGGAAATATTGTAGCCATCGGGACGACCGAGGAAATGCGGACGAGCGTGCAACCGCGGGTACGCCAATTTCTGGATCGAGTTCCCGAGCCGGACGTCGAAGGAGAATTGGATTATTTGCAAACGCTCACGGAACGATACCGGCGTCGAGGCTGAGCACCGGCTGAAAGTTGGGGAACCCGAAAGCGCGGGACCCAAAGTTAAGGAAGGATGATGAGCCCAAAAACCGAACAAACGTTGGTGGGACTGTTTGTCCTGGTTGCCGGAGGCATCCTTCTTGTCGCGGTCTTCGCGATCCATGGGGCGTTTGGCGGTACGGCCAAGACCTACCACGCTTACTTTCAATTTGCGGGCGGGCTGGAACCGGGCGCGACGGTTCGTTATTCGGGAGGTCCCAAGGTAGGGCGCGTGGAGAGTTTGCGCATTGATCCGAAAGACCCGACGCACATCGATCTCACGTTCAGCGTCCAGCCCGATGTGCTCGTGAAAACAGACAGCAAAGTGAAGATCATGAGCATGAGCCCGCTCGGCGACAATCACCTGGAGCTTTATCCGGGATCCGCGCAGGGCAGCGCCGCGCCCGCGGGATCTTTGCTTCCTTCCGAGAATTACGTGGACTTCAACGCCCTGACCGAACAAATCAACAACCTCGCTCCGCACGCGCAACAACTCATTCAAACTTTGGACGCTCGTGCGACGGAGCTGAAAGTGACTCTCGACCGCGTCAACGACCTGTTGAATGCGCAGAATCGATCCAATCTTTCGGCCACGTTGTCCGAGACGCGCGGGCTGATTGCGGATTCCCGGCCGCAGGTGCGGTCGGCGCTTCAACACGTTAATGATTTGAGCGAGAAATTGGGGCCTCTGATCGCCGACTTCCGAAAGACCTCCGGCCAGGCGAATGATGTATTGGCGCACATCGATTCAGCAATCGGAGAGACACAGCCGGAAGTTCGTAAGGCCGTGACCGAACTCCGGGGCACTCTGAAGTCCTTGACCGATTTGACCGGGCAGCTCAATCAGACACTCGACGTGAATTCGGAAAACATCGATCAGCTTCTCGATAATTTGCTCCACGTCACCGAGAACCTGAAGGAGTTCACGGAGACGATTAAGACACGGCCCTATTCGTTGATTCGAGCGACCAATCCGCCCGAGCACAAGACGGGCGGGCAGTAGGAGCCGTGATTCGTGACCCGTGGCCCGTGGAACCCAATTCTCGCGGCAAGGGCTTGAACGGAACACGGGGCACGAGTCACGACAGAAAGGCGTTCAATGAACCGCAGATTCGTCTCAATCGCGGCGTTGGGTGTCGGACTTCTCGCCGGGTGCGGAGCGGCGCGGCCGAGTAAGTATTATCAACTTACTGTTCCCGGGGATGCGGCGCCTGCGGCGGAACGCAGTCCTTATCCTGTGACGTTGCTGCTCGGCCCTCTGCGGGCTTCGCACTTGTACAGGGAAGATCACATCGTGTATAGCTCGAGTGGCGAGAATATGGGCACGTACGAATACCAGCAGTGGGCTGAACCTCCAACCGAAATGCTGGTGGATGTTCTGTTGCGCGAGCTGCGTGCCTCCGGAAGATACCGGGCGGTGGATGTCCTGCGCAGCAATTCTCATGGGGACTACATTCTCTACGGCCGCTTGTACGACTTTAAGGAGATTTCCGCCTCGCCGCTCATGGCCCGCCTGACCATTGAATTGGAAATGCGCGAAACGAAGTCAGGGTCGACGGTCTGGACCCATTATTACTCGCATGATGAGCCCGTAAGCGGGAAGGACATTTCCGCTGTGGTTGCCGCGCTGGACCGCAATGCCCAGCGTGGCATGGGTGAGGTAAAATCAAGCCTGGATCAATATTTTTCGACTCGTTCTTTGAATTAGGACTCGAACTATGACGGCGCCCAACAACGATTCGGTCGCAAACAACAAGCCAGCGCAACAAATGAGTTGCATGGAAGTGTGGGGCGGAAGCCAACTCACCACGCGCCGCGTGGAAATGGGCGGGCTGGACGCCTGGGTGTACAGCAAGCCTTTTGGCGAGGCGCAGCGCGGCGGGGATGTGTATTACGCGTCGAGCTGTGCCACCGGCCGAATCACCCGCTTGCTGCTGGCCGATGTGGCGGGACACGGAAACACAGTCGCTTCTACGGCCGCAAATCTCCGCACGCTCATGCGGAGATTCGTCAACCGTCTGGACCAAACGGAATTTGTGCGGTTGCTCAATCACCAGTTCACCGCGCTTTCCGAAGTGGGCACCTTCGCAACGGCCGTCGTGGCCACATTTTTCGCACCCACGCACCGTTTGATTGTCTGCAATGCGGGCCATCCCCGGCCTCTTCTGTATCAGGCGGCAGAGCAGGAGTGGACTTTGCTGGGAGCCGAGGCGCCGGATGAAGAAGCATCGCCTCACAACATGCCGCTGGGAATCATCGACATGACTGAGTACGAGCAGTTTGACGTGCAACTGGAATCCGGCGACTGCGTGCTCGCCTACACCGACGCGCTGATTGAGTCTCGCGATGCGGATGGTGAGATGGTCGGCGAGGCCGGACTGCTGCGGATCCTGCGTCTCCTTGGGGACGTGGAGCCGCAACTATTGACCAAGACGCTGCTGCGTGAAATCAAGGATCGATATCCAGACAATCTGACCGAAGACGACGTGACCGTCCTCCTGGTCCGAGCCAACGGGCATAAGCCGCGTCATTCGTTCAGAGACATTCTCTGGGCGAATATCCGGTTTGCGGGGTCGCTCATCCGTGCGATCAATCCCTGGGCGGAACGCCCGCCGCTGCCGGACTTGAACGTGGCCAATATCGGCGGCGCGATTATTCCCGCCCTCGGGCAGCGCTGGCGCGCAACCGGCTCGATGCGTCGCCCATCCGGCCAGCATGAATGAGGCTTTCGATTTGCGAGTAGGACAGGCTTCAGCCTGTCTGCCGTTTCGAGCTGACAAGGACAAAAACCAGATAGGCTTGAAGCCTGTCCTACTAAGAGGAGCTTGATGAAGCAACAATTCGCTCTGGCTCTTACTCTCTTCACGGTTCTCGCGGTCGCGTTTGGGTGTGGCAGCTCTGACAAGTCAACCACATCCAGCACACCGAGCACATCCAGCCCAATGAAAGTGAGCGGCCAGCCGACAACAACTCCGTCCGGCCTTCAATACTGGGACATTGTGGTTGGCACCGGCGCAACGGCAGCGCCCGGAAGCACGGTCAAGGTCCACTATTCCGGTTTTCTGACGACCGGCCAGAAATTTGACAGTTCTCGCGACCGTGGCGAGCCTTTTTCATTTCCATTGGGGCAGGGGCAAGTAATAAAAGGCTGGGACGAAGGGGTCGCGGGAATGAAGGTCCGAGGCCAAAGGCAATTGCGAATTCCGCCGCAGCTGGGTTATGGAGCTGAGGGAGCGGGCGGCGTAATTCCGCCTAACGCGACACTGATTTTTGATGTGGAACTCCTCGGGGTCGGCAAATAACTTGAAGGATTTTTTCCAAGCCTTCGGGTCCATTCAGAATTTTGCCTCCCTGCGCGCAAGCACAACCAAGCATTTTTTCAGAATTGCCGCGGCTGCTGCCATCTTCGTTTTTTCCGTCCTTCTGTTCGGTACGCTTCGTCCAGGTGCGCGCCAATCCGCCAGGCCACAAGCTCTTGATAAGAAGAGCCTCATTACCTACTTCGTTGCGGACGGTAGCGGCAAGCCCGGCTATCACTCTTCGGATCGCGAACTTGCACTGTGGGCATTGCAGGCATGGCAGCGGAGCGCCGCAAATGGTTTTCGATTTGCCGCTGCGACGGAATCGAGTGCGCTGATTCGCCTCTATTGGGCCGGCCCGGACAGCGGCGAGTACGGGGAAATGCGGCCGATCGTTGTCGGGGGCCAGCAGGGAGCGGCTGTCTTCATCCGGCCTGACATCGATTCGCTCGGCGAGGACATTGCGCGTCGCGCCAGAGGCGACATGCTCCTGCGAGACAGCATCGTCTACTTAACCTGTGTGCACGAACTCGGCCACGCGCTTGGCCTCTCACATACGCGGGATTTTCGCGACATCATGTATTACTTCGGTTTCGGGGGAGATGTCGTCGAGTACTTCGGCAGGTATCGCGCCCAGATTCGCACGAGGAATGATATCGCGGCGGTCTCCGGACTTTCCGAGGATGACGTGAATCGTATTCGAGCAATTTACAGCAAGGAATGAACGACGGTGGCGAGATCGCCTATGGCTTTGTGTCTCCCGGACCGCCATCTCCTGCCGTTCCGCCAAAAATTCTGCGGCCATCGGGCAGGGTCACTCTTCTCGCGTCGGCAAGTTTAGAACCGTCTCTCGCCGGGTAGCCGCCGACGATGACCTGATCCCCAACCTTTAAGGAATCCCGACTCCAGCCTTGCCGGTGCAGCGAACCCGGGCTCGCCGCCTCGCAACCCCAATTCGTCGTATTGCCCTTGTCATCCTTCACATCGACGTAGAAATAGACGTGAGGATTCGTCCATTCGATTCTCGTGACGACGCCCTTGAGTTCGATCAACTTGCTCCCGTCAAACTCCGCCGAAAAAGAATGGTGGGCAAGCGCGGGGATTGCCAGCGCCATGGCGACGATCGCAGCCAAGACAGCAAATAGTTTTCTCACGAATTGCAATCTATAACAGGGGGAGAGAGCGGTCAAGCTGCGGGGGTGCGTTCCTTGACACCGCAGTAGCAGTCCGCTAGTTTACGCACATGCGACTTCTTATTGCGTGCAGTGTGATCGCTGCATCCCTGTCGGTGCACCCCTCCGCCTCCGCGCAATCGACACCTCCGCCGGAAAACCCCTACAAGGAGTTGGGCAGCGAATCCGCGGGAATCAAAGCGCCTGCAGGGCCCTCCAAACCAACTCCGCGTACTGCGGACGGCAGACCGGACCTGTCCGGTTTCTGGAAAGGGCCGCTGATCTTCGGCGGCATGTTCAAGAGTGTAGGCGGACCGCCATTCACTCCTGCCGGAGAAGAAGCTTTCAAAAACAATCTGGCGAAATCGATAAATCCGGAAGCCCTGTGTCTCTTTGCCGGGATACCGAGGGCCAGCATAAGCGGAGTGCCGTTTGAGATTATTCAGAACTCGAATCGCATCGCATTCCTATACGAACTGATGTGGACGTTTCGGACCATCCCCATCGACGGCCGCGGACACCAGAAGGATTTTGAGCCCTCCTTTTTTGGAGACGGGGTCGGCAAGTGGGACGGCGACACGCTGGTCATCGACTCGATCGGATTCAAGGATAAGCTGAGCTGGATTGATGACGACGCGCATCCGCATAGCGATGCCATGCATGTTGTCGAGCGGTGGTCGCGGCCGGACGCGGATCATTTGGCGCACGAGGTGACGGTGGAAGATCCCAAGTTCTACACAAAGCCGTGGACGTTTTCCAGGGTGTTCACGGCCATGCCTCCCGGCGACGAACTCTACGAATTCGCGTGCGATGAGAACAATGTGGACCGGGATGGCGGCCATTTGGGATATGGCCCGTTAAATCTGAAAACGTACCCGCTGAATCCGCCCGCACCGAAAAAATAGCTCGGTTCCATTTCGCGGGGCTTCAGGGATCAGGACCGTAAGGCCGCTCAAGGAGGAATTGAACATGAACTCGCGAATGGGTCCACGTTCTCTATCGCTGCTATTTGCAGCAATGGCAGCGGTGATCGCACTCTGCGGCGCTCCGCAGGCGCGCGCCAAACAAGGAGGCGCCACTCCGACCGTTTCCGCGACGGAAAAACCTTACCTTGTCGAATGGGTTTACAAAGTGAAGTGGGGTTACGCGGACGAATTCTGGCAGCTCTTTAAAAAATATCAAATCGCGACGCTAAACCGCGAGAAAGAACTCGGCTACGTCACCTCCTATTCCGTCTACCGTCCGGGTTATCACACGGGCGAAGACACTCGATGGGAATTCCGCATCGTAATCGCCTATAAGAACATCTCTACTTCCGGACATGGCAGTGAAGTGGAAAAGCAACTGTTCCCGGACCAGGCCGAAATGAAACGCGGAGAAAATCGCCGCTGGGAACTCACGGAAGCGCACTACGATCTGCCGATTCACACCATCGATCCAAATGGAGACGGTACGGAATAAGGCGCTGTTGTTCCATCGTCGTCGCGAAAATAACGGGGGAGGCCAGATTTTCCATGGGGAGTGAATCATCAAGAGCAAGTAAAAAGTCACGCGTCAGCGTCATTCCAACAGGAAAAGCGCTCGGGGCGGAAATTCATGGAGTAGATCTGCGGACGGTCGACTCGAATGATTTTGCGTGCATCTATCGTGCCTGGCTGGACCACTCGGTTCTTCTGTTCCGTGGACAGAATTTGACCGATGACGATCTGATCGCATTCAGCGAGAAGTTCGGGGATCTGGATTGGGCGCCGATTCAAGAGTCCGGGCGCCGCTTCGTGGAAGGGCATCCCGAAATTTATGTCGTGTCCAATGTGATGGAAAACGGCGCGCCCATCGGAAGCTTGGGCGCGGGCGAGGCAACCTGGCACACGGACATGTCGTACCTGGAGGATCCTCCGAAGGCTAGCATCCTCTACGCGCTGGAGGTCCCGCCGTCGGGCGGCAACACGTACTTCAACAGCATGTATCGCGCATATGAATTCCTGCCCGATGCGGTGAAGAAGCGAATCGAAGGAAAAACACTCAAGCACGACGCGACCTACAATAGCGGCGGCTATGTGCGGCAGGGAATCGCCGCCATCGACGACCCTGTTACATCTCCCGGCACCTACCATCCTCTCGTTTGCACGCATCCCGAAACCAAGCGGCGCGTCTTGTACCTTGGGCGCCGGCGCAACGCTTACATCGAGGGATTGTCAGTTCAGGAATCCGAATCTTTGCTCGATGAGCTGTGGGTGTACGCGAACCGTGAAGAACTCGAATGGCACAACGAATGGCGCGTTGGCGATCTAGTCCTATGGGACAACCGCTGCACCATGCACCGGCGCGATCCCTTTGACGCAAGCTCGCGTCGAGTCATGCATCGCACCCAGATCAAGGGCGAAACACGCCCGCGTGCGTGATCGGAGTGGCTGGAGCACGATGCGTTGTGGCGCCGGCGTCCCGCCGGCGCCACGGGAGACACATGCGTTCTTTGAATGCCTCATGTCTTAGATTTCAGCAAGCAGGGTAAAAAGTTTTGAAAAAACTTTCGATCGGTATTGTTGGAGCCGGAATCGGCGGAATGGCTGCTGCGGCCACTCTGCGCCAAATAGGCATCGACGTGCGCGTCTATGAGCAGGCGCCACGCTTTGCGCGGATCGGCGCGGGCATTCAGATGATGCCAAACTCGATGAAAGTTCTGCGCCGGATCGGCGTCGAGGAAAAAGTTCGCGCGACATCTTTCCAGCCTTATTCTCACCTGAACCGCAAGTGGGATACCGGCGAGGTGATGAGAGAGTTACCTATGCCGGAGAGCCTTTTCGGCGCGCCCTATCTGTGCATGCACCGCGCCGATTTGCACAACGCCCTCGCAGCCGTCGTGCCGGAGGAAATCGTCCACCTCGACAAGAAACTGGTGGGGCTGGAACAACGCGCAGGGCAGGTCTCTCTCGCGTTTGCCGATGGAACGCGCGCACAGGCGGACGCTGTGATCGGCGCGGACGGCGTTCACTCCGTTGTGCGCGAAATTATCCTTGGTCCGGATCAGCCGATTCACAAAGGACGCATCGCGTACCGCGCCATTTTTCCTTCCGCCTTGCTCAATGGAATGGAAATCGGATCTTCGCGGACCAAGTGGTGGGGCCCCGACCGTCATATCGTCATCTACTACACGAACGCCGCTCGCAGTGAACTTTATTTTGTGACCAGCGTGCCCGAACCCGCGGAGTGGGTCACGCGCGAATCGTGGTCGGCAAAGGGCGATGTGAAAGAGCTTCGCAAGGCGTACGAAGGTTTCCACGCCGATGTTCGCGCCGTCCTGGAAGCCTGCCCGGACTGCCACAAATGGGCGATTCTCGAACGCGAACCTTTGCCGCGCTGGAGTGAAGGACGCGTCGTGCTCCTGGGCGATGCTTGCCATTCCATGACGCCCTACATGGCGCAAGGAGGAGCAACGGCGATCGAGGATGCAGCCATCCTCGCGCGTTGCCTGGAGGAAACGGGCGGAGAAGATTTTGCGGGCGCGTTCCGCCGCTATGAGTCTCATCGCAAGCCACGCACTTCGCGCATACAGGCAATCTCCAGCGCGAACACCTGGATGAAAGGCGGAGATGAGGACACGACCTGGTTGTACGGCTACGATGCCTGGAACGTGCAGTTGACTCCCATGGAACCATACGTCAAGGCTCTCTGAGAAAAACATCGATGCAAAAAGACTTCCAAAAGAAAACCTTCACAACTTCCGATAACTGCGCCATTGCGTATACGCTGCGGCCCGCAGAAAAATCCGGCGCGCAGCGATTGGTCCTCATCCATTCCTTGGCGCTGGATGGCAGCATCTGGAACGGCGTCGCGGCGAGATTGGCCGGCCAGGCCGAAATCCTCACGTACGACTGCCGCGGACATGGGCAATCGGATCGGAATTCTGAGTCCTTCACCACTGAACTTTTTGCCAGCGACCTGGCGGAATTGCTCGATCATTTGGGCTGGCCGATCGCCGCTGTCGCGGGATGCTCCATGGGCGGGTGCGTCGCGCAGGCGTTTGCCGGCATGAATCTCTCCCGCGTGAGCGCACTCGGACTGATCGACACCACGGCATGGTACGGTGAGGAAGCTCCCAAGAATTGGAGAGCTCGCGCCGCAGCGGCGCGTTCGAAAGGTCTCGCGGGCTTGATCGAGTTTCAGGTCACGCGATGGTTCAGCGACCGATTTCGAACCGCGCATCCCGAGATCGTCAAGGAATTGACCGAAGTTTTTCTGGCCAACGATGTGGAGTGTTACGCTGCCACTTGCGTGATGCTCGGCGCCGCCGATTTACGGCCTGTTTTGCCGTCGCTTCGCATGCCGGTCGCGGTAATAGTGGGTGAAGAAGACCACGCCACTCCCATCGCTATGGCGCGGCAGTTGCACGAAGCAATTTCCGGCTCCACGCTGACCATACTACCCGGTGGCCGCCACCTGACTCCTGTCGAGTGCCCGGACCAAATCGCCGCGCAGCTATTGGCACTATTGAGGCGGGTAAATTCTCAACAGGCCGCGGCCGAGGCGTAGCAATCAGTGCGGCACGACTATGCAATGTCCATCCATTGCCGAACCTTTCGAACCTCATCTTCGGCTTGACTGCGAGATTTAGTGAATTTCAATAACGGCCCGGTTGGCACCGAAGGGCGCGAAAGTAAGACAGCGCGCGACAACGCCACCGATGCGGCGAGCTTGCTCACCCGAATGGAGCAGGTGCCGTTCTCGAGATGGCATGCAAATGCTCGCATCGTCATGGGCAGCGCGACATTTTTCGATGCATTTAATGCATTGTCGCTGGCATTTGCGCTGCCCACGCTCATTCGGTTGTGGCACATCTCTCCCAAACAAATCGGCTTCTTGATCTCGGCGAGCTACGTCGGTCAATTGGCCGGCGCATTGGTGTTCAGCGCGCTTGCCGAAAAAGTGGGACGCATTCGCGGCACGACGGCCGCGATCGCGATCATGTCCGTCATGAGTTTCGGATGCGCGGTGGCCGGAAATTTCCCCGCACTATTTGCATGCCGGTTCGTGCAAGGCATTGGCGTCGGCGGTGAAATGCCTGTGGCCGCCACCTATATCAATGAATTGTCACGCGCGCATGGACGAGGAAGGTTTTTCCTGCTGTACGAAATGATTTTTCCTGTAGGACTCATGGCCACGGGACAGATAGGCGCATGGCTCGTGCCCGCCTATGGATGGAATTCCATTTTTCTCCTGGGAGGCATTCCAGGTTTGCTGATCACCTTCCTGGTGGCGCGCCTTCCGGAATCGCCGAGATGGTTGATCTCCAAGGGCCGCATCCGTGAAGCGGAAGCAATTGTGGAGAAAATTGAAGCGAGCACCAGTCGCAGAGTTCCGGTCGCGACAACCTCGGCGACCGCTTCGACGGCGAGCCTGATGCAACGCGGCAGATGGAGCGAACTTCTCTCGAACCACTATCGGGGGCGCACGTTGATCGTTTGGGCGCTTTGGGCAAGCGCCTTCTTCGTCGCAAACGGGCTGAATAATTGGATGCCGAGTCTCTACAACACCGTTTATCACCTGAGTCTGCGGCAATCGCTGCGCGCCGCTTCGATGACCAATGTCGCGCAAGTCGCGGTTCTGCTCGTCTGCGCGTTCAGCATCGATCGCATTGGCCGCAGGAACTGGACGATCGCAGCTTTCATTCTAGGTGGAGCAATGCTGGCATTGCTGGGAATGATTGGCGCGCAAAAAGTATTGAGCGTGATGATTTTAGCTACGTTAGGTTACGGGCTCATTGGATCGGTAAATGCCGTTCTTTATCTTTACACGCCGGAAATTTATCCCACCCGCATGCGCGCGATTGGAACGGGCCTGGCCACATCCTGGCTGAGGATCGCCTCTGCGGTGGGACCTGCGCTGGTCGGTTTCATGGTCGATGCAAAAGGCATCCATTCCGTTTTCTTGATGTTTGCCGGAATAAGCGCCGTTGGCGCGCTGGCCGCAACCTGCATGGTGGAAACAAGCGACCGCCGCCTCGAGGAAATCGCTCCTTGAAGTGTTGTGGCGCCGGCGTCCCGCCGGCGCCACGAAAACCTGCATTCCTTGGTGAGTGTGCGACTATTTCTGTCCGGCATCGAAACGAGACGTTTCGGTCATGACGGACCAGTCCAGATGGCCCATGCCGCGGGCTTGCGCGGCGAGGCATTTGTCGCGGACCACGCTCGCGTATGAGAGCGGGGCGTGGACTTCGGCGGCCGCCTGAAGAATCAGAGTGACGTCCTTCGTGCCGCCGTCCAAGGTGAAGCCGGCGCGTCCAAAATCGCGCGTGCAGATCCGATCAACATATTCCGCCGCGGCAGGCATATATTGCTTGAACATGCCGGTGAGGATGGAAGGATCAACGCCGCGGCATTCCGCAAACACGTACGCCTCTCCAATCAGCTCGATCAAGCTGGCGACCATGAAGTTGCCGACGAGCTTCATGCTCATCGCAATCGCAGGATCTTCACCCATGGGGATGATTCTGTTGGCGTAGGCGTTCACCACCGGGCGGCAGCGTTCGAGCCATTCCGGTTTTCCCGCCACGAACGTGAAAAGTTTTCCGGCTGCAGCAGCCTCCGGCCGTCCCGCAACCGGCCCGGCAACGTAGTGGCTGCCTTGCGTCGCGTGCAACTCCCCGAGCCGCGTGCTGAGCGAAGGAGAAATCGTCGTCGTGCCAATGTGGATAGCGTCGGGACGCATGCCTGCAAGGATGCCGTTGTCGCCCGTTATCGCGCTGAGAACTGAAGCGTCATCCATCAAATTTGTGACCACAATGTCAGCGGCGGCAGCGGCTTCGCGCGGCGTGCTCGCGGCTGTAGCGCCTGCTTCGACGAGCGGCTTCATTTTCTCCGTTGTTCGGTTGTAGACCGTGAGCCCAAAGCCGGCATTTTGGATATTGCGCGCAATTCCGGAACCCATCCGACCGAGACCTACGCAAGCAACTGATAGATTCATGGAGTTTCTCCGGCCCTGAATTTTGCCGCCTTAGTACGCATCCCGAACGGAGGAAAAGAATGCGGATCGCGGTGAGACGCGCCTATTTATATCACGGCCCCAGTCCAGCTTGACGCGTGATATACTTCGTTTACAGTGTTAAAGGGAGGACCTCCTTGAGACACAAGATTTCCGCAATTTTGACTGTCATCATCCTGTTCTTCGTGGCGGCGCCGATGTGGGCGCACCACTCTCCTTCGGCCGTCTTCGACATGTCGAAGGAATTCACGCTGACCGGCACGCTAACGAAAGTCGACTGGGTCAATCCCCACATCGTCGTTTATCTGGATGCGAAGAAAGATGATGGCAGCGTGGAGAATTGGAAATTCGAGAGCAACCCACCCTCCTGGTTCAGACGCGTCGCCCTGGGCAGAGACGATTTTGCGAAAGCCATCGGGCAAACCGTCACGGTACAGGGGGTGCGCGCCAAGGCTGGAGGGCTTTACGGCTATCTCCTGAAGATCACATTCCCGGATGGGAACTCTCTGGAACTCGTGTTTAAACCCACGTCCTAGTCAGTGACAAGGAGTATTCAAGCCATGACACACCGACTTGTTATCGTATTCTCGGCGGCGTTGCTTCTTGCCAGCCTCGCGACTGCCGACAATAAGGACGCCGCGACGACCAGCAAGGCGCCACGCGCCGCCGACGGGCATCCTGACCTGAACGGGATCTGGGCCTACGCGATCGATCTGCCGCCTGTAACTCTGAAGAAGGTGATCAACGGAAAAGTTTCAAACGCGGAAATCGACCAGAGCGCGGCCAAACCAGCAAAAAGGCCCGTTCCGGGAGCTCTTCCGTCAACTCCCGCTCCAACCTACAAACCTGAATTCCGGGAAAAAGTAAAAGATCTCTTCGACAACGAGAGCAAGACGGACGAAGTGTTCTACTGCGGCAAGCCCGGCGTTCCGCGCATCGGTCCGCCGCGCAGGATCATTCAACTGCCGACCGAGATGGTTTTCCTCTACGAAGACGTATCGGGAGATCCTTACCGCATTATCCCCACCGATGGCCGCGCGCACCGCAAGGGCGCGAACCCCTCCTACTACGGAGATTCCGTGGCCCACTGGGAGGGAGATACGCTGGTGGTGGACGTTACCAATTTCGTGGAGAATGGCTGGTTCGGTGAAGGCGGGTATTTCCACACCGACGCGATGCACGTCACCGAACGGCTGTGGCGCGACGGCGAAAATCTGATCTGGCAAGCCTCGGTGGACGATCCGAAAGTGCTCTCGGCGCCTTGGACCATGCCCCCTCGAGTGATTACGCCGTCCGAAGATCCTCTGGAAGAATCGCCTCCGTGCGTCGAAGACGATGGCCACCGGCTTCTGAACTCCGATCATCACCAACAACGCTAGATTCATATTTCTGTTCGTGCCAACTTCAACCCGATTGTTCGGGCGGTTGCGCCATTGCAGTCCAAGCCGCTCCTGGGCGTGCTGCGATTGACCCGGGAGTATGGCGGGCGTATGGTCGTGTGGAGAGATGAAATGGAATGCGAAAGCCGCAATTTAGACGATGAGAGATCTTCTAAAACGTTACGCTAAATTGGCTGTCGGAAAGCCGTTCTCGCCGGGCTTGCTGAACATCCTGGTGACTTCTGTTTGCGACATGCGCTGCACGCACTGCTTTTTCACCGAACAGCTTGATGACGGCCCGCGCAAAAAGCTGCAAATGACCACCCGCGAAATTGAAAGGATCTCCGAAACGCTCGGCGGAAATCTTGGCGTCTTGGTTCTCGCCGGCGGCGAGCCGTTCACGCGAAAGGACCTGCCGGAAATCGCCCGCGCCTTCTATACAAACAACAAGCTCGAATCGGTTTACATCACATCCAACGGCCAAATTCAGAAGCGAATCTTTCCCGATGTCACCCGAATTTTGCAGGAATGCCCGCGATTGAATGTCACCGTGGCCCTCGGCATCGACGGGCTCAAAGAACAGCACGACAAAATTCGCCAGAAACCCGGCTCGTGGGACATCGTGATTGACACGGCGCGCCGGCTCCAGGCCATGAAGAGGGAATATCCGCGCCTCGACGTGCAAACCTGCACCTGCTTCATGAACTCCAACCAGGACACGATTTTTGAATGGTACGATTTTGTGAAATATCAATTGAAGCCGGACAAAGTAAATTTCAATTACATCCGCCCTCCCGCGGCGGATTCCAAAGAATTGGAAATTGATGGCGCGCGATATGCCAGGCTCGCCGCCACGATCGATGAAGATTCGCGCCACGGCGCGATCAAGAATCACTACTCCGGCGACACCGGCTTCTTCAAAGCCGCGCTGGATATTTATATGCACGGCCTGATCGCCAAGACCCAGGAGACGCACAAGGCGCAACTGACGTGCTACGCCGGAACAGCCGGCGGCGTGATTTACGACGAGGGAACGGTCTCGTCCTGCGAGAACCTCGATCCCGTCGGCAATTTGCGGGACTTTGACTGGAATTTCCAGAAGCTCTGGTTCTCTCCCGCCATGCAGGCGCGCCGCAAGAAGGCCGCGGATGGATGCTTCTGCACTCACGAATCAAATTGCTACTATCCGTCGCTGCCGTACAACCCGAAACATCTGATCCAAATCAAAATGTTGGAAAGAGAAATGAAAAACGCGTGGATAGGAATAAACCACAAGGCATCGCATGTGAATGGCACCGCCTACAAACACACCTCAGCAAATGGATGAACATTTCCAACCATATCCGATGGTAGTCAGATTTTTCGTAGCGCCGGCGTCCCGCCGGCTGTTTTTCTATTTTCAACACTTTGTAAAACTGCCGGCGGGACGCTACATGTCCACGGTCAATTCGTAGAAGAAAGGGAAAAGAGAATCGCGTGGTGCAAACCCAAGTCCTCATCGTCGGCGCGGGGCCCGTGGGCCTCACCCTCGCTCTTGATTTGGGCCGCCGGGGCGTGCGTTGCACGCTGATCGAGCGCAGCAAAACAGCGATCCAGCTTCCGAAGATGGAGCGCTGCAACGCCCGGACCATGGAGATCTACCGGCGCCTGGGTATCGCCGAACAGGTGCGCGATGCCGGCCTGCCGCGCAACGCGCCGATGGACGTTTTTCTGGCGCTCTCCATGGCCAGTCCTCCCCTCGTGCATTTGCCGTGTCCGTCGGTAGCAGAGGCCACCGCAGAAATCGCGGCGCACAATGACGGCGGCCTCCTCGAGCCGTATCAGTTAATCTCGCAGTACACTCTCGAGCCGCTGCTGCGATCGATCGTTGAGAAGCTCCCCAATGTAACCGTTCGCTTCGGCTGCGAACTGATTTCATTCAAGCAAGACACAGACTTCGTCACCGCTGTCGTCCAACCGAATGACGCTGCGGAAGAAACAATTCGGGCCTCGTATCTGGTCGGATGCGACGGCGGCTCCAGCACGGTTCGGAAACAGCTCGGCATTCCATTGCAAGGCGAAGGCAACATTCGGAAGCTGCGTCAGGCGCTGTTCCGCTGTGACGATCTTTACGAGCGCATCCCCATGGGCAAGGGACGCCACTATCACATCGCCGAAGGCCCGCTATTCCCATTCATCATTCTCCAGGACAGCACACGCCACTGGACCCTGCACGCAGCCGCCTCAAGTGACGCGGAAATGGCAGAGATCTTCAAGAAGTCGCTGGCCATGCCGATCGAGTTCGAAATGCTGTCCGTCAATGAATGGACGCAGCACCTGCTGTGCGCGGAGCGTTACGGCGATGGCCGCGTTTTCGTCGCGGGAGACGCGGCGCATCTGGTCATCCCCACTGGCGGCCTTGGCATGAACACCGGCGTGGGCGATGCCGTCGATCTATCCTGGAAACTGGCCGCGACGCTGGCCGGATGGGGTGGTCCGCAACTGCTCGCATCCTATGAGGCTGAACGCAGGCCGATCGGCTTGCGCAATGTGAGGGCGTCCCGCGCCGCGATGACCGGACGACTCGGCTGGCGCGCCGCCTATCGCCCCAATATCAGAGACAACACGCCCGAGGGCCGGGCCACGCGAGCCGAGATGGCTGCGCTCTTCGACATCCAACAGCGTAAAGTGACGGAGATTTCGGGAATCGAGGCGGGCTACCGCTATGTGGACTCGCCGATTGTTTGCCGAGAACCGGGCGATGGCCCCGACCCGGACAATCCCTTTTATATCCCAACGACTTGGCCGGGCGCGCGCCTCCCCCATGTGTGGCTGAACGACGACGCGGCGTTGCACGATCACCTTGGCCCAGGGTATACGCTGCTCCGGCTGGGCGGAACACGCGCCAATACGTCGAGTCTGGAACGATCCTTTCGAGAAATCCACGCGCCGCTTGACGTACTTGAGGTTGCCGGCGACAGGCCGCGCGAAATCTATCAATTCGATGTGCTTCTCGTGAGGCCTGATTTGCACTTGGTCTGGCGCGGCAATGAGCTTCCTCAAGATGCTGCAAAGATCGCCATGGTCGCCACAGGACGCCCTCCCTCCCGCCTCTAAATCCTAAGCCCAGGTAGTTAATGGATCGAACTCCCGTCAACTTGGATTTGTATGCCCGCAAAGACACTGAGCCTCCTGCAACCGATTCATTCCGAATGACTTAGGAACTGCCGTACTGGGACCCCAGTACCTCACATATTAGGCCGTGCTGCCCATTGAGCTAGCCGATATTCATTGCGAGTATTGATCGTAGGGTGCCACAAGGGACGAGGTAAGACAAACTAACGTGCTTGGGAGGATGTGCCAAAACATGGAAGATACTCAGGTGAAGACAAGTACTGAACGTCAGCCCAAAGATACGTCCGTTCAAGTACCAAAATCGAAATCCAGATTCGACGATGCCGAATATGCACGATGGTCGGAGAAGCTCCGCGCCAGCCGCTCCAAGAAATAAGTAACGAAAATCGGAAGGTGCGATTTGGAGTACCCGCATCCTGGAAGGCAACTTCTCGTTCTTGGGCGCTATCCGGCTAGCGCTGCGAAGGCGGCAATCTCTACATTTGAGCGCCGTCTGAAGACCGCCCCGGCCAAAACTCCACCGCTGCGGAGGACCGGGATTCAGTTTCGCGGCGTGAGGATCTGATCCAGGCTTCCTGCCGCGCTACCCTCGCGTTCCAGGTGGGGATAGCGAAGCCCGTCGTGATAATCGATCTTGACGGTGCGGTAGCTGTCGCCATTCTTAACGAGAAGTTCGATCGCAGCCTTGGTTTTGTTAGCCTCTTTGATCGCGCTCTTAAGCTGGTCGGCGTCCAATGCAATCCCGTTGACCGCGATAATTTGCGTGCCGACCGTCAGCCCGATCTTGTAAGCAGGCCCCTCCCACAGCACGTCACTGAGCTTTCCCTCCGCGGCGATCGTCATCCCAAGCGAATAAGTCAAGTCCGTGACCTTGCGGCGCGCCTCGGCATCCTTGAAATAACCCGACGGCGTGTCCGTGTACACCAGCTTGTAACCGCCACGCGCAATGCCATCCAAGGGCGCTCCAGGTCCATGCCCATCCAATCGCGAACGTAGGAAAGCTGCCCAATCGTAGGGCTGCACGGCGTTCAGCGCTTTCACCACGTCCTCGAACACATAAGTGGACGGAACGAAACTGCCGTCATTGACGCCAAAAAAGGCCTTGGCGAAATCGTCCAGAGACCGCTGCCCGCCGGACTTCTCGCGGATCAACGTGTCCGCGTCGAGCCACATTAACTGGCCTTCGGAATAATAATCTTCGCTGCGTTCCCAGCTTCGCCAGGGAAGTGGACGGCGCATGGCGGCAATGGGGTCGTTGGTGGTGTCCTGCATCGCTCGCCATTCGCGCCCGACGCGGTGATCGTAGACAGCCGCCGTGGCTGCGATGGCATCAAGCGTTTGCTGCTTCGTCAGGAGTCCCGCGCGGGCCGATAGAACGAAACCCCAATATTGAGTTTGGCCTTCGTAAACCCACAGCAGGCTGTCGCGCATCGGCACGTTGAAGTTCGGCGTCCACAGGTCCGCCGGGCGCCGGAACTTGCCGTTCCACGAATGCGTGTATTCGTGCGGCAGCAAATCGCGGGCGTCGGCGTTCTTGTCCCACTCGGTGAAGTAGGTCAGGACCGTGGCGTTCTCGCTCGATTGGTGATGTTCCAGGCCGATCCCCCCCATGTGGTCGGTGAGAGCGAGCAGGAATTCATAATGATCGTAGTGGTGCGAGCCGTAAAGTTTGTAGGCCTGCTGGACCAGCGCGCGGTGTGCTTCCAACTGCTCAGGTTTCACTTCTAATAGATCCGCCCGGTCCGCCACAATATTCAAATGAACGGGTGCGCGGCCACCTGGGTCCAGGTCCAGGCGCTTGAAATAGCGGCCCGCGAAGATCGGCGAATCCATAAGCGTGTCGAAGGACACTGGCTTAAACGTGGTGACGCCGCCATTACTTGCAGCGGTCTCCAAGGCCGTTGCGAACTCCCATTTTTCGGGCAAACGGACACTGGGCTCCACCATGATTTGGCGCGCAAAATATCCGGCGGGATAGAGGGCTACCGCAGTCCATTGCAGATTCAGCATGTCCGGCGTCATCACCACGCGGCCTTCATTGGTATCGGTCGGCGAAGTGAATTGGAAGCTGACATCGAGCTGCGTTGCGCCCGCGGGCACGTCAACATGGAACGCGAACACATCCACCGGATCGCGCACCCATTGCACGCGGGCGCCGTTGGCTTGAATCATGAGGCCCGCAAGTTTGTCGACGCGTCCCGACGGAGCGTGATTGCCAGGCGTCCACTGAGGATAGAGAAGCACCATGGACTCGCCGGCACGCACCGGAATGGTTTCTTGAATTCTGAAGATGTGCCGCTCGATATCGGTGGCGTCCACACTCAAACGGATCGCGCCGAGGTATGGAGTGTCCTTCGGGACCGCAATCTGCGCGGGCATAGGCAGAGGCTGAGGTCCCACCGACTGTGCGAACCCCCCGCCTGCGCTCAGCACGAGAGCGCACCAAATGGGAAGGATACTGTAGAGTGATTTACTTTTCGGCATGCCATGACCCACGCCAATTTGGACTGTGAATGCATTTTGTACGCAGGAACAAACGTGATGTTACACCGGCACACGATAGCGGATACAAGGGTTTTGTTTCTGACCATGCAGGCGGCCAGGTTGCGTCCCGATTCTGCGATCACCGACTAGCCCTCAACCGTCTCCACCTGGGATTGCAGCCCAGGTGCAGACAAGAGGACTTCGGTTGCCGTGGAATCTGCGCGCGTGTACGATTCGAGGCATCGAAACGACGGAGGATTGGAGATGGCCGGCTATCAATGGGCATGGAGCCGGTTCAGGATACTTCGCATCACTTTCTTCCTCTTGTTGATCGTTGGGTTTTCGCCCCTCGTTCCTGTCAGCCTCGCCCAACATTACCTGATCATCGAAAGCCTTTGGGGTGTGACGCTCGTTTTGCTGGGCCTATACCTTTGGATGTGGAAATGTCCCAGGTGCCGAAAGCGGTTCGCGGGTAAGACAAGAAGATGGCTGCTTCTCCCTCAGCAGTGCGCAAACTGCGGGCTCCCAAAGAACTCGGTTAATCCTGCCGCTGCGCCGGGTGCGGCCCGGGCTCCTGCCGCAAGGAGCCCTGACCGATAAGCGGCCAAGCCTCGGCTCGGGTTCGCTAGAAATGGCATCGCAATCTTCGGGTGTTTCGTTCCCAGCTCTCGCGAACGCTTGCGCTTCCTACCCCCTATGTGATTTGCTACTTCTCGATTTCTTCTCGAGGTCCCGATGCACAAGACCATCATCGAGCCGTTTCGCATTAAAAGCGTTGAACCTCTTCGGCGTACTACACGCGAAGAACGCCGCCGATTGCTCGAGCAGGCGGGTTACAACCTATTCTCCATTTCGTCGGATTCCATTCTGATCGACTTGCTGACGGATTCTGGCACGGCCGCGATGTCCACGGAGCAGTGGGCCGCCATGATGCGAGGCGATGAATCTTACGCCGGATCGCCGAGCTTTGAGCGGTTTCGCGCGTCCGTGCAAAGTATTTTCGGGTTCCGTCACGTCATCCCTACGCATCAAGGGCGCGCCGCGGAACACATCCTGTTCACCGTGATGTGCCGGAAGGGCAGCATTGTCCCGAACAATACGCACTTCGATACGACGCGCGCAAATTGCGAATTTCGCGGCGCAGAAGCCGTCGACCTGCCGATTCCGGAAGCGCGCGAGCCTTCGCTCGTGCATCCGTTCAAGGGCAATATGGATACCGAGCGGCTCGAA
>JGI12269J14319_10000678_pt1 | contig 33008 bp, 28 predicted proteins | sample PeaSoiSIISIP2007_FD_14319 | JGI IMG/M metagenome (IMG submission 14319)
ACCATCCTCGGCCTGCTCGCATTCCCGGCGCTGCTCGTGTCGGCGGTCATGCTGACGCTGGATGCGGTCATCGGCACCAGCTTCTTCATGCCGGCGGTCGTCTCGATGGGGCATGCGCCGACGCACAATGGCGGCAGCCCGCTGCTGTTCCAGCACCTGTTCTGGTTCTTCGGGCACCCCGAGGTGTACATCGTCGCGCTGCCGGCGTTCGGCATCGTCTCGGATCTGCTGAGCACGCACGCCCGGCGGCACATATTCGGCTATCGAATGATGGTCTGGGCGATCCTTGCGATCGCCTGCCTCAGCTTCGTCGTGTGGGCGCACCACATGTACATCAGCGGCATGAACCCGTACTTCGGCTTCTTCTTCGCGACGACCACACTGGTCATCGCCGTGCCGACCGCGCTCAAGGTCTACAACTGGGTGCTGACGCTGTGGCGCGGCGACATCCACCTGACGGTCCCGATGATGTTCGCGATCGGCTTCATCTTCACGTTCATCCACGGGGGTCTCACCGGGCTGTTCCTCGGCAATGTCACCGTGGACGTGCCGCTGTCCGCCACCTACTTCGTGGTCGCCCACTTCCACATGGTGATGGGTGTATCGCCGATCATGGTGGTGTTTGGCGCCATCTATCACTGGTATCCGAAGATGACCGGCCGGATGCTGAACGAGACGCTCGGCCGGATCCACTTCTGGATCACGTTCCTCGGCGTCTATTCGATCTACCTGCCGATGCACTACCTCGGCATCCTCGGTGTGCCGCGGCGCTACTACGCCTACACGACGGCGGATTTCCCGCCGTCGGTGCAGTCGCTGAACGCCGCCATCACCATCGCGGCGCTGATCGTGGCCGCGGCGCAGCTGGTGTTTCTGTTCAACATCGTCTGGTCGCTCGTCCACGGCAAGCCCGCCGGCAGCAACCCCTGGCGCGCAACGACGCTTGAGTGGCAGACGCCGGACACCCCGCCCAAGCACGGCAACTGGGGCCCGAAGCTGCCCGTCGTCTACCGCTGGGCCTACGACTACAGCGTGCCGGGTGCGGCTGAGGATTTCATCCCGCAGAACATGCCGCCCAGCGAGCGCGCACCGGCGGGTTATAGCCACGAAGGGACCGCGTGAGCGTGTCGATCGCTTTTGCCGCGCTCATCGCCGGCACGGTCGTCTGGGCACTGCTGGTCCGCCGCCTGACGGCCAAGCCGTGGCTGACGCCCGGCTCGACCGCAGCGCTCAACGAAGGCGGGCAAACGCTGCTACCCGCTCAGACGATCGGGCTGTGGACGTTCCTCGGGGTGATCACCTCGCTGTTCGGCCTGTTCATCGCCGCGTATCACATGCGGATGATTCAGGGCATCCAGCACGGCGACTGGAACCATTTCCCCGTACCACGGCTGCTATGGGTCAACACGGTCGTCCTGATGCTGGGCAGCGTTGCGATGGAATGGGCGCGCAGCGCGGCGGAGCGCGGCGAGCTCGGGCGGCTGCGGCCGCGGCTCATCGCGGGCGGAGTGCTGACGGCGGCGTTCCTGCTCGGCCAGCTGCTGGCCTGGCGCCAGGTGCGCGGTGCGGAGTACTTCTCGCCGAGTAATCCCGCGGTCGCCTTCTTCTACCTGCTCACCGCCGTGCACGGTCTGCATCTGCTCGGGGGCCTCGCCGTCTGGGCGCGGACGATCGCCCGGCTGTCAGCCCCGCGCGTCAAACCGCTCGACATCAGCCTCACGGTGGGCCTGTGCACCGTGTACTGGCACTACCTGTTGCTCGTGTGGCTGGTGCTGTTCGGGCTGATGTTGTCCACCTAGACTGAAGGATTCGGATCGTATGGCAGCAGATGCGCTCACGGCCGGGACGGCCGCTCACGGTGCGGCCGGTCTCGAAGGGGTCGTTGCCGATCTGGCCTCCGACAAGCAGGCCTTCCCCGTGCCGTGGGGCAAGGCAATGATGTGGATTTTCCTGCTCAGCGACACGTTCATTTTCAGCTGCTTTCTGACCTCGTACATGAACGTGCGGATCTCGACCACCGTGAAGTGGCCGAACCCGAGCGAGGTCTTCGGGCTGACGGTCGGGCACACGAACGTGCCGCTGCTGCTGATTGCGATCATGACGATGGTCCTGATCACGAGTAGCGGCACGATGGCGATGGCCGTCAACTACGGCTACCGCCGCAACCGCGCGTACACGACAGCGTTGATGCTGGCCACCGCCGGGTTCGGCGCTACCTTCGTCGGCATGCAGGCCTTCGAGTGGACCAAACTGATCGTCGTTGAAGGGGTCCGCCCGTGGGGGAACCCGCTCGGCGCGGTGCAGTTCGGCGACTCGTTCTTCATGATCACCGGTTTCCACGGCCTGCACGTCTCGGCGGGTGTCGTGTACCTGACGGTCGTGGCAATACGGGTCTGGAACGGGTTCTACGATCGAAAGGGCAGCTACGAGACCGTCGAGATCGCGGGCCTGTACTGGCATTTCGTCGATCTCGTCTGGGTGTTCATCTTCGCTCTGTTCTATCTCTGGTAGGCCGAACTCATGGACCACACCGCCGAACAAACGCATGGCGAAGGCCAGCAGCACCCGATCGCGATCTACCTGTGGATCTGGGGGCTGCTGTTCATCGTCAGCACGTTTTCCTATCTCGTCGACTATTTCGACCTGCACGGGGTGCTGCGCTGGACGCTGCTCATCGTTTTCATGCTGGTCAAGGCCGGCTTTATTGTCGGGATTTTCATGCATATGGCGTGGGAGCGTCTCGCGCTCAAGCTCGTCATTTTGGTGCCGCCACTGTCCCTGCTGATTCTGATCAGCCTGATGGCAATCGAGGGCGACTACACGTTCCTGACGCGACTGAGCTCGTTCGTCCACTGACACGCTTAGCAGCTGCGCGACCCGGCTGGCGGGCCGACGGGAGTCCAGGCGCACGCACGCGATGACCGGCATCCGGGCGTGCTGGCCAGACGCCCCGCCACCGCCGCCGCTGAACGACTGCGCCGCTGACTGCCGTGAAAGTCCGGCCGTGTCTGGCCGGCAAGCTCCGTTCGATGTGCTCAGAGCGCCGCGGCGGTGCTGGCTGCCGGGGTCGTCGCCGCGATCACCGCGACCGCAGCGCCGCTTGCGGCAGACCCGGCCACCTGCTGCTTCGCCGCCAGCCACTTTGCATAGTCCTGCTTCGAGAGCACCTCAACGACGATCGGCATGAAGGCGTGATCGCGCCCGCACAGCTCGCCGCACTGCCCGGTGTACCGGCCGGTCCTGCCGGCCTTGAATCGCGCCTCGTTGATTGAGCCCGGGATTGCGGCCTTGTTGACCGCGAAGTCCGGCACCGACCACGAGTGCGCCACGTCGTTGCCGGTGAGCAGCAGGCGCACCGTGGTGTCCACCGGAATCACCAGCGGGTTATCGACCTCGAGCAGCGTGTCCTTGGCGGCGTCTGGTCTGACGCCGGGCCGACGCTGCTGTACATCGTTCGACGCCGCGACGAGCGTCGAGTAGAAGCTGATGCCCGTGCCGAGGTAGTCGTAGTGCCACTTCCACTGATAGCCGGTCACCATGACCGACATCTCGGGGCTTCGAGTGTCGTCCGCGACAATCAGCGTGCGGGCGGCGGGGCTGGCTGTTGCGACCAGGATCACGACCGGGACCAGCGTCCAGACCACCTCGGCGCGGGTCGAGTGCGTCGGTGCCTTGTCGTGCACGGCGCCGGCAGACTGACGGATCCTCACGATCGAATAGATGATGAGGCTGAAGACCGCGACCGCGACCGCGACGCAGACCCAGAACAGGATCATGTAGAACCCGTGCGCCGGCGTCGACACCTCGGGAGCGCCGACCGGCAGGCTGTAGCCGCTCGCGCAGGCGACCACCGGTGCGGCAGTGGCGAGTGCGGCGAGCGCGGCGGCGACTGTGCGGTTGTACATCGATCCCCTCAGCCTGTTTATCAGCCCGGCCTCCTGGCGCGCGGGCCGCGCAGTGTAGCCTTCGCCCAGTGCCGGGAACATAGGGTTCGCTGGCCGCGCGGGTCAAGGGCTGGGACGTTGCTTCCGCGTCCCCACCCGCGCGACCGGGGCGGACGATCCTGACATGCGGTCCGTCCCGCGAGGCACGTGCGGAGGCTCACGGTTCGATGCATGGCGCCACCGGGGCCGTGTTGCACAACTGCGCCGGGGCCCGTGACGGCGCCCGACAGTCGGCGGCGGTCGCAACGTGAGCGCGCGCAAGGCCTCAGGCGAGCAGCGTGCGGATGTCGAGTCGCGCGGCGGCGGCGGCCACATCGGGCGGTTCAAGGCGCGGGATCGTCGCCAGGCATGGGGCCGGTATCAGCCCCTTCAGCGTCGCGACGTTCTCGGCGCGCCGCTCGAAGTCCGATTCAATCCCGTTGGCGACCCAGCCGCCGATCGATGCGCCCTGCGCGAGCACCGACTCGGCCGTCAGCAGCGCGTGGTTCAGGCAGCCGAGCCGGAGGCGGACGACGATGATGACCGGCAGCTCGAGGTGACGCGCGAGATGACCGACCGTCAGCGCGCCGCCGAGCGGCGTGCGCCAGCCGCCGGCCCCTTCGACGATCACGATATCCGACAGCGCCGTGAGCGTCGCGTAGTTCGCGGCGATCGCCTCGAAATCGACGGGCCGCCCGGCCTCCTCCGCCGCTAGATGCGGCGCGATCGCCGGCCGGTATGCGCACGGGTTCACAACCTCGTATGGCCACTGCGCCGAGCTTTCCCGGAGCAGCGTCAGCGCGTCCTCGTTGCGCAGTCCGGCGGGGGTCGTCATGCAGCCGGAGGCGACCGGCTTCATGCCGGCGACCCGCAGGCCCTGTGCGCGGCAGCCGCGCAGCAGAGCTGCAGCAATCAGCGTCTTGCCGACGCCGGTGTCCGTGCCGGTGACGAAGAACGCGCGGGCAGACGGTCGGGCTGATCCGGTCACCGCGAAGCACCCCGCGGACTGCGGCGCAGGAGCAGCGCCGGGGCAAGACTAGCATCGGTGGGGCGGATGGCGGGTCCGCGACGCGCCGCGGGTGACCGGGCCTGGTACCGCCCGTCCCGGAGCTAGCGGCGTCTCAGCGATTGGAGCGGCACAACGACCTCGCCGCGCCGCCCACGGACCGGTGGCGTCGCTGCCGGGCACCAGGCCTGCCCGTACACGACCTCGCAGGTTGCTGGCAACCGCCCGTCGGCGGTGCGAAACCTTTCATAGGCAGCCGCGACCCGCGCGAAACGCGCGCGCCCGGTGAGTCCGGCCGCGCGACCGGCGAGCGCGTTCTGCGCGCCCAGCGCCTTCAGATCGCGCATCAGCGCACGGGCGTCGGCGTAGGTCAGCGTATGGCGATCGACATCCAGCACCGGGTCCGAGAAGCCTGCGCGCACCAGTGCATCGCCGATGTCGTGGAGGTCGAGGAACCGGTGCACGTGCGCCGTCCCATCTGCCTCGTTCCACGCGGCGCGCAGCTCGGCGAGGGTGTCCGGGCCCACGGTCGAGAACGTCAGGCAGCCGCGTGGTGCCAGTACGCGCCGGACCTCGCGCAGCACAGTGTCGAGGTCGACTGACCAGTGCAGCATCAGGTTCGAATAGACAAGGTCGACGCCGCCGTCGCGGACCGGCAGACGGGCCGCATCGGCGCAGATCCGGTCAAAGCGCCTGCGCCAGGACTGCGCCCGGTGCGCCTCACGGAGCATGCCGGGCGACAGATCGAGCGCGATCACGCGCGCCGCGTGCCAGCGGTCGCGCAGCGCGCGGGCGCCGTGGCCGGTTCCTGCGCCGAGATCGAGGATGACGCCGGGCTCGATCTTGAGCAGCTCGAGGCGCACGAGGATCTCCGACCGCGTCGCGACGCCGATGACGGCATGGGCGTCGTAGCTCCGGCTTGCGCGCTCGAACCCGCGCCGCACGGCGCGTGCGTCGAGGCGCCAAGGACCATCTTCCATCATGCCGGCGTGCGGTGTGGCAGCGCCGCGAGCGCCTCGAGCAGCCGCTCGACGTCGGTGGCGGCGTGCGCCGCCGAGAACGTGATCCTGAGACGCGCCGTTCCCTCGGGCACCGACGGCGGGCGGATCGCCGCGGCCAGGATGCCGCGCTCAAGCAACCGCGCACTCGCCTCGAGCGCCGCCTCGTTGCTGCCGAGCACGAGTGGCTGGATGGGCGTCGTGGATTCGCCGAGCGGCAGGCCGAGGTCGGTGCAGCCGGCCCGGAAGCGTGCGATGTGCTCGCGCAGCCGCTCGCGCCGCCACGGCTCGGTCGCCGCGAGCGCAAGCGCGGTCCGCGCAGCCGCGGCCACGGCCGGCGGCAACGCGGTCGTGAAAATGTACGTGCGCGCACGCTGCACCAGCAGCTCCACCAGCGCCGCCGAGCCAGCGACGAAGGCACCGAAAGTGCCGAAGGCCTTGCCGAGGGTGCCGATCAGCACGGGCACGTCCTCGCTGCTCGCACCCGCCTGCTCGAGCGAGCCGCGGCCGGTGGGTCCAAGCACGCCGAGGCCGTGGGCGTCGTCCACGGCGAGCCACGCGCGCCGTCTGCGGCAGACACCGGCCAGCGCGAGCAGCGGGGCGATGTCGCCGTCCATGCTGAAAACGCCGTCGGTCAGCAGCAGCGCGTTGCCCTCATCCCGCTCGGCGAGCAGCCGCTCGGCCGCCGCGGCATCGCCGTGCGCGAACCTCTCGAAACGGCCGCCCGACAGCCGGCCGGCGTCGAGCAGCGAGGCGTGATTGAGCCGGTCCTCGAGCACCAGGTCGCCGCGGCTCGCGAGCGTCGTGCCGACCGCGAGGTTCGCCATATAGCCGGTCGAGAACAGCACCGCGCGCTCACGACCGGTGTATGCGGCGAGTGCCTCCTCGAGGTCATGATGTTCGCGGTGATGGCCAGTCACCAGATGCGAGGCGCCGCTACCGACCCCCACACGCCGCGCCGCCGCGCCAAACGCTGCCGTGACACCGGGATGGCGCGCGAGTCCGAGGTAGTCGTTGCTGGAGAAGGACAGCAGCTGTCGCCCGTCGATCCGGGCCGCGACTCCGCTGCCGTCGCGCTCGTAGCCGTCCACACGACGGCGATGCCGTTCGAGACCGCGCGCGCGCAGCTGCTCGAGCCGCTGCGCGAGCGCCTGTTCGCGCCAGTCCTCGGCGTTCACGCCGCGCCGTGGGCGGTGGCCGGCTCTGGCGCGTCGCAGTGGGGCTCGACGGTGAGATCGGCCCGTTCCTCCGGGCGTATGCCGAGCCGCGCGAACAGCGCGGCGTCGTGCGCCGGGTCTGGATTGCCGGTGGTCAACAGCTTGTCGCCGTGAAAGATCGAGTTGGCGCCGGCGAGAAATGCGAGCGCCTGCAGCTCATCGCTCATCCCGCCGCGGCCCGCCGACAGCCGCACGTGGGCGCGAGGCATCAACAGGCGGGCAGCGGCGATGGTCCTGACGAAGTCGAACGGATCGAGCGGCGCACTGCCGGCGAGCGGCGTCCCCGCCACCGCCACGAGCTGGTTGATCGGCACGCTATCGGGATGCTCGGGCAGCGTTGCGAGCGCGTGCAAAAGCCCCGCCCGGTCCTCGGGCGCCTCGCCCATGCCGAGGATGCCCCCGCAGCACACCTTCAATCCGGCCTCGCGTACGGCGGCGAGCGTGTCGAGCCGGTCCTGATAGGTGCGGGTCGTGATGATCTTCTGGTAGTAGGCCGGCGAGGTGTCGATGTTGTGGTTGTAGTAGTCGAGCCCGGCCGCCGCGAGCGCCGCGGCCTGGGCCGTGGTCAGCATGCCGAGCGTCGCGCAGGACTCGAGGCCGAGCGCACGCACCGCCCGGACCATGGCGATCACGACCGTCAGATCGCGATCCTTCGGCGAGCGCCACGCGGCACCCATGCAAAAACGGGTAGCGCCGGCGGCCTTGGCATGGGCGGCGGCGGCGGCGACCTCCTGCACCTCGAGCAGCTGTTCGCGTTCGAGACCCGTCTCGTAGCGCACGCTCTGCGGGCAGTAGGCACAGTCCTCGGGGCAGGCGCCGGTCTTGATCGAGAGCAGCGTCGACACCTGGACCCGGTTCGGGTCGAAGTGCCGGCGGTGAACGCGCTGGGCGTGAAACAGGAGATCGGCGAACGGCAGCGCGAGGAGCGTTTGCACCTCCGCGAGCGCCCAGTCGTGCCGAATCTCGCCGAGCCGATCGAGGACTGCCGGTCGCATTGACATCTCCGCTCGGGTACTGCGGCGCCGAAAACGGCGCGCCGGGCGCCGCGAGGCGGTGCGCGCCGAGGTCGTCCAAGTGTCCCGGCGGTCCGGTTTCCTGTCAACTATTGGGCAATAGAAAAGTTGACGTAGGTCCCGGACGGAGCAGTCAGTGACCGGGCTTCGCGAACAGGTAGTCGAGCGCGATGCCGACGAAGATTGCCAGCCCGAACCAGTTGTTGCTGAGGAACGCCCGGAAACAGTCCGGCGGCTCGCGCGCGCGAATCAGCCACTGCTGCCACGCGAACAGGCATGCGCCAATGCTGAGCGCTATCCAGAACCAGCGGCCGAGGTCCGCCTGCTGGCCGGCGAGCCAGAATGCATACAGCACCAGCACCTGCATCGCCCCGATGATCCAGCGATCGGCATCGCCGAACAGGATCGCCGCGGACTTGATGCCGAGCTTCAGGTCATCGTCCCGGTCCACCATCGCGTACATCGTGTCGTAGGTGGCCGACCACAGCACGGCGGCGACGAACAGCAACCACGCAAGGCGCGGGACTTGGCCGGTCTCGGCGGCGAAAGCCATCGGGATCGACCACGAAAACGCGGCGCCCAACCATACCTGCGGCAGCGGGAAGAACCGCTTCAGGAACGGGTACACGATCGTCAGCACCGCGCCGCCGACCGCGAACTTCACGGTGAGCGAATCGAGCGTGCACACCAGCGCCAGCGCGAGCAGCGACAGAATCGCGTAGATCAGCAGCGCCTCGGCCGGAGACACCCGTCCCGCCGCGAGCGGCCGGTCCTCGGTCCGCGCGACGTGCGGATCAAACCGGCGATCCGCGAAATCGTTGATCGCGCAGCCGGCGGAGCGCATCAGCAGCACTCCGAGCGCGAAGACGATGAACACGTGCTCATCGGGGTGCCCGTGCGAGGCGAGCCACAGCGCCCACAATGCGGGCCACAGCAGCAGCCAGATGCCGATCGGCCGGTCGAGGCGCATCAGGCGTGCGTAATCGACGAGAGTCGTCACCGCGCGCCGCGGCCCGGAGCCGGTGTCGTCCGCCTGCGATCCGCCCGGGCGCGCCGCGTTCAACATGGCCTCGGCTCAGGCAGACAGCCTCCGGCACCAGCCGCCGCCGTGCCGGCCGCCCACAGGTCTGGTGGCAGCAGCGGCGCCACGATCGATGCAGTGGAACTCTTCAAGCGGCCGACCTTCCCGCGCGGACTCAGACCTTGCCATAGCGCTCGCCGGCGCCGATCCAGCGCCGCAGCAGTGGCGCTATGTTATCGGGATGGCGCGCGAGCATCACTTCAGCCGCGCGCTGCACCCTCGGCAGCAGGTCGGCATCGCGAACGAGGTCGGCCACCTTCATCTGCATCAGCCCGGTCTGCCGCGTACCGAGCAGCTCGCCCGGGCCGCGTAGCTCGAGATCGCGCCGCGACACCTCGAAGCCGTCGCTGGTCGAGCGCATCACGTCGAGCCGCAGTCGCGCCAGAGGCGACAGCGGCGCGCGGTACAGCAGCAGGCACGAGCTCTCGGTCGCGCCCCGGCCGACGCGGCCGCGCAGCTGGTGCAGTTGCGCGAGGCCCATGCGCTCGGCGTTCTCGACTACCATCAGGCTCGCGTTCGGAACGTCGACACCGACCTCGATCACCGTGGTCGCGACCAGCAGGTCGAGTTCGCCGCGTTTGAACGCCGCCATCACCGCTTCCTTCCGCGCCGGCGTCAGCCGCCCGTGAACGAGCCCGATGCGCAGCGCCGGCAGCGCGCCGACGAGTGCAGCGTGGGTCGCTTCCGCCGCCTGGTACTCGAGCTCCTCCGACTCCTCGATCAACGGGCACACCCAGTACGCCTGCCGGCCCGCGCGGCACGCCGCGGCGATGCGTGCGACGACCTGGTCGCGTCGCGATTCGGGGATCACGACCGTCTTGACAGGGGTCCGCCCCGGCGGCAGCTCGTCGATCACCGACACGTCGAGGTCGGCGTAAGCGGTCATCGCCAGCGTCCGAGGGATCGGGGTCGCCGTCATGATCAGCTGGTGCGGGAACCGGCCGTCCGCGAGCCCCTTCTCGCGCAGCGCCAGCCGTTGGTGGACGCCGAAGCGATGCTGCTCGTCGACGATCACCAGCGCGAGGCGCCCGAAGCGTACGCCCTGCTGGAACAGCGCGTGCGTGCCGATGACGACCGGCACATCGGTTCCGGCGCGGATCGCGTTCAGCGCCGCCTGGCGTGCGCGGCCGGTCAGCTTGGCGGACAGCAGCGCTACCGGCAGTCCCAGCGGGCGCAGCCAGCGATCGAAGTTCTGCCAGTGCTGTTCGGCGAGCAGCTCGGTCGGCGCCATCAGCGCCGCCTGAAACCCCGACTCGACGGCAGCGAGCGCGGCCAGAGCCGCGACCACGGTCTTGCCCGAGCCGACATCGCCCTGCACGAGCCGCAGCATCGGCGATGCCGCGGCCAGGTCGGCGGTGACCTCCGCGAGGACCCGCTGCTGCGCGCCGGTCAGCTCAAACGGCAGTCCCGCCCGGAAGCGTCGCGCGAGCGCGCCGGGTGGCGTGAGCGGCCAGGCGGCGTCGGCGCGAATCTCTTCGCGCAGCTGTCTGAGGCTCAACTGGTGGGCCAGCAGCTCCTCGAACGCGAGCCGTCGCTGCGCCGGATGACGGCCGGCGGCCAGCGGCGCGAGGTCCGCACCGGGCGGCGGCCGATGCACGTAGCCGAGCGCGGCGCCGAGCGGCGGCAGACCGAGGTCCGCGAGCAGCGCCGGCGGCAGCCAGTCGCGGACGCTCGAGCGCTCGACCTCGGCGAGCGCGAGCGCTGTCAGGATCCGCAGTCGCCCCTGCTGCACGCCCTCGGTCGCCGGATACACCGGCGTCAGCGAGTCCTCGGTGCGCTGCGCATCGGGACCTTCGGCGCGGCGGTACTCGGGGTGCACGATCTCGAGCCCGAGCGTACCGCGCCGCGCCTCGCCGTAGCAGCGGAGCCGGACGCCGCGCTGCAGCTGCGCCTGCTGGGCGGCCGTGAAGTAGAAGAACCTGAGCGTCAGGAATCCGGAGCCGTCAGACATCCTGACGAGCAGCTGGCGGCGACGGCGGAAGGCGATCTCGGCGAGCTCGATCTCGCCCTCGACCACCGCGCGCTCGCCGGGCCGCAGCGTGCCGATCGGCACGATCCGAGTGCGGTCCTCGTAGCGCAGCGGCAGCAGGAACAGCAGATCCTGGACCGTGTCTATGCCGAGCTTGGCAAGTTTCGCCGCGAGCGAGTCGCCGACGCCCTTCAGGGCCGTGACCGGACGCAACTCGGCGTCGGCGCCGGCCGACCGCAGCGCATCCTCCCCCGCGCGCGGCCGCGTGGCGTTCACAGCTCCAGGATGCAATCCGCCTCGACCGCCGCACCCCGCGGCAGGCTCGCGACGCCGATCGCCGCGCGGGCCGGATAAGGCGCTGGGAAGTACTCCGCCATCACCTTGTTGACGAGCTGGAAATGGCCGAGATCGACGAGGTAGATCGTCACGCGCACGGCATCGCCGAGCGACCCGCCGGCCGCGCTCGCGATCGCCTTGAGGTTCTCGAACACGCGACGCACCTCAGCCTCGGTGTTGCCCGCGACGAGTTCCTTGGTGGCCGGATCGATCGGTATCTGGCCGGAGATGTACACGGTGCCACCGACCCTGACCGCCTGCGAATACGTGCCGATCGCGGCTGGCGCCGCCGCGGTCGAGATGATCGTGCGTGACATGCTGACCTCGCGCGTGAACCCCGGCGCCATTCTCGCACGCCGCCCGCGGCGTCGGAATTGTTCAGGCGAGCGTGCGCTCCACTGACAGAACCTCTGGCATCGAACGGATCGCGCGAATCACCTTGGCCAGCTGGGCCCTGCCCTGGACCTGCAGTTCGAAGGTGATTGTCGAGGAATCGCTGTCGCGCTCCACCACTGACAGGTGGCCGATGTTGGTCTCGGTGGTGGCGATCGCGGAGGCCACTGCGGCGAGCACGCCGGGGCGGTTCTGGACCTCGACCTTGATCTCGGAGGCGAAGCTGCGGTGTGCACCTTTCTGCCAGGACACGGGCAGCCACTTCTCGGGCTGCTTGTGCCAGCCGGCGAGGTTGCCGCAGCGGGCGCGGTGAATGACCACGCCGCGACCCGTCGACAGGAACGCGATGATCGGGTCGAACGGGATCGGGAAGCAGCAGCGCGCATACGTCACAACCAGACCCTCGGTGCCGGCGATGACCAGCGGGGCCGTGCGCGCTTCGCCCTTGGCCGAGACGGCGCTGCGGTCGGCCGGCAGCAGGTGCCGCGCGACGAGCGGCGCGAGGCGCTCGCCGAGACCGACCTTTTCGAACAGATCGTCCGGATCCTTGAAGCCGAGATCGCGGGCCGCGGCCACGATGGTCGCGGCATCGACGGCTTTCAGGGCCAGCTTGAATTCGCCGAGCGCCTGGTTGACGAGGCGCCTGCCGAGATCCGCCGCTTCGCCCCTCTTCATCGTCTTCAGATAGCCGCGGATCGAGGCGCGCGCCTTGGCGGTGACCACGAAGTTCGCCCAGGCGGGATTCGGAGTCGCGCCCTTGGCGGTGATGACCTCCACCGTCTGCCCGTTGCGCAGCGCCGTCCGCAGCGGCACCAGCCGCCGGTCGATCTTGGCGGCCACACAGCGCCGGCCGACGTCGGTGTGCACCGCGTATGCGAAATCAACACAGGTCGCGCCGCGCGGCAGGCGCAGGATGTCACCCTTCGGCGTGAACACGTACACCTTGTCCGGGAACAGGTCGACCTTGACGCTCTCGAGGAACTCCTCCGGATTGCCGCCCTCCTGCATTTGCATCAGGTTCTTCAGCCACTCGCGCGCGCGCTCGTGGTGGCTGGGGCCTAAGTCCTCGCCGACCTTGTATTGCCAGTGCGCGGCGATACCGTTTTCGGCGAGGCGGTGCATCTCCTCGGTGCGGATCTGGATTTCGAGCGGGACCCCGTTCGGGCCGAACAGCGTCGTATGCAGCGACTGGTAGCCGTTGATCCGCGGGATCGCGATGTAGTCCTTGAAACGTCCGGGCATCGGCTTGTAGAGCCCGTGCACGAGCCCCAGCGCGCGATAGCAGGCGTCGACCGAGTCGACGACGACACGGACGCCGTAGACGTCGATGACGTCCGACAGCGCAACTTTCTTGCGCCGCATCTTCTGATAGATGCTGAACAGGTGCTTCTCGCGCGACTCGACGTGGCCCTTGAGGCCAGCCTTGACGAGCCCCGCCGACATGTTCGAGGTGATTTTCGGCAGGAATTCCTTCTGGTGGCCGCGGCTGCGCTTCAGCTCGCGCTCGAGCACCTGGTAGCGCTGCGGATACAGCGCGCGAAACCCCAAGTCCTCGAGCTCGAGCTTGATCGAGTGGATACCGAGGCGATTGGCGATCGGCGCGTAGATGTCCAGCGTCTCGAGCGCGATGCGGCGCCGCTTCGGTGTCGGCATCGCGCCGAGCGTGCGCATGTTGTGGGTGCGGTCGGCGAGCTTGACCATGATGACGCGGATGTCGCGCACCATGGCGAGGATCATCTTGCGGAACGACTCGGCCTGCGCTTCCTTGCGACTCTTGAACTGCACCTTGTCGAGCTTGGAGACACCGTCGACCAGCTCGGCGACTTCGCGGCCGAAGCGCGCCAGGATCTCGTCCTTCGCCGTCGGCGTGTCTTCGATGACGTCGTGCAGCAGCGCGGCGCAAATCGTCTGGCCGTCAAGGTGCAGGTCGGCAAGGATGCCTGCAACGGCGACCGGGTGCGTGATGTACGCCTCGCCGGTCAGGCGCTTCTGGCCCTTGTGGGCGCCATTGGCGAGTTCGTAGGCTTCCTGGACGCGCTCAACCTGCTCGGGCGGCAGGTAACCCTCGAGCTTGGCGACCAGCTGGGAAATTCCCGGGGAGCGGCGTCCACCCGGCAGGAAGCTCAGCAGGGAGGACGCGTAATCCATTGAGAGCGTATCGAGCGGGTGTCAGGAATCTCCGCTCAGTCGCCGAGCCCGAACTGGGGCGCGCGGAAGTCAGGCGGCAGGTCGAGCGGATTCTCCTGCGGCGGCATCTGCGGCGCGGGCTCCGGATCGGCCTCGAGCAGCAGGTCGCGGTTGATCTTGCCCTCGGCGATTTCCCGCAGCGCGACGACCGTTGGCTTGTCGTTCTGCCAGTCGACGAGCGCATCCGCGCCATTGGCGAGGCGGCGCGCGCGCTTGGCCGCGAGCAGCACCAGTTCGAACTGGTTCTCGACGTTCTGGTGCAGGCAGTCTTCGATCGTGATACGGGCCATGGCGGGGATCGTTCCAATAAGAAGCAGAGGGTCGAATAGAGTAACCGAATAGCCCCCCCACGGCCACCGAACGGGCAGGCGCCGTGCCGGGATACCCGACGGCGACTGACGGGCTGGCCCGTGTACGGTCGCGGCTGGCGGAGGCTGTACAAGCCCTACTATCGCGCCTCGCCGTCATTCGCTTAATCTTGGCAACATACTGAAATGAAAGACTTTTATGACAACCGCACGCCGGCGGTGAACCTCTCGCCACCACTTGTGAGCCAGCGGGGCATCATCATGCCGACACGGCACCGGCCGGAGCATGCTCGGTCCCTGCTCAAGCCGTCGTAAGAGGCGCTGACGCCGTGTAGCAGCGCGCGGCGGTGCTGAGACTTTTCACATCGCTACGCCGCGGTTCCACCCAGACTACTGACACCCCGCTCGTGCCTGAGACGCCAATGACGACCCCGGACCAGCCCGCGCCGCCTGATTCCCCACCATCGATCGTGCCGCATCGCACGCAGTTGCGTTGGCTCGCGCTCGCGGCGGCCGGCCTGTTGGTCGTCGTCGGGCTCATATGGCTGCTCAACCGCGGGTCGGATCGCGAGCGGCCCACCCCCGCTGCTGCGACGCTCGATACCTTCCGGCCGAGCCCCCAGCAGCTGAAGACACTGACGATCGAGCCCGTCGCGCTGCACCGTTTTGAGACGATTGAAGTGGCCGACGGACGCATCGCCGTCAACGCCGATCGCACCACCCCCGTGTACTCGCCGTACTCTGGCCGCGTCATCGCAATCATCGCCGGGCCCGGCGAGAGGATCGCCCAGGGAGCGACGCTGGCAACGATCGAGGCGAGCGAGTTCGCCGATGCGCAGAACGCGTTCGCGTCCGCCGTCGCGCAGGTGCGGCTGACGCGCGCGGTCGAGGCGCGCAAGCGTGACCTACTCGAGGCCAATGGCGCTTCGCAGCAGGAGTGGCAGCAGGCCCAGGCAGATCGTGCGACCGCGGAGGCGGCGCTGTCCGCGGCACGCAGCCATCTGCGGATTTTCGGGCAGTCAGACGCGGCCATCGACGCGCTCGAGACGCACGAGCCCGCCGATGCGCGCATCGCGCTGCGCGCGCCGATCGCCGGCGTCGTCGTCGACCGGCAGATCAGCCCCGGCCAGTACGTCGCCGCAGGCAGCGGCACGCCGCTGTACACGATAGCCGACGTCAGCAGCGTCTGGATCGTCGGCACGCTCAGCGAACGTACGGCGCCGCGCCTCAAGCGCGGCCAGGCGGTTGCCGTGACCGTACCGGCATGGCCCGGGCGGACGTTCACGGCGCGGCTCGACTACGTCGCGCCGACGATTGATCCGGCAACCCATCGGCTGACCGTGCGCGCTGTCATCGACAACGCCGACGGCGCGCTGCGGCCGGAGATGCTCGCGACGCTCGCGATCGAGGCCGGCGAGGCACAGTCCGCGCCGGCGGTGAGAGCCTCCGCCATCGTCTACGAGGGCGCGCGGGCCCATGTCTGGGTGGCGACAAGCGACGGCGCGATCGGATTGCGTGAGATCCGCGCTGGGCGCAGCCATGAAGGGCTCGTCGAGGTACTGGAAGGGCTCAAGGCCGGCGAGCAGGTCGTGACACGCGGCAGCCTGTTCATCGATCGCGCGGCGCGGCTCGACTGATGATGAACTGGCTGGTCGAATTCGCGCTGCGCCACCGGGTGCTGGTTACCGCCATGCTTGCGCTGGCGCTGGTCGGCGGCGCGGCGGGCTTTGCGGCCCTCAACATTGAGGCCTATCCGGATCCGGTGCCACCACTCGTCGACGTCGTGACGCAGAGCACGGGCCAGTCGGCCGAGGAGATCGAGCGCTACATCACGATTCCGATCGAAGTGCAGATGGCGGGCATCCCGCACGTGCAGGCGATCCGCACGATCTCGTTGTTTGGGCTCTCCGACGTCAAGGTGCAGTTCACCTATGACTTCACCTACGAGCAGGCTGAGCAATGGGTCATCAACCGGCTGTCGCAGCTGCCGCCGCTGCCGAACGGCGCCCAGCCGCAGGTCTCGCCGACCAGCCCGATCGGCGAGATATACCGCTACCGCGTGCGCGGCCCCGCCAATTACTCGATCACTGACCTTAAGACTTTGCAGGACTGGGTACTCGAACGCCGCTTCAAGGCGGTTCCGGGCGTCATCGACGTCACCGGCTGGGGTGGCAAGACGAAGACCTACGACATCGCGGTCGACCAGCGTCGCCTCGCGGGCTATGGACTGGGACTGCCGCAGGTGCTGCAGGCGCTCGGCAACGCCAACATCAACGTCGGCGGCCAGACGGTCAACATTGGGCCGCAGTCCGCGGTCGTGCGCGGCGTGGGCCTCATCCATTCGCTCGATGACATGCGCCACACGCTGCTGACCACCAATCGTGGGGTGCCGATCTACCTTGGCGATGTCGCCGACATCACCGTCGGCAACCAGCCACGGCTCGGCATCGCCGGGCTCGACGCCACCGACGACATCGTCCAGGGCATCGTGCTGATGCGCCGCGGCGCCGCCAGCACGCCGACGATCGAAGCCGTGCAGCGGGAGGTCGCGCGCATCAACAGCTCCGGGGTGCTGCCGCCGGGAGTGTCGATCGAGCGGATCTACGATCGCAGCGACCTGATCCGGCTCACGACGCGGACCGTGCTGCATAACATGCTGGCCGGCGTCGCGCTGATCTTCCTGCTGCAGTGGGCATTCCTCGGCAATCTGCGCACCGCAGTCATCGTGGCGCTGACGATCCCGTTCGCACTCGCCTTTGCGATCGGACTGATGCTGCTGCGCGGCGAGTCGGCGAACCTGTTGTCGGTCGGCGCGATCGACTTCGGCCTGATCGTCGATGCGACCGTGATCATGATGGAGAACATCTATCGCCACCTCGTCGAGACGGCGGCGCACCGGGTCCGGGGAACGACGCTGCTGCACTCGCTACGGCCGCCGTCCGGTTTCAGGGGCAAGTTCCAGACGATCGCGAACGGCGCCGCGGAAGTCAGCCAGTCGATCTTCTTCGCCGCCGCCATCATCATCGCCGGGTTCCTGCCGCTGTTCACGCTGTCGGGCATCGAGGGGCACATCTTCGGCCCGATGGCCAAGACCTACGGCTACGCGATTGCCGGCGGGCTGCTGGCGACGTTCACGGTTGCACCGGCACTCGCGGGGATGCTGCTGCCGGCGAACGTGAGGGAGCGCGAGACCTGGCTCGTCCGCTGGATCCGGCGGGTCAACGAGCCGATCATGGAGTTCGCGCTTCGCAACCGGGTACTGATGGTCGGCCTGACCGCCCTGTTGGCGCTCGCGGCGCTGCTTGCCGGCCGCACGCTCGGCCTCGAGTTCCTGCCGAAGCTCGAGGAAGGGAACCTCTGGATTCGTGCGACGTTCCCGACCTCGATTTCGCTGGAGGAGGGCAACGGCTACGTCAACCGCATACGCAAGGTCATCGGCAGCTACCCGGAGGTCGAGACCGTGGTGTCGCAGCACGGCCGTCCGGACGACGGCACCGACGCGACCGGCTTCTTCAACGCCGAATTCTTCGTGCCACTGAAGCCCTTCGACCGCTGGCCACACGGCGTCGGCAAGGAAGAGCTGACAGCCCAGCTGACCGACCAGCTCGCCGAGCAGTTCCCCGGCGTCGAGTTCAACTTCTCGCAGTACATCCAGGACAACGTCGAGGAAGCGGCCTCGGGCGTTAAGGGCGAGAACTCCGTCAAGATCTTCGGCAACGACCTGGAGACGCTGGAGCAGACGGCCGGCCGGATCGCGACGGTGATGGCCCAGGTCCCTGGCATCACCGACCTCGCTGTACTGCGATCGCTCGGCCAGCCGACGATTCAGATCGACGTCGACCGCGTGCGCGCGGCACGGTTCGGACTCGCGCCGGGCGACGTCAACTCCGTCATTCAGGCGGCCATCGGCGGCCAGTCGGCGGGCGACCTCTACGAAGAGGGCAGCGACCGGCACTTCCCGATGATCGTGCGGCTCGCGTCACCCTACCGGCAGAGCCTCGATGCGATTCGCCGCATCCCGATCGCGGCGCCCGACCCAACGGGCGGCAGCACCCCCGTACCGGTCGCGCTCGCCGACGTCGCCGACGTGCGGCTGGTGTCAGGGGCCTCGTTCATCTACCGCGAGCAACAACAGCGCTACGTGCCGATCAAATTCAGCGTCCGCGGGCGGGATCTCGGCGGCGCGGTGCTTGAGGCCCAGCGGCGCGTCGATGCCGAAGTGCCGCTGCCCGGCGGCTACCGGCTCGAATGGGTCGGCGAGTTCGGCAACCTGCAGGAAGCGCTCGGCCGGCTGGCATTCGCGGTACCGCTCGCGATCGTGCTGATCTGTCTGCTGCTGTACGTGAACTACGGCCAGGTCCGGGACGTACTGCTGGCGGCGAGCGTGATCCCGATGGCGATGGTCGGCGGCGTGTTCGCGTTGTGGCTCACGGGCACGCCGTTCAGCGTGTCGGCGGCGATCGGCTTCGTCGCGCTGTTCGGCATCGCGGCCATGGACGGGATCCTGGTACTGTCCTACTACAATCTATGCCTCGACGCCGGTCTCGGCCGTGTCGCCGCAATTCGGCAGACCGGGCGCACGCAGCTCCGGCCGGTGATGATGACCTGCATCGTCGCCTGCGTGGGGTTGATCCCGGCGGCGCTTTCGACCGGCATCGGTTCCCAGGTGCAGCGGCCGCTGGCGCTGGTCGTGGTCGGCGGCATGCTGCTGGCCCCGGCGCTGATCCTGGTGGTGCTGCCGGTGCTGATTTTGCGATTCTCGTCGCGGCAACCACAGTTGGAGACGGACGAGGGCATGCCGGCGGGCGAGGAATCGTCGTGAACGCCTTGCGAGGCGGTGTACTCGCCAGTGTGCTCGCCGTCAGCGCCTGCGCGGTCGGGCCCGACTTCAAACGGCCCGAGCCACCGCACGTCGATCGCTACGTGCCCGGCACGCCGCCGGCGAGCAGCGACGCACAGCGTTTCATCGACAGCCGGCCGGTGCCGGCGAACTGGTGGAGCGCGTTCGGATCGCCCGAACTCGACGCTCTCGTGGCCGAGGCACTGCGCGCCAATCCGACGGTCGCCGCGGCGCAAGCGGCGCTCAGGCAGGCTCGCGAGAACTATTTGGCGCAGCGGGGCGCCTACTTCCCGACCGTTGCCGTCAGCGGTGACGCCAGCCGCAACCGTAACGCGGTTCAGGTGCTGTCGCCGACGCTGACGTCCGGTGAGGCGCTCTTCAACCTGTACACCGCAGACGTCAGCGTCGCTTACACGCTCGACCTTTTCGGCGCCAACCGCCGGGCTGTCGAGTCCCTCGAGGCACTCGCCGATGCCGGCCGCTTCCAGCTCGATGCGACCTACCTGACGGTGGCCGGCAACGTCGTCGTCGCCGCGATCCAGCAGGCCGGGCTCGCGGCCGAGGTCGAGGCGACCGAGCGGACCATCGGGTTCGGGCGCGAGAGCCTCGGCATTCTCAAGCGACAGCTGGAGCTCGGGGCGATCGACCGGCTGGACGTGGCCGCGCAGGAGGCTGCACTTGCCCAGCTCGAAGGATCCCTGCCTCCGCTGCGGCGCCAGCTCGAGGCCACGCGTCACCTGCTCGCGGTGCTAACCGGGCGGCTGCCGGCGGACGCGCCGGCGGACTCGTTCTCGCTCGCCTCGCTGTCGCTGCCGGCCGAGATCCCGCTCGGCGTTCCCACCGAGCTCGTCAATCGCCGGCCCGACGTGCGGGCCGCGGAGGCCGGCCTGCACGCGGCCACGGCTGCGGACGGGGTGGCGATTGCGAACCTGCTGCCGCAGATCGCGATCGCCGGCAGCATCGGCAGCAGCGCCACGGCAGTCGCCGACGTGCTCAAGGCGGGAACTGGGTTCTGGAGCATCGGCGCAGACCTGACCCAGACGCTGTTCGCCGGTGGGGCCCTGGTGCACAGGAAGCGGGCTGCGGACGCGGCACTCGACGAGGCGGGCGCCCAGTACCGGGCCACGGTGCTCGGCGCATTCCAGAACGTGGCCGACGCGCTGCGCGCGCTCGAGACGGATGGCGCGGCGCTCGAGGCCGCGAGTCGCGCACAACGCGCGGCCGAGGAGAGCATGGGGATCGTGCATCGTCAGCTCGAGCTCGGTGGTGTCAGCTACCTGGGGCTGATCGCGGCGGAGCAGACCTACGAGCAGGCGACGCTCGCCGAGCTCGCGGCGCGCACCAGCCGTCTCGCTGACACTGCCGTGCTCTACCAGGCGCTCGCCGGCCCGGTCACCGCCCGCTAGCACCGTTGCGGCAGCAGCCGCCGCACTTGCACCGGCCGCTCAGGCCAGCAGGCCCGTGACAAATGCTTCGAGCCCGCTCCGGTCGCGGCGGAATCCGTCGCTGTCACCGGCGACGATGCGCTCGAGGTCCGCGAGCGCCTGCTCGAGCCGGTCGTTCAAGATCACGAAGCGGAACTCGTGCCAGTGAGACAGCTCCGTGACCGAATCCTGAAGCCGGCGCGCGATCACCGCGGCGCTGTCAGTGCCGCGGCCCTTGAGGCGTGCCTCGAGCGCCGACCGTGACGGCGGCAGGATGAAGATGTCGATCACCTCGGGAAGGCGCGCGCGGACCTGTGCGGCGCCCTGCCAGTCTATCTCGAGCAGCAGGTCCTGCCCCGCCGCGAGCGACTCCTCGACCTGGCGGCGGCTGGTGCCGTACAGGTTGTCGAACACGCTTGCATACTCGAGGAACTCGCCCGCGGCGATCATGCCCTCGAAGGTCGGCCGGTCGACGAAGTGGTAATCACGGCCGTCGGTCTCGTTGGGCCGGCGCTGCCGGGTCGTGTGGGAGACCGAGAACGCGAGCCCGGGCAGACGCTTCATCAGCGCCTTGACGAGGCTCGTCTTGCCGGTGCCCGAGGCCGCCGCGATGACGTACAGCCGGCCGCGGCGGGGACGCGTCACGCTTGCCATCGGCGCATCACTCGACGTTCTGGACCTGCTCGCGCATCTGCTCGATCAGAACCTTCATGTCGACGGCGACCCGCGTCGTCTCGCTGTCCTGGGACTTGGACGACAGCGTATTGGCCTCGCGGTTGAACTCCTGCATCAGGAAATCGAGCCGGCGCCCGGCGGGCTCGGAGGCGCCGAGCGCTTTGAGCGCCTCGGCGACGTGGCTCGTCAGCCGGTCGAGTTCCTCGTCGACGTCCATGCGGGCGAGCGAGAGTGCGAGCTCCTGCTCGAAGCGCTCGCGGTTGGGCTCAGCGGGAAGCGTCAACTGGCCGAGGCGGTCCTCGAGGCGCGTCCTGATCCGCTGCTGCACTTCCGGCAGACGGGCGCGTACTTCGGCGACGAGTGCGGCGAGCTGCTGGCAGCGGCTGTCGAGCATGGCTGCGATCCGCTCGCCCTCGCTGGCCCGGCTGGCCGTGAGCTCGGCGAGCGCCTCCTTCAATGTCGCCGCCGCGGTGCCGAGCAGCGGCGTGCGGTCGTACTCCGAGTCCTTCAGCACACCCGGCCAGCGCAGCAGGTCGAGCGGCGTGGGCGAGGCGAGCGTGCCGCCATGGGCGGTCGCGCGTCGCGTGATCTCCTGTGCACGCAAGATCAGCGCATCGAGGAACGGCGCGTCGATCACGAGGGCCGCCGACGTACCGTCCGCCGCGCGGAACTGCAGCGTCGCGTCGAGCTTGCCGCGGCGGACCGCGGCCGCAATCGCCTGACGGAACTCGCCCTCCAGCGAACGAAACTCCTCGGGGAGCCGCAGGCTCACCTCCAGATAGCGATGGTTGACCGTGCGCAGCTCCCACGCGAGCGTGCCGGAACTGTCCGCGTGTTCGCGGCGCGCGAAGCCCGTCATGCTGCGGATCATTGTGGCCCGTGTGCTATAAGATTCGCCCACACTTTAGCAGCCCCGCCGTTGCCCCGGGGCGGGGAAACTGCCCTTGCAGATCGAATACGCGGAGCTGAGCCTTGTCGGCCACCGCGAGGACAATCAGGATCGGGTCGGCATCGCCGTCGGCGAGCAGGCGGCGCTGCTCGTGGCGGTCGACGGCATGGGCGGCCACAGTAATGGCGCATTGGCGGCAGAAACGGCGCTTGGCTCGCTGACCGGGAGCTTCAGGCAGCTGAGTAACCCGCTGTTCGATCCGCTGGGCTTTCTGCACCTTGCGCTCGGCAAGGCGCACGATGACGTCGTCGCGCTCGGCAAGGACCTGTCGATCGACCAGCGGCCGCGGGCGACCTGCGCGCTGTGCCTGATACAGGAAGGCTCTGCTTTCTGGGCGCACGTGGGCGACAGCCGTGTGTACCAGATCCGCAATGGCGAAGTGATCGCGCGCACCCGCGACCACAGCCACGTCGAACAGCTGCTCCGCGAGGGCCGAATCACGGAGTCCGAAGCCCACGGGCACCCGATGCGCAACTTCGTCGAATGCTGTCTCGGCGGCGACCCACTGCTGACCGAGATGACGATCGGCAGGCGCCGCGCGCTCAAGACAGGGGACCTGCTGCTGGCCTGCACGGACGGGCTGTGGGCGAATCTCGACGACTCCGACGTCGCGGCGCCGTGGCGCTCGACGGCGAGCCTGCCACAGATCCTCGCGGAGCTTTGTAAACGGGCGGTGCGGGCGTCGGCGCCGTTCAGCGACAATACCTCGGCCGCCGTGCTGCGCTGGCTGGGCTGAACCGCGAGCGGAGGGAGCATGCGTCCAAGTGGCAGAGCCCCTGACGAGCTGCGCCCGGTGCGCTTCACGCGCCGCTACACGCGCCACGCGGAGGGTTCGGTGCTGGTCGAATTCGGCGATACGCGCGTGCTGTGCACTGCCACGATCGAGAACGGCGTGCCGCATTTCCTGAGGAACAGCGGCCAGGGCTGGATCACGGCCGAGTACGGCATGCTGCCGCGCTCCACCCACACCCGCAGCGCGCGCGAGGCCGCCCGCGGCAAGCAGAGCGGGCGCACCCAGGAGATCCAGCGGCTGATCGGCCGCAGCCTTCGGGCGATCGTCGACATGAAGGCCCTCGGGGAACGCACCATCACGCTCGACTGCGACGTGCTGCAGGCCGATGGCGGCACCCGTACCGCGGCGATCACCGGCAGCTACGTCGCGCTCGCCGATGCGGTTGCGACGCTGGTCGCCCGGCGTGACCTCGCGCAGAGCCCGCTGCACGGCCAGGTGGCCGCGGTGTCGGTCGGCATCGTCGGGGGCCTCGCCGTGCTCGACCTCGACTACCTCGAGGATTCGGAGGCGGAGACGGACATGAATGTCGTCATGAACGGCGGCGGTGGATTCGTCGAGGTGCAGGGCACGGCCGAGGGCCACGCCTTCCGGCGCCACGAGTTCGACGAGTTGCTGAACCTCGCCGCAGCCGGCATCGGCCAGCTGATCGTGCTGCAACAGCAGGCGCTTGCCGACGGTGGCTAGCGATGTCGGCGCACCTTCCGCGGCTCGTCGTCGCCAGCAGCAATCCGGGCAAGCTCACCGAGCTCGGAGCGCTGCTCGCGGGGCTCGCCGCCGAGATCGTGCCGCAGTCGGCCCTCGGCATTTCGCCCGCCGCCGAGACGGCGCTGACCTTCGCGGACAATGCGCTCCTGAAAGCCCGCCACGCGGCGCGCTTCTCGGGGTCGGCCGCGCTCGCCGATGATTCCGGCCTCGAGGTCGATGCACTCGGGGGCGAGCCCGGCGTCCACTCGGCCCGCTACGCCGGGCAAGGCGCGTCCGCTCTAGCAAACAACACGAAGCTGCTCGAGGCGCTCGCCGCGACGCCCGAGCCGCGCCGCGCCCGTTACCGCTGCGTGATCGCGCTCGTCATGGGCGCCGACGACCCGGCGCCGCTGCTCGCCGCCGGATCCTGGGAAGGTCGCATCGCATTCGCCCCGCGCGGCACGGGCGGCTTCGGCTACGACCCGCTGTTCCTGGTCGGCGAAGGTGCGCTCACCGCCGCAGAGCTGCCGCCCGAGGTCAAGAACCGGATCTCGCATCGCGCGCTGGCGCTCAGGGCCCTGACGACGGGTCTCGGTCGCACGTGATCGGCCTGCTGCCCCCGCCGCTCGCGCTCTACGTTCACCTGCCGTGGTGCGTGCGCAAGTGCCCGTACTGCGATTTCAATTCACACGTGCACAAGGGCGCGCTTCCCGAAACCGCCTACGTCGAGGCGCTGCTTGCGGATCTCGACGCCGACCTGCCGCTGGCGGGTGGCCGGCGCGTCGATACCGTGTTCTTGGGTGGTGGCACGCCGAGCCTGTTCGCTGCGGAGAGCCTCGCGGCCTTGTTCCGCGGGATCGGCGCGCGGCTCGAGCTCGCGCCCGACGCGGAGATCACGCTCGAGGCGAACCCCGGCACGATCGAGCACGGGCGGTTCGCTGGCTACCGCGACGCCGGCATCAATCGCATCTCGCTCGGCGCGCAGACCTTCAACGTACAGCAGCTCGCAGCGCTCGGCCGGATCCACGGGCCGGCGGACACCGGCCGCGCAGTGGCCGAGCTGACCGCGGCGGGCATCGTGAACTTCAACCTCGACCTGATGTACGCGCTGCCCGAGCAGACGGTCGAGAGTGCCTCGCACGACATCGCGACCGCCGTGGCACTCGAGCCGCCGCACCTGTCGCACTATCAGCTGACGCTCGAGCCAGGCACGGTGTTCCACGAGCGGCCGCCGCGACTGCCGGACGAGGACCTGGCGCACGAGATACAGGCGGCGAGTCACGCCCGCCTCGCCGCGGCAGGCTACCGCCAGTACGAGATCTCCGCGTGGGCGCGCCCCGGCTCTGAGTGCCGCCACAATCTCAACTACTGGCAGTTCGGCGATTACCTCGGCATCGGCGCAGGCGCCCACGGCAAGCTCACCGATGCCGCGGCCGGCAGCATCAACCGCACGGTGAAAACCAAGCAGCCGCGCGCATACCTGGAACGGGCACGGGCCGGCGCCTCGCAGCGGACGATGGTGAGCGTGCCGGAGCAGGAGCGGGTGTTCGAGTTCATGCTGAACGCGCTGCGGCTCCCGGCCGGATTCATCACCGAGACCTTCGAGACCCGGACCGGAGTCCCGCTCGCCGCCGCGGCCGGAACGCTGGCAGCGGCGGTCGACCGCGGGCTGCTCGCCTCAGACACGGCCGGCTGGCACGCCACCCCGCTCGGTCTTCGGTTCCTCAACGACTTGCAGGCGATGTTCCTGGCACCGGAGCGGTCGGAGGACGCCGCGGGACGGCAGGCTACTCCGCCGCGTCCCGACCGTTTTGCCGAGTCGGGGAGGCCTTGACAGGACGAGCGTGACCGGCGCTCGGCGCGCCCGGCACCGGCGGACTTGTGCACACGGGACGGGGTCGCCCCGAAAAGTGTGGACTAACGCACGATTCCTGAGTTACAACGTCAAGATCTAGGTGGTATCAGATTGATTCAGAAGAATATTTTTGCTTGTTCACTTTTTAACCAAAACGACACATAAGGCATTTTTCCCGATTCTTGACTGCCGCGGCGGCACCTCGTCCACACAGTTATGCACAGCAACTGTGGATAAGATCGACGCGCCCCGGCGCGTGAGTCTGTTGCACAGGTGTCTTAAGATCTCGCCGCGTCAAACGCAGCTAAGTGAGTGGCCAAGAGGGGATTTCGCGAGCACCGCTCTTTGAGTGAGGCGGCTCCAGGATCCCGCCTTGCGACAGCGGATGACCGCGCCTATACTGCGCGGCCCTTTTTCCCGCCCAGCCAGACCGTATTTATAGAGAGCGCGCCATGAAGGCCGGAACGCATCCCGACTACAAGACGATCACCGTGACCTGCAGCTGCGGGAACACGTTCCAGACGGGCTCGACGCTCGGCCACGATCTGCAGATCGAGGTGTGCGCCAAGTGCCACCCGTTCTACACCGGCAAGCAGAAGATCGTCGACACCGGCGGCCGGGTCGACAAGTTCCGCAAGAAGTACGCGGCCCAGGCGGCGCGCTGACAATCATCCGGGCGCACCCTGTGCGACGGCAGGCAAACGCCCGGCTCCAGCCGGGCGTTTTCGCGTGCGGCGCCGCCAGCCCGCGCGGCCGGAGCGAAATCCGCGCATGACGCAGGCCGCGGACGCGGGGTCGGGGATCGGCCCCGGGTGATGCAGAACGGACGCACGCCGATTCAAAACAGGCGCATGCGCGCGAGCGCGCTCGGCATCGTCGCGAGGCTGCGAGCGGCCGGCCGGCATCGCCGGCGAGACCGTCATCGGCGGCCAGCGGCGCGACGCGCAATTCGAGGGCGATCGGCCGGGTGCCGCGCGCCCCGCCTCACTGCGGTTCGTTGCCTTGATTCTTGCGCTGCAGCGTGACAGGCTGACTGGACTCACGGAAGCGCCCGATGCCGTCCAAGAAGTACACGCTCACCAACGTTTCTACCGGCAAGAGCAGCGAACTTGAGGTGCTGTCGCCGACCGTTGGTCCTGAGGTCATCAACATCGCGCCGCTCGCCCGGGATCACGGGCTTTTCACGTTCGACCCAGGGTTCATGGCGACCGCTGCCTGCGAGTCGAAGATCACCTATATCGACGGTGACAAGGGCGTGCTGCTGTACCGCGGCTACCCGGTCGAGCAGCTGGCCGCGAACAGCTCCTTCATCGAGGTGGCCTACCTGCTGCTGTACGGCGAGTTGCCGGGCGCGGCGCAGCTGACGGAGTTCAGCCGCAGCATCACCCGCCACTCGATGATCAACGAGTCGCTGCGCCGCTTCTACAACGGCTTCCACCACGACGCGCACCCGATGTCGCAGGTATCGGCGGTCGTCGCCTCGATGGCAGGTTTCTACCACGATTCGCTCGACATCAATAACCCCCGGCACCGGGAGATCTTCGCGCACCGGATCATCGCCAAGATGCCGACGATCGCGGCGGCGGCCTACAAACACATGCTGGGCCAGCCGTTCATATTTCCGCAGAACCACCTCGACTACTGCTCGAACCTCCTGAACATGTTCTTTGCGGTGCCCTGCGAGAGCTACGAGATCGAGCCGGTCCAGGCCAAGGCGCTCGATCTGCTGCTGATCCTGCATGCCGACCACGAGCAGAATGCGAGTACCTCGACGGTGCGCCTGGCCGGCAGCACCGGCGCGAACCCGTATGCGGCGATTTCGTCCGGCATCGCGGCGCTGTGGGGTCCGGCACACGGCGGGGCCAACGAAGCGGTGCTGGCGATGCTCGAGGAGATCGGCACCGCGGATGCGATCCCGAAGTTCCTCGCGCGGGTCAAGGACAAGCAGGACCACACCAAGCTGATGGGCTTCGGGCACCGCGTCTACAAGAACTTCGACCCGCGCGCGAAGATCATCCGCGAGACCTGCTACAAGGTCCTCGAGAAGCTCGGCCGGGCCGACAACCCGCTGTTCGAACTCGCGCTCAGGCTCGAGGAGATCGCGCTCAACGATGAGTACTTCGTCTCCCGCAAGCTCTACCCGAACGTCGATTTCTACTCCGGCATCATCTATAGCGCGATCGGCATTCCACGCACGATGTTCACGGTGATGTTCGCGATCGCCCGTACCGCCGGCTGGGTCGCCCACTGGCAGGAAATGATCGCCGATCCCGCGATGAAGATCGGTCGGCCCCGCCAGCTCTACACGGGCAAGGACAAGCGCGACTACGTCGCCATCGAGGCGCGCTGAGCGACGGCGCGTCCGTACGCAAAAGACCGTATCGGCACGGCCACGCCGCCCGCGCACAGTGACGCCGGGACCGTTCCATCTTGCGCTTGAACTGGCCGGGGGGATCGCCGCATGGGGACTACCAGCTATCGCGAGGACTACCGGCGCTCGCTGGCCGACCCGGCGGGGTTCTGGGGAGAGGCGGCGCGGGCGATCCACTGGGACCGGCCGTGGGATCGGGTGCTCGATGACTCCGACGCGCCGCTGTACCGCTGGTTCGCGGGTGGCAAGCTCAACACCTGCTACAACGCGGTCGACCGCCACGTCGAGGCCGGGCACGGCGAACGGGCGGCCCTGATCTACGACAGTCCGGTCACGGGCACCGTCGAGAGGATCACCTACCGCGAACTCCGCGACCGCGTGGCGCTCTGCGCCGGGGCGTTGGCGGCGCTCGGTGTGCGCGCCGGCGACCGGGTGATCATCTACATGCCGATGGTGCCTGAGGCGGCGGTCGCGATGCTTGCGGCAGCGCGCATCGGCGCCGTGCATTCGGTCGTGTTCGGCGGGTTCGCGCCGCACGAGCTCGCCAAGCGCATCGACGATGCCCGACCCGCGGTGATCTTGTCCGCCTCCTGCGGCCTCGAGGGGCAGCGGGTCATCGCCTACAAGCCGCTGCTCGACCAGGCGATCGACATTGCGGCCCACAAGGTGCAGCGCTGCATCATCCTGCAACGGCCGCAGCTGGCGGCGGACCTGAAGGCCGGGCGCGACCTCGACTGGCAGCAGGCCATGGCCGCCGCGCGGCCGCGCGAGTGCGTGCCGGTCGAGGCCACCGATCCGCTGTACATCCTGTATACGTCCGGAACGACCGGCAAGCCCAAAGGCGTGGTTCGCGACCACGGTGGCCATGCGGTCGCGCTGGTGTACTCGATGCGGGCCGTGTACGACATCGGACCCGCGGACGTGTTCTGGGCGGCCTCCGACGTCGGCTGGGTGGTCGGCCATTCGTACATCGTGTACGCCCCGCTGCTGCTCGGCTGCACCTCGATCCTGTACGAGGGCAAGCCGGTCGGCACACCGGATGCCGGCGCATTCTGGCGGGTAATTGAACAACACCGGGTCAATGCGCTGTTCACGGCGCCGACGGCGTTCCGCGCGATCAAGAAGGAGGACCCGGCCGGTGCGCTGATCGCGCGCTACGACCTCACGAGCCTGAGGACACTGTTCCTGGCGGGCGAGCGCTGCGATTCGGACACGGTACATTGGGCCGAACAGCAGCTCAGAGTCCCGGTCATCGATCACTGGTGGCAAACGGAAACCGGCTGGCCGGTGGCGGCCAACTGCCGCGGGATCGAGCCGATGACGGTGAAGCCTGGCTCAGCGAGCGTGCCGGTACCGGGCTACGACGTGCGGGTGCTCGACGATGACGGCGCCCCCGTGGCCGCCGGCACGATCGGCAACATCGTGATCCGTCTGCCGCTGCCGCCTGGAACGCTGCCGACGCTGTGGCACAACGATCAGGGCTACCGCGACTCGTACCTGGTGCGCTACCCGGGCTACTACCTGACGGGCGATGCGGGCTACATCGACGAGGACGGCTACGTCTGGATCATGTCGCGCATCGATGATGTCATCAATGTCGCGGGTCACCGGCTGTCGACCGGCGCGATGGAGGAAGTGCTTTCCTCGCACCCGGATGTCGCCGAGTGCGCGGTGATCGGTGCGGCGGATGCGCTCAAGGGGCAGCTGCCGGTCGGACTGGTGGTTCTGAAGGCCGGCGTCAGCCGACCGCACGAGACCATCGTCGCCGAGCTCGTGGACCGCGTGCGGCAGCGTATCGGCGCGGTCGCGGCACTCAAGCAGGTGGCGGTCGTTGCGCGTCTGCCCAAGACGCGCTCGGGCAAGGTGCTGCGCGCGACGATGCGCGCGATCGCCGATGCGCACGATTACAATGTGCCGGCGACGATCGACGATCCGCGGATACTCGACGAGGTCGCAGTTGCGCTGAACGAGCTCGGCTACGGGGTAGGCAGTACGCCTTCCAGCGGCCGCTGAGCGGCCGCTGCGTCAGTCATTGGCCGCGCGTCCGGTACAGCCGGATGATCATCTGTGAGCCAGTGAACTGGGATAAGCAGTGCGGCCCGGCAATCTCAAGGCGATCGGCACGATGCTGACCTCGGTCGGGTTCTTCGCGCTGTTGGACGCCGGGCTCAAGCATCTCGCGGCGGCCTATCCGCCGATCGAAGTGATGTTCCTGCGCGCCGCCGCCTCGCTCCCCTTTGTCGCCGCCTCGGTCGCCTGGTCGGGTGCCTGGCGCGAGCTCCGTATGCACCAGCCGCTGCTCTACCTGCTGCGGGGCGCGCTCGGCATGCTGGTCCTCTGGTCGTTCATTTACGCCGTCTCGGTGCAGTCGCTGAGCTACACCTACGCGATCTACATGAGCGCGCCGCTGATGGTCGCGGCCCTGGCCAGGCCGATGCTCGGCGAGCGGGTGTCGGCGCGGCGCTGGGCGGCAATCGTGGTGGGGCTCGTCGGCGTCGTGATCGCGCTCAGGCCGAGTGGGGGCGTGGTCGCGCTCGGCGGCGTCGCCGCGGCGCTGAGCGCGGCCTGCTACGCGTTCAACGTCATGATGATGCGGCTGATCGGCCGGACGGACTCGAACTACGCAGTGGTTTTCTGGCACCTCGTGATTGTCATGCTGGCGGCCGGCGCACTCGCCTGGCCCGGCTGGCGCCCGGTTGCCGCGCAGCACTGGCCGTGGATCGTCTACTGCGGACTCACCGGCGCGCTCGGCCAGTACCTGTTCACGGCGGCATTCCGGCTCGCGCCCGCCTCGACGATCGCGCCGTTCGAGTACACGGCGATGCTGTGGGGCATCGCCCTCGACTGGCTGGTGTTCTCGACGGTTCCCTCTGTCCGGGTGATCGTCGGCGGCGGCGTCGTGATCGCCGGTGGCCTGTACATCATCCTGGATGAACGTCGCGTGGCGCACGTGCGCGTCGCCGGCGCACCGGGCGGATAGCGGCCGCCGCAGGCGCACACACTGGCGCCTGTCCTGGCGCACCCGGTCGTTGCGCATGGCGCGATCGGTCCAGCGGTCCGGGTCCCGGCCAGGCGAGGCCACGAACGGCGACGTGCTGGGGCCAACGCGGCGGCGGCGTCATTGAGCGACTTCTGCCGCCGGCGGTGGGTGGAGATGGGCACACAGCCGCGGATGCGCCACTGAGTCCCCCGGCGAGCTACGATAGAGCGGAACCAGACAGGCGCCCGGGGCGGCGCCCAAGGAGTCCAGCATGAGTGCAACCATCGACCGGCCGGGAACCGAGATCACGACCCCCGAAGGCCCCTTGGTGCGAGTCGCGCGTCACGGGAGCGTCGTGCGCCTGACACTCAACCGCGCGGCGAAGTACAACGTGCTGTCGCTGGCGATGATCAGCGCGCTCAAGAGCACGCTCGAGCACCTCGCGTCCGACAGCGGGGTCAGGGTTATCGTGCTGGCTGCCGAGGGCCGCGCGTTCTCGGCGGGGCACGACCTGACCGAGATGGGGCCGGACGCCGGCATCGACGACATGCGGGCCCTGTTCGCCGCCTGCAGCGAGCTGATGATCAGCATTCAGCGCCTGCCGCAGCCGGTCATCGCGCGGGTGCAGGGCGTGGCCACGGCGGCCGGTTGCCAGCTGGTTGCGATGTGCGACCTCGCGGTCGCGAGTTCGGACGCGCGCTTCGCCGTATCGGGCATCAACCTCGGCCTGTTCTGCGCAACGCCGTCGGTGGCCTTGACGCGCAACCTGCTGCAGAAGCCGGCGCTCGAAATGCTGCTGACCGGAGATTTCATCGACGCGGCGACCGCCCGTGAGCGCGGGCTCGTCAACCGCGTCGTGCCACCCGAGGCCCTGGATGCGGAGGTGGAGAAGCTGGTAACGGCCATCGCCGCCAAGTCCCCCGCGGCGGTCGCGGCCGGCAAGCGTCTCTTTTACCAGCAGCGCGAGCTGTCGATCGAGGCAGCCTACGCGAAGGCGGGCGAGGTCATGGCCTGCAACGCCGTCATGGACGACGCGCGGGCTGGGATCGCGAGGTTCACAAAGCGCGACCGCTGATGAATCCGTCGCGCCGCGATCAGGGCGCCGCGTCGACCAGCGCCCGGACCTCGTTCGCCGCGGCACGCCGCATCGGCCGGCCGTCGGTCGGCGATAGCGGTGCCTGGCGGATACCGTCGCGCGGGAACACGGTCGCATCCACTGGGTAGTCGCAGACGCTGAACTGCACTGCGGGGCACTGTAATACCCGGTCGGCGTTCATTTTCACGCGATGCTCGGCGATGCGGTACGGAATGCGGCCGTCGAGGAGCCTGAGGCTGACCGCCTCGGCCAGATCCGAGAACACGTGCAGGTTGATTTCCTGGTGGGGCGTCGCCGTGCCGGACAGCACCGGCCCGACGAGCCGGGGCTCGAACTCCTCGAGCAGCTGCATCGCATCGAGAGCCGCGCGGCGTTGCTCGGCGAGCGTATCGGCGTGGGTGTCGTGGGCAAACAGGCGCTGGTACTCGGCGAGCGCAGCGTCGATCTCGGAGTTCTTGGGGAGCACCGCGTACTCGCCGACGCCGAGGCGTTCCGCGGCCTTGCGTTTGGCGAAGCCGTAGTCGTCGACGCCGTGTTCGAACATCAGGCGGGCCGCTTCCTGCGCCAGTGCCCGCCGCAGGTCGTCACCGCGAATCGCGCGCGGCCGGGTCATGTTTTTCTCCGACGGCTCCGACGCTTGGACTCTAGCACATGCTCCGCACGGCTCGGCGGGGGCCAGCATCAGAAGATCGGCTCGTCACTCTGTGCTTGATGCTTTGAGGCGGGCAGTCCGGCGTCGTTGCGGGCGACGCCGCCTTCGCCCGGCAGCCTGCCGGCGAGGAACAGCTCGAAGATCGCATCCGGATCGTTGCCGCGGGCGAGCTCGCCGGAGGTCGCGGAAATACGTGCGCTGACGATGCCCTCGGGTTGCGGCAGCCGCCGTTCCGGACGCCCGGCCAGAGTCTCGCCC
>JGI12269J14319_10000682_pt1 | contig 32965 bp, 29 predicted proteins | sample PeaSoiSIISIP2007_FD_14319 | JGI IMG/M metagenome (IMG submission 14319)
GGAGCCGTATCTGGTGGCCTCCTCGCTCACCTGTGTCGTGGCCCAGCGGCTCGTGCGTCGGTTGTGCCCGCACTGTCGCGTCGGCTACGAGCCGGCAGAGGAAGAACGGTTGGCGATCACGGCGATGATGCCGACGGTGGACACCGGGGAGCTCCCCGCCCACCTCACCTTGTTCGGGCCCGGGGGATGCCACCAGTGTGACCAGAGCGGCTATCGCGGTCGCAGTGCCGTGTACGAGGTGATGACCATCACGGCCCGAATTCGTGCGCTGATCCTCGACCAGGCGTCGGCATCGGTGATCGAAGAAGCGGCGGTGGCCGAGGGCACGCAGCTTCTGCGCGAGAACGGGATCAACCAGGTCCTCGCGGGCACCACCAGTTTCGCCGAGCTCAACCGCTGCATCGTCTGACGCGCGCCGTGCCCGGGTGTGGCGACGTTGCCGTGGCCCGACGCTGTGGCCGACGGCGCTAGCGCGTGGAGAGCGCGGACTCGAGCGCGAGTCCCGCAGCCAAGAGCATCTCTTCGCTGTGCGGGGGGCCGATGAGCTGCACACTGGCGGGCAGTGCCCCCGACGTCGGTACCGGAAGGGCCAGGGCGGGGACGCCGGCCAAGTTGACCGGGAGCGTGCAGCGCGCCATCAGCAGCTCCTCACCTCCGTCGAGCGAGGGCGGGAACACGGTCAGCGTAGGCGTGACGATGACGTCGACGCGTTGAAAGGTCCGGTCGAGGCAGGCCTCCCATTCCTCCTTGACCTTCCGGGCCGAGGCCAGGGCGCGCTCGTCGATGGACGAACCGAGCGTCAGACGCCCGACGACGTCCTGGCCTATCTCGTCCGGGCGCCGCGCCACCAGCGCCCGGTCGGTCTCCCAGGCCTCGGTGACGAGCAGGAGTCCCGCCGCGGCGGTGGCCTCGTACCATTGGGGCAGGGCGACATCGCTCACCTCCCATTCCGACGCGGCGAGGGCGCCGTCGATAGCCGCGTCGATCACGGGGTCGGCGTCGACCCTGAAGCGCCCCGCCCGGATCCCGTCGCGGCTTTCGACCGCGAAACCCGGTTCGAGGAGCTCCATGCCGAGGACCAGACCACGCACGTCGCGGGCCATGGGGCCCACCGTGTCGAAGCTCGGTGACAGCGGCCAGACACCGGCGAGGGGGACCCGACCCCACGTCGTCTTGAGCCCGGCCGTGCCGCAACACGCCGAGGGGATCCTGACCGAGCCCCCCGTGTCGCTGCCGTAGGCGACATCGGCCTCGAGGGTGGCCACCGCCACTGCCGACCCGCTCGACGATCCCCCGGGCACGAGACGGGGATCGAGGGGGTTCACCGGTGTGCCGTACCACGGGTTCACGCCGGTGACCCCGAGGGCCAGCTCGTGCAGGTTGGTCCTGCCCACGATCCGGGCCCCAGCCGCCCTGGCCCCGGCCAGGCAGGCGGCGTCCCGGGTGGCCGGCACCGCCTCGTTGGCCACCGCCCGACACCCCGCCGTCGTCGGCACGCCCTCCATGTCGATGAGGTCCTTCACCGCAAGCCGGACACCGGGGCCCGAAGTCTCGAAACGCGCGATGAACGTCGACATCGCCCTTCCCTTCCGCTCGGGACGCGAACGCACCACTGTTACATGCCGGACCCCGGGGCTAAAGCGGCAACAGGCGAGAGGGGCTATAAACGGTGGGCCGGCCCTCGGGGGGGGAAGGTGGGACCGGGCGTCTCTCCTGCCCGGCGCGCCGACGCCACAACGTCAAGGAGAAAGACATGGCCATGTTGAGCGCGCTCGAGATCTCGCGACGGGCCACGCTCAAGCCCGTGACCAAGATCGCCGCCGAGGCCGGCATCCCCGAGGGCATGCTCGAGCCCTACGGCGAATACGTGGCCAAGGTGGGCCTCGACGCCATCGAGGCGCTGTCGGATCGGCCCCGGGCCCGGTACGTGGTCGTGACCGCCATCACGCCAACCCCCCTCGGCGAGGGCAAGACGACCACGACACTCGGCCTCGGCCAGGCCATGCGCCACATCTCCAAACGTGCCACCATCGCCATCCGTCAGGCGTCGATGGGCCCGACCTTCGGGATCAAAGGAGGTGCGGCCGGAGGTGGGTACAGCCAAGCCGTGCCCTTCGAGGCGCTCAACCTCCACCTGACCGGGGACATGCATGCGGTGACGGCGGCCCACGACCTCCTGTCCGCCATGCTCGACAATCACCTGCACCACGGCAACGAGCTCGGCATCGACACCCACAACGTGACGTGGCGGCGGGTGCTCGACGTGAATGACCGGGCTCTACGAAACCTCGTGGTCGGGCTGGGGACCGCCGAGGACGGGATTCCCCGACAGACCGGCTTCGACATCACCGCCGCGTCAGAGGTGATGGCCGTGCTCGCCTTGTCGAGCTCGCTGCGCGACATGCGCGAACGCCTGGGGCGGATCGTCATCGGCTACACCCGAGGCGGTGAGCCGATCACCGCCGAAGAGCTGCGGGCGGCGGGGGCCATGACGGTGATGATGCGCGACGCCATCAAGCCGAACCTGCTCCAGACCCTGGAGAACACACCCGTGCTCGTCCACGCCGGGCCCTTCGGCAACATCGCCCACGGAAACTCGTCGGTGATCGCCGATCTGATCGGGATCCGTACCGGGGACTTCCTGATCACCGAAGCCGGCTTCGGCGCCGACATGGGTGCGGAGCGCTTCTTCAACATCAAGTGTCGGACCTCGGGTCTCAGCCCCGACGCCGCCGTCGTGGTGGCAACGGTCCGGGCCTTGAAGGTGCACGCCGGGGCCCATCACGTGGTGGCGGGGAGACCCCTGCCACCGGCCCTCCTCGAGGAACACCCCGACGAGGTATCGGCGGGAGGCGCCAACCTCCGCAAGCAGCTCGAGAACGTGCGCATGCACGGTGTGACCCCCGTGGTGGCCATCAACGCCTTTCCCGAGGACTTCGCGTCCGAGCACGCCGCCATCCGGGAGATCGCCGCCTCCATGGGTGTGCGCTCGGCGGTCTGCACCCACTTCGTCGACGGTGGGCGGGGGGCGGTGGAGCTGGCCGAAGCCGTGGTCGAGGCGGCCGAAGAACCGTCGGAGTTCCGCGTCCTCTACCCCAGTGAGGCGTCGTTGCGGGAGAAGATCGAGACCATCGCGCTCAAGATCTATGGCGCCGACGGCGTGGACTACACGCCGGTGGCGACACGACAGCTCGACAGCTACGAGCGCAACGGGTTCGGCACGCTGCCCATCTGCATCGCCAAGACACATCTGTCGATCTCCTCTGAGCCGAGCCTCAGAGGCGCTCCCACCGGCTGGCGGCTCCCGGTGCGGGAGGTGCGCGCCTCGGTGGGAGCGGGATTCGTCTATCCCATCTGCGGGGACATGCGCACCATGCCCGGCCTCCCGTCGCATCCTGCCGCCGAGCGCATCGACATCGACGAGAACGGCGACGTCGTCGGCCTCACGTGATGGTGGCACCGGCGCCGAGGCCGCGGCGGCCGAACGCCCTGGTCCGTGGACAGGACCGAGCCCATGGGTGACCTCCCCACCACGGGAGAAGATGTCCCGTCGTATGCGGACATGACGCTCGAGCACCTCCTCGACGCATTCTCGGAGGCCACGGCGGCACCGGGTGGGGGCGCGGCGGCGGTGCTCACCGTCGCGCTGTCGGCGGCGTTGTGCGCCATGAGTGCTCGCCTGTCGTCGCGCCAGATGCACGACGCGGCGGCGATCGACACCGAGGCGGTGTCGATCCGAGACGACATGGTCCCGTTGTGCGCACGAGACGCCCGGAGCTTCCTCGACGTCCTCGCGGCGCGACGGCTACCCGACGAACTCGGTCGCGACCAACCGGGACCCCACGAATCGGGCCGAGCCGGCCCAGACGGGGCCGGGCGCCGGCGCCGTATCGTCGACGCCCTCTCGGCCGCCACCGCGGTCCCCATGGCGACCGTCGAGGCGGGCGCGCGCCTCGCGCACCTGGCCGCCCGGTTGGCCGAAGAGGGGAACGCAGCTCTGCGCGGAGACGCGCTGGTGGCAGCCTTGCTGGCCGGCGCCGGCGCTGAAGGGGCCGCCACGTTGGTCCGTATCAATCTGGCCGGACTCCCCGATGACCACCGACACGGCGTGGTGCAGTCACTGCTCGACGAAACCACCGCCCAGGTCGAACGGGCCCGGCGCGCCGCGGCGGTCATCATCGAGGAGAGCTAGGAGAACGCGAAGCGTCCTGCGTCGATGACCGTCTCGCCCCGCTGGTTGTCGGTACGGAACCGCACGCCGTCCCCGTCGTTCCAGATCGAGATCGTGAGAGTGTCACCGGGATAGGTCGGCCGCGAGAAGCGTCCCGCCATGGAGCGAAAACGCGCCGGGTCCGAACCGCACACGCTGTGGAGCAAGGCGCGGCCCGTGAACCCGTAGGTGCACAGGCCGTGCAGGATGGGTCGGTCGAACCCGGCCCGCTTGGCGAACTCGGGATCGGAGTGCAACGGATTGCGGTCACCCGACAACCGGTACAGCAGTGCCTGGTCAGGTCGCACGGTGTACGTGACCACGTCGTCGGGCTCGCCGGCCGGCATCGGCCCGGGGCCCGACGAAGGGCCCCGATCACCCCCGAACCCGCCCTCCCCCCGGACGAAGAGCGATGTCGTCGAGGCGAAGCGGGGCTCACCGCTGGCCGCGTCGACGGACGTGGACTCCGAGACGACGAGGGCACCTGAGCCCTTGTCGTAGATGCCGGTCACCACGCTCGTGGTCCGGACCGCCCCGGCGGGGGGGATGGGAGCGAAGAGCTCGATCGACTGCTCACCATGGACGAGCATGGCGAGGTCGAACGAGCCCAGCGTGGACCGGGGCGGGCCGCCACCACCTACGACGGCCGCGAACGTCGGCAACACCTTCTGGGGCCGGTCGGTCGAGTTCTCGGTCGTGTACTCGAGCTCGAAGCCGAACGCGTCGAGCGATCCCGCGCCAACGCCGAGGGCGTACAGCAGACATTCGGTCGACGTCCACGATCGTTCGACGGGGTCGGATGTGGCGCCGACGGCGTCCAGGTTGATGGGCATGATGGTCCGTCCTCCCGTCTACGACCCGGGTAGCTTTCCCGGGACACCTGGATATGTAACACGAATTTATGTTACAATCAACTATGACTTTGCGGCGATCAGCGGAGGCGACCCTCTCGGGTCGGGACCGATCTCGGCGGCTGACGGTGGACGAGCTCGCCCGCCAGGCGGGCACCACGACCCGCCAGGTGCGGGCCCTGCAGACCCAGGGCCTGCTCCCCCACCCCGACCTCGTGGGTCGCACCGGCGTCTACGACACAGCCCACCTCGACCGGCTGCGCGCCATCCTGCGATTGCAGGCCGAAGGCTTCTCCCTGGCCTCCTTGGCGGTGCTGCTCCGAGCGTGGGAAACCGGCACGACGCTGGGCCGGGTCCTCGGACTGGGTGCTCCCCCTCACCCCGTCGACGACGACGCGGACGTATACGGCGACCTGGTGGGAGCGGTCGGTTGGTCCCGGGCGCGACGTGGAGGGCTCCTGTCGCTCGTCCCGTCCACGATCCTCGACCAAGCCGCCGCGTCGTAACCCGGGCCCGCGGCCGGTCCTGATCGAGGCATCCGCAGATCGTGCGCGCGCGTCACCCCGCGCCCGTACCCCGACCTGCAAGCATGGCGTCTCGTGTCGACGCGTGAGGTGTTCGGACAAGTCGGGCTTCCCGCCCCGGTCTCGGAGCTCGCCGGTCGGCACTGGGACGTCGTCGTCGTCGGCGGCGGCCACAACGGACTCACCGCGGCCGCCTATCTCGCCCGCGCCGGGCACAGTGTGCTCGTCCTGGAGCGGCGCTCCCGACTCGGGGGTGCATGCACGCTCGAGCAACCGTTCCCTGACGCGGGTTGGATCGTGAGCCCGTGCGCCTATTCGGTCGGACTCCTCCACCCGTTGGTCGTCGACGAGCTCGGGCTGCGCGAACGGGGGTACCAGGTCCAGCTCGTGGACCCCCACATGTGGTGCCCGTTCGAGGACGGCACCTCCATCGCGCTATGGGACGACCCGCCCCGCAGCGCGGCCGCCGTCGCCGAGCTCGCCCCCGGGGACGTGGCGGGCTACGAGGCCTACGGCGCGTTGTTCGCCCGTATCCGCAGTGCCCTGCGCGACGGCCGGCGCGACACCTGGGTGGGGGACGCGCCCGACAGGGCCGANATCGAGGAGCTCCTCGCCGGGGACGGCGAGGCGATCGACGTGGTGTTCGAGGCATCGATCGCGGACGTCGTTGAGCATTTCGTGCGTGACGAGCGGTTGCGCACGGCCCTGCACGGTCAGGGGATCATCGGCACCTGGGCGGGGCCCCGCGACCCTGGCACGGCCGGAGTGCATCTCATGCACGCCTCGGGTCGCGTCGAGGGCAGGGCGGGGGCATGGGGCTACGTGGACGGTGGCATGGGCCGCGTCTCGTTCGCCCTGGCCGACGCCGCCATCGAGGCGGGAGCGGTGGTGGCCGCGGGCGTGCCAGTGGCGGCCGTGGTGCCCGGCGAAGGGGTGGTACTCGAGGGTGGGGAGACGATCCGGGCCCGGGCCGTCGTGTCGAATGCCGATCCGAAGCGCACCGTGGCCCTGTGCGAACACGGCGTCCCCGACTCCTTCCGCCGGCGCGTGGCCTCGTGGCAGAGCGAGAGCCCCGTGCTGAAGATCAATTGCGCGCTGCGCGCCCTTCCCCGATTCCCCTCGGCGCGTCCCGACGTCGAACCACACCGGGCCATGGTCACCATCAGCACCGGCGTCGACGACACCCAGGCCGCCTACGAGGCGAGCCGGTGCGGCGAGGCCGCCCCGGCGTGGTGCGAGCTCTACTTCCAGAGCGCGTACGACCCGTCGGTCGTCCCTGAGGGCCACCACGTGATGAGCGTCTTCGCTCAGTACGTGCCGTACGAGCTCGCCACCGGGACGTGGGAAGAAAGGCGCCAGGAGATCGGGGACCTCGCCATCGCGGCGATCAGCCGTTTCGCACCCGACGTGGCGGATGTCATCGAACATCGCGAGGTGCTCGGTCCCCCTGACGTCGAAGCGCGCATCGGACTGACCGGAGGCCACATCTTCCAAGGCGAATGCCTGCCCGGGCAGATGTGGCACAACCGTTTCGGTCCCCGGACTCCGATTCCAGGCGTCTTCCTGTGCGGGGCCGCCACCCACCCGGGCGGCAGCGTCATGGCCATCAACGGGCGGAACGCGGCCATGGCCGTGCACCGCGACCTCGAAGCCGGCGAGTAGTGCCGCCCCGGGGGTCGGTCGAGACCGCCGCCGGCGCCAGGCCTGCGCCGCCCCCCGGTCGTGCTCGTGGTCGCATCCCGACCGCGGTCATGGTCGTGGTCTATCTGGCCGCCCTGGGGGCGTTCGTCGGGATCGTGACCGTCCGCGGAGGGCCATCGGTGGGAGACGCCTTAGGGGTGACCAAGCCGGCCACCGCCCTGGCCGACGGCGACCTGCACGCCGCGGCACGCGATTCGGTGCTGCCCCAACCCCCCGGCTACGCGCTGCTCACCTCGCCCCTCGTCCTCGCCTTTCGCCCGCTCATCGGTTCGCCCACGTGGTGCGACGCACGCGTGGCGCCGGTGACGCGGTTCTTCTTGCCGTGGTGCGCGCCCGCACAGCTGGCCACACATCGCTGGTACCGTTCGCAGGCTGTACTCGGTTTCCTGGCGTGGGTCGTCCTGGCCCTGGGGTGTATCCGGCTCCTGCGGGTGGCCGGCGGTGGTGGTGGGGTCGCCGAGGTGGTGCTCGTGATCGCGTTGGCGGTGATCCCGGCCGCCAGCGACGGCATCGTCGAGACCTTTCATCCCCAAGACCTCGTCTGTGTCGGGCTCAGCAGCGCGGCGGTGGCCGAAGCGTTGCGACGGCGATGGGTCGCGACCGGCGTGTTGTTCGGCATCGCCTTTCTGTGCAAGCAGTTCGCCCTCCTGCCCCTGGTGGCGGTCCTCGTGGCCATCCCGGGGTGGCGCGCGCGGGTCCGGGTCGCCGTCCCGGTGCTGGTGGCGGTGGGAGCCGGGATCATCCCCTTCGCGGCGGTGGACCCCTCGGGGACATGGAACACCCTGAGCGCCGTCCAGTCGGGAGGGGTGGTGAAGCTCTCGACCGGGACCGTGCTCGGCATGACGAACCTGCCCGAGTCGACCAAGCTCCTGATCGCGCGCGACGGCCCCGTCGTCCTCGCCCTGGTCATGGCGCTGTGGGCGCGGCGGCGGGTGGGCGACCATCTGCTGTCACCGATCCCCCTGATCGGGTTGACCACCGCCTGCCTCGCCGGCCGGCTCGTGACCGAGGTGTGGTTCGCGAGCTACTACCTGCTGGCGGTGAGTGCGGGCCTGCTCGTGCTCGACCTCGCCCGACGGCGCCTGCCGGTGGCCTCGTTCTTGTGGATCGCGGTGACCGGCGTCCTCGTCGAGCAGAACGGCGGCCTCCCCACCACCTCCTGGGCCGCCTACCTGGCTTTCGGTGCATCGGTTGCGGCGGTGATCATCGGCCTGCGCTCGGTCCCCGTCGTGGCGCCGCGCCAGACGTCGCCCGCCGGCTGACGGGGCGGTGTCCCGACGCCCCGCAGGCCCGGGTCGCGGCGCCGCCCGGTAGCGTGTGTGTCGGGTGAGCGAGTCGGGTGTGGGGGGTATGGCTGAACGTCGCTACTGGCCGTCGCTCGACGGCGTCCGCGGCGTCGCCATCGCGGCGGTCATCGCCTTCCACCTCGGCTACCTCGGGGGCGGCTTCGTCGGCGTCGACATCTTCTTCGTCCTGTCCGGGTTCCTCATCACGAGCCTGCTGTTGTCAGAGCAGGCCGGTTCGGGGACCATCCGACTCGGCGCCTTCTGGGCCCGTCGGGCCCGGCGCCTGCTCCCGGCGCTGCTGCTCCTGGTGTTCGTGCTGGGGGTCTACGCCCTGGCCGGTGGCCCCGGCGTGGTGCCCTCGCAACTGCGCTCTCCCGCCGTGGCCACCCTGCTCTACTTCGCCAACTGGCAGCAGGTCGCCGCCGGCCACAGCTACTTCGCCCAATACCAGGCGCTCAACCCACTCATGCACACGTGGTCGCTGGCGATCGAGGAGCAGTACTACCTCGTATGGCCGCTGCTCTTCGTCGGACTCGCCTTCCTCGGTCGACGTCGGTCCCGACGGGCGCTCGTAACCGGGACGGCGCTGCTGGCCACGGGCTCGGCACTGTGGATGGGCGTCGCCGCCCACGTGCTCGGCCCCAACCGTGCCTACCTGGGGACCGACACGCGTATGTGGGAGTTGCTGTTGGGTGGCCTCGGCGCCATGGCGCTGCAGTCGGCGGGGCCCCCACGCCGACCGACATGGTGGAGCACTGCCACGGTGCTCGGCGTGGGCGGGGTCGCGCTCGGCATCGCACTCGGCGCAGGTCCCCCCGCGTGGATGTGGGACGGCGGGCTCGTCGCCATCACCACGTGTGCGCTCGTCGTCGTGGTCGGGTCCGTCCGCCATCCCGGAGGCCCGGTGGCGCGAGTGCTCGCCGTCGCCCCGCTGCGGTGGCTCGGTCGCATCAGCTACTCGCTCTACCTTTGGCACTGGCCCGTCATCGTGCTGCTCACACCGGTCGATACGGGGTTGAGGGGGCCCGACCTCCTTAGCTGCCGCCTCGCCGCCATGGTGGGCGCGGCGTGGGCCAGCGCGTCGCTCGTCGAGCAGCCCCTGCGTCGCGGTGACTGGAGCGCGTGGTGGCGCCGGGCCCTCGCCCCGGCCGGGATCGTCACCGTCGTAGGCGTGATGCTCGTCGCCACGGTCCCTCCCGTCGAGGCGTCAGCGGCGCGGGTCAAGCCGGCCCCGGCGACCCGCGCCGCCGACAGCACCCCTCCGATCACGCTCCCCGCCGGCCGCGTGGTGACGCCGGCCGATCCCCTGCGGGCCTGGATCCTCGGGGACAGCGTCATGGCCGACAGCGCGCCCGGCGTCACCGCCGCCCTCGAAGCGACCGGCGACGTCCGCGTCGTGGCCAACAGCGCCTTCGGCGGATGGGGCCTGAGCACCGACAAGACGTGGGCGACCGACCTCCCCCGTATCGTCGCTCGCTACCACCCCGACATCGTGATCGGCACGTGGTCGTGGGACGACGATCTCGCCCAGCACGACCCCCAGGCGTACCTCGTCGAGTTGACCGACGCCCTCCGCACCATCCTCGCCCCGGGCGACGGTGTCGAGCTGGTGGTGCTCTTGCAATTCCCTCAGGTCGGGCCCAATCCCGCCGTCACCGACCCCTTGACCCAGGCGGCGGCATGGGCCGCGCAGAATGCCCGCCAGATCATCTGGAACGACATCGCCGCCGAGGCAGTGCGGTTCTTCCCCGGCCAGGCGCTGTACCTGCCGACCGACGCGGTGTTCGCTCCCGGTGACCGGTTCTTCACGTGGAAGCAGACCCCCTCGGGCCCGTGGATCCGGGCTCGAAAGCTCGACAACACCCACATGTGCCCGTATGGCGCGGCCGAGCTCGGCTCCCTCGTCGCAGACGACCTCACCCCGGTGCTCGGACTGTCGCCCATGACGCCGGGCTGGGAGTTCGGGAGCTGGGTGCACGATCCCAACTTCAACGACCCCGCCGGGGCCTGCCCCGACGACCAGCCACCGCCGAGGTACGGGGGCATCACCGTGGCGGGACCGCCCTCGTAGGCCCGTAGCATCGGTCCGTGCCCCACCCCGACGTCGTCATGCGACCCATCGGCTTCGTCAGGGGCGGCCGCACCGAAGCCATCGACGACCGCTGGGGACCGGTCGAGGCGACGATCGAGCTCGACGCCAATGTCCTCGACCCCGACGCCACCACCGGGCTCGCCGATTTCTCCCACGTCGAGGTGGTGTTCATCTTCGACCGCGTCGCCGACGGCGAGATCACGCGCGGAGCGCGTCGTCCTCGGGGACGCGCCGACTGGCCCGCGGTGGGCATCCTCGCCCAACGGGCCAAGAGCCGCCCCAACCGTATCGGCGTGACCCTGTGTGAGCTCGTGGCCGTCGATGACTTGCAGGTGCGCGTGCGGGGACTCGATGCCGTCGACGGCACCCCGGTGCTCGACGTCAAGCCGTATATGTCGGCATTCGGCCCCCGGGGACCGGTTCGCGAGCCGGCATGGGTCGCGGAGCTGATGCGCGACTACTGGTAGGGCGCGACGCCACATCGACGCCCGGCGCGCTTCGGGAGACGGCCTAAGCGGATATCGGCGGACGGCGCTGTGCCCACGGTGCAGCTTGTTCGAGCTGGGAAGCCACCCGCAGCAGGACGTCCTCGCGTCCGTAGGGCGCCACCAGTTGCACCCCGATGGGGAGGCCCTGTGCGCTCCAGTACAGAGGCAGGGAGATCGCCGGTTGTCCAGTTGCGTTGAACAGTGGTGTGAACGGGACCACTTCGGCGGCTCGGAACAGCCCGTGCAGCGGGTTGTCGGCGGGTGAGTCGAAATCACCGATCAACGGGGGCGGTTGGGCGATGGTGGGCGTGAGGAGAAGATCGAAGCCTCCCTCGTACCACTGCGCGACGTGACGCGCCATGGCCTGCAGCTGTCGTCGAGCCTCGAGGAAATCCGACGCGCTGGCGCCCCGACCGGCGTCGGCGAGCGCCCACGTCAGCGGCTCCACCTCGTCCTGCGTGATGGGACGCCCCAACTTTCCGGGCCAATAATGGTCGACGTCGAACGCGATCCCCGCCGCCCATATCAGAAGGAACGCCTCCACGAGCTCGGGAGGGTCGAGGGCGGCGACGTGGGTGGGATCGACGACATGACCGACCGACTCGAGCAGCGCACCGGCAGCCTCGGTGGCCGCGACGCAGTCGGGGTGCGTGGTCACCGTGCCGCCGAAGGCCGCGCTCTGCATCCCGATGCGGAGGCGTCCCGGATCGGCACCGAGCTCCTCCACGAACGGGCGCGACGGCGTCGGCGCCGCGTAGGGGTCCCCGGGCTCGGGCCCGGCCACGGCGTCGAGCACCGCGGCGGTATCGCGCACGGTCCGGCTCACCCCCAGCTCGCACACCAGGCCCCCGAAGATGTCGCCCCATTCCGGCCCGAGGGGCACCCGCGCCCGCGACGGCTTGAGCCCGACGAGCCCGCACTCGCTGGCGGGGATGCGGATGGACCCACCCCCGTCGTTGGCGTGCCCGACGGGCACCATTCCCGACGCGACCGCGGCAGCGGATCCACCGCTCGAGCCGCCCGTGGACCTAGCCGTGTCCCACGGGTTGCGGGTGGGTCCGTAGGCGAAGGGCTCGGTGGTGGGAAGGATGCCGAGCTCGGGCGTGTTGGTACGCCCGACCACGACGAAGCCCGCGGCATGGAGGCGTCGGGCAAGCTCCTGATCGCGCCGCGAGACATAGCGGGCCTCTTTGAGCACGCGCATGCCCTCGTGGATCTCCTCGCCGGCGAGATAGCAGAGCAGGTCCTTGAGGACGATCGGGACCCCTCGAAACGGCCCGTCGGGGAGCGCGGCGGCGGCTTCACGTCGCGCCTCGTCGAAACGGGGTCGGATGACCGCGTTCAGCTCGGGATTGAGCTTTTCGATGCGGTTGATGGCGTCATCAACGAGCTCGGCGGGGGACGCAACTCCGTTCCGGACCAACTGCGCGAGAGCGCAGGCGTCGAGAAAGGGTTCAGGCATGAATGCCAACCTACTTGTGGTCACGCAGTACGGGGAGGTCCGGGGACACAAATATGGAATTGGGTCCCGCCCAGACAGGGGAGGCGTGCTGAGGGGTTCGCACCGGTGGGCCTAGGGTACGAACGTGGCCGGGAGGTGACGACGACGTGAGCGACCGCGCCGTGCCGACGTGCCCATGCCGACGTGCCCATCGATGGTTCCCCGTAAGGCTCGGTGTCTACGACCTCGTTCACGCTCGGTAGGGGACGTGATCTCGACGCCGCGAGCCACTGACAACGCGACGAGTCGAGCGCCGACGCCGCCATTGAGGCTCATGGGTGGGGGAAGAAGCGCCTGGGCATTGGCGGTGGTGGGTGTCCTCGGGGCGGTGTTCGCCACCATCTTCGACCACACCGACGCCGGGTCGGCGACGAACCAGGACTGGCCCCCGTTCGTCCTCGTGTCAGGGTTGCTGCTCGTCGGGCTCGTCGCCGACGAGAGCGGGCTCTTCGCCGTCGCCGGGCACGGCCTGGCACGCGTCTCGACGCGTGGACCTCTGCTGTTCGCCGGCACCGTCGTGCTCGTGGCCAGCGTCACGAGCATCCTGAACCTCGACACATCGGTGGCGTTTCTCACGCCGATCCTCGTCTACACCGCCCGCTACCGGGGCGGCGGTGAGGCGCCCCTGCTCTACGGCTGCCTGCTCCTCTCCAACGCCGCCTCCCTGCTCCTCCCCGGCTCCAATCTGACCAACCTCATCGTCCTCGGTCACCTCCACCTGTCGGGGGGCCGCTTCCTGAGCGACGTGGCACCGGCCTGGCTGGTTTCGGTGCTCATCACCGCCGGCGTCATCGCCTTCGTCGAGCGCGGCGCGTTGCGCGCCCCGACGCAACCCGAGGCCGTCGGTGGTACCGAGCGCGGCGGCGACGGTGTGGGGCTCGGGATCGGTGTGGCGGCAGTGCTGGCCGTGGCCGTGCTCGTACTCAGCCTCAGCTCTCCCGCCCTCCCGGTCGCCGCCGTCGGGGTGGTCGCACTCACCGCCACAGCGCTGTCGGGCCGCGCGTCGCCGGGCAGGGCCCTCGACATCCTGGGGCTCCCCGTTCTGGTCGGGCTGTTCGGCGTCGCCGTCGCCCTCGGGACTCTGGGGCGAAGCTGGTCGGGGCCGACCACGGCGCTCTCGCATCTCGATGCGTGGGGAACCGCCGGGGTGGCCGCGGTGGCAAGCGTGCTGGTCAACAACCTCCCGGCCGCCTCACTCCTGGCGGCGCGGGTGCCGCCGCGGCCCTTTGCGCTGCTCGTGGGCCTCGACATCGGGCCCAACTTGTTCGTCACGGGCTCACTGGCCTGGATCCTGTGGTTGCGGGCGGCGGCGACAGCGGGAGCGGCCCCGTCGATCGCCAAGGCGACCCGGCTCGGCGTCGTCGTGGCACCCTTGGCGATGGCCGGAGCCTTGGGGGTCCTCGTCCTGGCCGGCACGCGCTGAGAATCCCCAGGTTTTCCGCTTGTTCTCCCCAGGCCGTCGCGACGAAGGTGGTGGGCGGTGGGGGATCGCCTGGGTTCCCAGTGCGAGTGCGTCGAATACCCCACCACGAGAGCCGGGGAAGGCGGGATCGGCAACGAGGCGCACGAACCGGGTTCTGCCCGGGTGGTGTGGATCGGCTGGGGTCGCCGTTTTCCGGTTCAGTGGGTTGCCGCTCCGTGTGGCCTTCGGCCCCCCCGGGGTCGCACTTGGGCGGCGGCCCCGATCGTCCCCGATCGCAGTCGATCGGCGAGTCAGATCGAGCCGGTCGGCGTCGAGGATTGATCGCTGACGTCGGCGCATGCTCGACCATCGTCGCTTCTTCGACGCCGCGGGCGCGCGCTGGTGCCGCGGGTCCTGCACGAACCGAGGCTGTGGTCCGAGTATGACCCGGACTATTACTGCGCCTTCGTACGGGGATCCTGACGGCAAGAACGTGGGGTCCGTGTCTCGTACCCCGGAATAGACCCCGCTCCTGACCCCGGGCGTCACGTCGCCCATCAGGCATCGCGACGCCAAGGGCATAGGGCGACTCCGCTCCTCGGACTTCGGTCGTCGGGGCTCGGTTCGGCCCGAGGGCGGTACCGTGAGGGTGTGGACCTGTGTCCGGCGTGCGGCGAGCCCAATCCCGACGGATATCTGTTCTGCGGGCATTGTGGCGCCGCGCTCCCCGTAGGCGGGTGCCCGTCATGCGGGGCCACGGTGGCCGATGGACAACGGTTCTGCGGGCAATGCGGGGCGGGGCTCAGCGGTGGGGCTCCGGTCCGTTTGACGAGCACGGCGGTGGAGGAACGCAAGTTGGCCACCGTCCTGTTCGCCGACGTCGTGGGTTTCACGTCATTGGCGGAACGGACCGATGCCGAAGTGGTGGCCAGGCTGGTCGACACGGCCTTTCGGGAGTTGGGTGAGATCGTGGCCGACCACGGTGGCACGGTCGACAAGTACATGGGCGACTCGGTGATGGCGGTGTTCGGGGTCCCGGTCGCCCACGACGACGACGCCGAGCGGGCTGTGGCGGCCGCCATGGCGATGCGCCACCTCGGAGGGGACCTCGTCTTCTCGATCGGCGTGAACTCCGGCGAGGTCATGGCCACGGCCATGGGGGCCGGCGGCGCCATGACCGTCATCGGCGACACCGTCAACGTGGCCGCCCGCCTGGAGAAGGCGGCGGGGCCCGGTGAGGTCCTGTGCGGCCGCCTCACCACTGAGCTCGTGGGAGCAAGGATCTCGTTCCGCGCCCGACAACCCGTGCTGCTCAAGGGCAAGCGAGAGCCGGTCGAAGTCTGGGAGGCGGTGGCGCTCGCTCCCGTCGACCTCCAGCCCGGCGCGGCCGGGCCTCCGTTGGTGGGCCGCGACGACGAGCTCGCATTCCTCGAAGCACAGTGGCGGCGCGTGTGTCGTGACGGCCAGCCACAGGTCGTCGTGGTGTGCGGTGACGCCGGCTCAGGAAAGACGCGGCTCGTCGCCGAACTGGCACGCGCCGCCGAGCGCGACGGCATCGTCGTGCGCTCGACCTACCCCGCCTACGGTCCTCTCGGCGGGTCCAGGGTGGCCGGGGACGTGATCCGCCAACTGGGGCCGGTCTCCGATGCGGAGGTCACCGCCCGGGTCAGGTCCCTCGCCGGGGAGTTGGACCAGTCGTTGCAGTCGATCGACCCCGCCGGCATGCATCAGGAACAGCTGTGGGCACTGGGCCGCCTCCTCCAGGAGAAGGGCACCGGCCGGCCGCTGCTGATCCTGATCGACGACATGCACCGCAGCGGGGACCAGATGCTCAAGGTGCTCGGCGAGCTGTCGGGACGGCTCAACAATGTCGCCCTGCTCACGGTGCTGACCGGTCGCAGCGAACCCGGTGAATGGCTCGGCGCGTTCCCGGCCGCCACCACGGTCCGCCTGGGCCCGCTCAGCCGGTCCGACGCCGTGGAGCTGGTGGGCGGGTTCGCCTGCGACAAGCCACTGGCCCCCGAGGCGGCCGACTTCCTCGTGGACCGTGCCGGCGGGAACCCCTTGTACCTGCGCGAGCTGGTGTCGATGGCGCGCGCCCAGGGCCTGCTCGTCGACGACGGCGACCACTACCGGCTGATCGCACCCGGCGCCATCCCCGCCACGTTGCAGGCCCTATTGGCGGCCCGGCTGGATGCACTCGAGCCCGAACAGAAGCTGGCGCTCCAGCACGCCGCGGTGATGGGCGGGGCGACCGTCGAGGACTTGGCCGCGTTGGGCTCACCGAATGGGCTGACCGCATTGCGCGCCCTCGTCGAGAACGGGCTCATGCGCCACGCACCCGAAGGACGTTTCGACACCGTGGACTCGCTCCTACGCGAGGTCGCCTACGAGACCCTCCCCCGCAACGTGCGCGGCGAGCTGCATCGCCGCGCCGCCTCGTTCGTCGGGGGGACCGAGGAGCGTGCCCGGCACCTCGATCGCGCCGCCGGATACCTCCCCGACGACCGGGCCGTGGTCGCCGAGGCCGCCGAGGCGCTGGCCCAGGCAGGACAGGAGCTTTTCGTCGCGGCGCGCCTGCTCGACGCCGTGCGGCTCCTCGAACGGGCCGTCGCCCTCGGCTGTCGGAGGTCGTCGGCTCTCCTCGACCTGGCCAAGGTGCAGTCGTTGTGCCGCAAACCCGAGGACGTGTTCGAGACACTCGCCATGGTCGCTGACGACCCCGACGACCCGACCATCGCCGTCGAGCGCGACCACACCGCCGCCAACGCCAAGGCGTTCACCGAGGCCGCGCTGGCCCTTCCCGAGCTCGAGGCGGTCACGGCGCGTTGGCGGGAGCTCGGGAGCGTCGACAAAGAGGCGTGGGGCCACGCCAACATGGGCGTCGCGTACTTCAACCTCAGCCGCATGGAAGAGGCGTCGCGCGAGCTCGAGCTCGGGCTGACGCTCTTCGAGCAGCTCGGCGATCGCGTGGGGGCTGTGGCAGCGTCGTCGTTCTTGTGCCTGGCCCGACCGACCGACCGGCGTGTCCCGGGCTGGCTCGACCAGGCCCTCGAGTTCGCCGACCAGGCCGGGGACCGTTCGAGGCAGCTCGGCACGCTCACAACCCTGGCGTGGCACCATTTCATGCGGTCGTTGTGGGGCACCTCCGGCGCCACCGCCGAGGCTGAGGGTTTCGCCCTGAGGCTCGCTGAGCTCGCCGAAGAGCGCGGCGACATCGACATGGCGGTCCACGGTCAGAGCCTGCTCGCCGTCATGGCGCGCTTCAGCGGTCGGCTCGATGCCGCCGCGCAGCACGCCGAGGCGCTGCAGCGTTTCGGCGGCCTGGTCGACGAGGAGGACTACCCCTGGCTGGGACGGGCCGCCATCTTCTGCGTGAGCGTGGCGCGCGGTGCTTCGGATCTCGCCTCTCCGGTCCCCCCCGTGTCCTCCCCCGACCCGGTCGTCGGGATGGCCCTGCTGGTCATCGAGGCGGAATTGACCCTCGCCGGCCGCACCGACGAGGCGTTGGCGCGCTGCGAGGTGGCGCCACGCCCGAGTGTCGGGCCCTTCGGCGATCTCACCGGGGTGCTCAGCAGCCTGGCGCTCATCGTGGGCGGTCGAGCGGCTGATGCCCTCCCCTGGGTCGAGCGCACGATCGAATCGGCACGAGCCCTCGATGCGCCTCCCGCCGCCGCCGCGGCGGCGGCGTTACGGGCCGAGATCACCGGCGACGCCACCGGACTGCCACCGGCCCCGGCGTCGGCAGGGAGCGTCGAGGAGGCGCTCATCTTGCGGGCCCACGCGGCGAGCGGCGATGCCTCGGCCCTCGACGCCCTGCGCCGGTGCGCGTCCAGACTCGCCATGCCGGGCCTGCTCCTCGGGCTATAGGCGGTCGCCTCCGGCTCGTGACCGGGGAACGACCCCTCAGCGGGTGGCTGCCACCTCTCGCCCGGCGAAGGCCTCGTAATCGCTGTGTCGGATCGGGAACGATCCCCCGCAATGGGGGCAACGGACGTAGACGTGTTGCTCCGTCGCCTCGATGTACTGGGGTTCGAGGACAACGATCCTCCAGCAGAGTCTGCATTCGGGCGTCACGGACGATGACGCTGTCCGGAATCGCCGATCCCTCAGACCGGATTCGGTCATGAGCCCCCCCTCCTGTGCACCTGCCAAAGTCCTCATGCACCTCAACTACCTCAATGATGCCCTCGTGCGACCCGGTCGGGCATCGTCAAAATTTGGGACTGTCGGCCGTAGGCTCGGGCGTGGTCTGGGGAAAGCCGTTGTCGGTCGCGCCGGCCGCAGAGCCGTCTGCGGGGGTCGGGTCCGCCCTGGTGTCGCCCACGCGGGTCCTCGGTGCACTGAGCGTCGTAGGCGTGACCTCCTGGGCGCTGGAATCGGCGGCCGACCTCGGGCCGAGTGTCGTCGTCGTGGCGGTGGCGGCCCTGGGAAGCGCCGCGGCCGTCCACTACGGACACGCCGTGAGGCGGGTGACGCTGATCACCTTTGTCGTCATGGCGGTGACCGGCCTGGGCTGGATCGAGCTCATCAACACGGCCCAGTACGGAACGCTGGCCCTCACGGGTGCTCCCCCCCTGGTGCGGTGGTGCGGGGCCACCTACAAGCCGAATGGCGTCGTCACATCGGAGCTGTCGACGGGTCGGGGCTCCACCTACTCGGCGATCCTCCGGACACCGTCGGGATACGACGTGTTCGGGGTCGCCCTGGCCGGGCACCACTCCTGTGCCACGAGCGGACCGCTGTTCGTCGGCGTGGCCCGGGCGCGCTACGCCGTTTACGACCCCGAGGCGGCTTCACCGGCCGCTCTCGTCGACTGAGCGCTTATCCCGTCTTCCTCGGCGCCGCCCCGTTGTCGGCGACGTCACGCCGTGAACGGCTGCGCTGGCGACCCCGGATGGCCTGATCGAGTACGACCTTGCGCAGTCGCACGGTGTGTGGAGAGACCTCGACGCATTCGTCCTCGCCGATGAACTCCAGCGCCTGCTCCAACGACAGTTGGAGATGGGGCGTCAGGCGCTCGAGCTCTTCGGCTGTCGAGGACCGGACGTTGGTGAGCTTCTTCTCCTTCGTCGGGTTCACGTCCATTTCGTCGGCCCGGGAATTCTCGCCCACGATCATGCCCTCGTAGACCTCGGTCCCCGGTGGCACGAGCAACGTGCCGCGCTGCTCGAGCGCCATNAGCGCATATGTGGTGGTGACCCCCCGGCGGTCCGCCACCATCGAGCCATTGCGTCTGACCCGAAGGTCACCGTGCCACGGCTCCCAGCCATCGAACACGTGGTGCAGGATCCCGGTGCCGCGCGTCTCGATCACGAACTCGGTACGGAATCCGACGAGCCCGCGCGCCGGCACCCGGTAGTCCATCCGCACCCAACCCGTGCCGTGGTTGACCATCTCCTCCAGACGCCCGAAGCGAAGCGCCAGCAGCTGGGTGACGACGCCCAGGTAGTCGGTCGGAACGTCCACGGCGAGGCGTTCCATCGGCTCGTGGAGCTTGCCCTCGATGACGCGCGTCACCACCTGGGGCTTGCCCACCGTCAGCTCGAAGCCCTCGCGCCGCATGGTCTCGACCAGCACGGCGAGCTGCAGCTCACCGCGACCCTGGACCTCCCACGCATCGGGACGGTCGGTCGGCAGCACGCGCAGCGACACGTTGCCCACGAGCTCCTGGTCGAGCCTGCTCTTGATGAGCCGGGCCGTCACCTTGGTGCCGTCGGAGCCCGACAACGGCGACGTATTGATCCCGATGGTCATGGCGAGGCTGGGCTCGTCGACCAGAATGGCCGGCAACGGCCGGGGGTCGTTGGGATCGGCCAGGGTCTCACCGATGGTCACCTCGGGGAATCCCGCCACCGCCACGATCTCGCCCGGCCCGGCCTCGTCGGTCTCGACCCGCTCGAGGGCCTTGGAAGAGAACAGCTCGGTGACCTTGCCCCGCTGCACCGAGCCGTCGATCCGGCACCACGCCACGGTCTCACCGCGGCGCAACGTGCCGTTGTATACGCGGCAGATCCCGAGGCGACCGAGATACGGAGATGCGTCGAGATTGGTCACGAGCGCCTGCAGCGGCGCGTCGGGGTCGTACTGCGGAGGTGGCACGCTCTCGATGATGGCCTCGAAGAGCGGGACGAGGTCGGGCCCGATGGCATCGGGGGACGTGCCGGCGCGTCCGGCCCGGGCGTTGGCGTACAGCACGGGAAATCCGACCTGGTCCTCGTCGGCGTCGAGGTCGAGGAAGAGCTCTTCGATCTCGTGGACGACCTCGGTGACCCGGGCGTCGGCGCGGTCGACCTTGTTCACGACCACCACCACGGGCAGACGAGCTTCGAGCGTCTTGCGCAACACGAAGCGGGTCTGCGGCAAGGGGCCTTCGGACGCGTCCACCAGGAGGAGCACGCCGTCGACCATGGCGAGCGCGCGTTCCACTTCCCCGCCGAAGTCAGCGTGACCTGGTGTGTCCACGATCGTGATCTTCACCGAGCCGTAAGGCACCGCCGTGTGCTTGGCGAGAATGGTGATGCCTTTCTCCCGCTCGAGGTCGCCCGAGTCGAGCACCCGGTCGGTAAGCTCCTGGTTGGCCCGGAAGGCCCCGGTCTGGCGGAGCATGGCGTCGACCAAGGTGGTCTTGCCGTGGTCGACGTGGGCCACAATTGCTACATTTCGAAGGTCATCACGTACGGACATGGGCCGACCAGGCTAGTGGCCCGGGTGGACGCCCCAAGTCGGCAGCCGCTACAATCTGATGGATTGGGTTTGCCGCTCGCGCCGACCCTGATCCTCGGTTTCCGATTCAGGCACTTCGGACTCCTGAAGTCATGTGCGCGACGCTCCAGGAGAACCGGACATGCCATCTTCCCGCAAGCAACGGTCCCGGCCGCGACCGACTGACACGAAGAGCCGGATCCGGCGCGGGCGACCCAAGGTCTGCATGCTGTGCAAGGACCGGGTCACCTTCGTCGACTACAAAGACAGCAGCCTTCTGCGTCGGTTCATGAGCGAGCGCGGCAAGATCAAGTCGCGCAGCAGCACCGGGACGTGCACCCAGCACCAGGCCGCCGTGGCCCTCGCCATCAAGAACGCACGCGAGATGGCTCTGCTCCCCTATGTGGTGCGGACCCTCGCCGGTGACAAAGGTGGACGGCGCCGAGGTGGCCCCGGTGGAGGTCGACCCGACCGTCCCGACGGCGCACGCCCCGACGGGCCGCGTCCGGACCGGGCCGCGCCCAGCGCCGAGGGGGCCGAAGGCGCGCCCGGACCAGTGGAGGCCTCCGGGCCCGAACTCGCCGAACCGAGCGAGCAGGTCGGTGTCGACGACGACGCCCTCGTCGAACCGGTGTCCTAGCCCATGGCCGCACAACGAAGTAGTGCGTCCAAGCGCCAGCGCGACATCGACAAGCGCTCGCGCGCTGCGGAGAAGCGCGATCGGCGCCAACGCAAGAGCGATTCTTCCGACGATCCGACGGCCGAGGACGCGGCGGCCGGGGCCGCGGCGACGCCCGCCGACAGCGGCGCCATCCTCGAGCAAATGGAGCAGCTGCAGCGGGAGTTCGAAGCCGAGATCATCGACTTCGAGACCTACGACGCCCGCAAGGCCGAGCTCCTCAGCCACATCCAGATCTGATCAGCCACATCCAGATCTGAGCGACGACAGCCACGCGCCCGGCGGTGGTACGCCGACGTCCACCGGGTAGGCCAACCCAGCCGGGTTACAACGCAGCCAGGACGGAGTCGGCCGAGCTGACGTTCAGGCCGCGTTCGGGCTCGACCAACAGCGTGGTCACGACACCGTCCTCGATCACCGCCGCATAGCGCTGCGAACGGGCCCCGAGCCCGGCTCCGCTCATGTCCGCTTCAAGGCCCATGGCCCGTGTGAAGTCCCCGTTGCCGTCGGCCAGCATGATGACCTTGTCCCCCACCTTTTGATCGCGTCCCCATGCTGCCATGACGAAGGGGTCGTTGACCGAGATACATGCGATGGTGTCGACGCCCTTGGCGAGCAGGTCGTCGGCGCGGTGGACGAAGCCGGGCAGGTGGTAGTCGGAACAAGTCGGTGTGAAGGCACCGGGAACGGCGAACAACACGACCTTGCCCTTGCCGAGGACGTCGCGGCTTCGAACGGCCTCCGGGCTCTTTCCCGTCATCCTGCGCAACTCGACGTCGGGGATGCTGTCACCGATCACGATGGCCATGCCTGTCCTTTCGAGACTTCCCTTGGTGGACCTGCCGAGAATCTACAACCGAGACGAGGACGTTCATCCCAGCCTCTTGAGCCGTCCGGTCTTCTTGGCCCAGCGCTCGGCGCCCGAGAAGGCAGCCAGTGACACCGGGATCATGACGGCGCCGAAAACGGCCAGGATCGCCAGCGTGAAGAGCTGCCCGCCCACCCCGACACCGTCGATGACCGCCGCCCGAATGCCCCTGAGGAAGTACGTGGTCGGCGCCAGGCGCGAGCAGGCCTGGAGCCAGCCCGGAAGCACGTCGATCCCGTAATAGACCCCCGAGACCAACAGGACGAGGGCCTGGACCATGAACGACATCTGCTCGCCCCGCTCCGGATAGAGCATGGGCAGGATGCCCGTCAAGATGCCGAGTCCAACCAGGCTGAGGCTCCCGACCGCGATCACCACGGCTGCCGCCGTCCACGACGAATGGGGGAAGTCGAGGGCGAAGAAGGGCAGCGCGCAGGCCAGAATGAGCACGGTGCGGATGGTTGCGTGGACCACACCGAACACCGACATCCCGATCAGATGCACGACCCTCGACACCGGGGTCATGAAGGTGTGCTCGATGGTGCCCTCCCAGCGCTCCCACATGATCACCGGGCTCATGTCGTCGAGGACGGCGGACACGTACGCCCACGTGAGCGTGCCGATGAGGAGGAACAGCACCAGCCGGTGACCTCGGAGGGACGGGCCAAGCCACTGCGCCCTGCCTCTTTGGCGATGAAGGTGATGGCCAACGTGTTCACCACGCCGTAGACGAGCCAGACGAGCTCCCAGGCCCAATACCGCTTCCACGGGTTCGCCTGACGTTCGAAGAACGCCCATCCGAGGGCGACGCGCCTCGGGGAGGGCGACACGACGACCCCCTCGTCGGCCCTCACGGCTCCGCCTCCTCGTCGTCTTCGATGCGACGACCGGTAAGGGCCATGAAGACCGCTTCCATGTCGACGTCACCAAGCAAGCGCTCGTCGCCGGCCACCGCGGTCCTCAGCTCGAGCGGCGTCCCCTCGGAGACAATCCGGCCCCCGGCGAGGAATGCGATCCGGTCACAGAGCAGTTCGGCTTCCTCCATGTCGTGTGTGGTGAGCAAGATCGCCACCCCGTCGTCGCGCCGTACCTCGGCCACGAACCTCTGGACATCGCGCTTGCTCCGCGGGTCGAGCCCCGTCGTCGGCTCGTCGAGCAGCATCAGACGGGGCGACGTCAAGAAGGCGCGCGCCACCGCAACCTTCTGCTGCTGACCTCGGGACAGGTGCAACATGGGCTCGCGGATACGACCGGACTCGAGACCGAGGCGATCGAGGATCTCGGCACTACGTTGCCTGACGAGCGTTCCCGACAGGCCGTAGGCGCGCCCGTAGAACAGGAGGTTCTCGAGGGGCGACATGGCTCGGAAAAACGACGGGTCCGCCGACACCCGGTTGAGGAGGGGGCGCACCGACAGCGGGGCCCGGAGCGCGTCGCGACCGAAGACCGAAACCTCGCCCGAATCAGGGACGAGCAACGTAGAGAGCACCCGGATGAGTGTCGACTTCCCCGAACCGTTCGCCCCGATCAAGCCGTAGATCTCTCCGGGCGCAACGCGGAACGAGACCCCGTCCACGGCAGCGTGCATTTCCTTGTGCCGGCGCTGCCCCCGAGAGAAGGAGTGGCTCCGTCTCCGAAATGTCTTTCTGACTGCATGCACGTCGAGCGGCACGCCGCGATCGGCAAGCCCCTGTGATGCCTCGATAAAGACCACGCCCGTCTCCTCATTCGAAAGGTGTGTGCTGCGAGCGACGTGCTGCGTCCAGCGGCGCGTCGACAACGACGCGGCCGCTCGCCGAATGAGGGGGGCCGCGTACCTAGTGGTCAGTCAAGCCAGTCACGACACCAACGACAGCAACGGGGCGGGGGCACCCCGGCACGCGCCACCGTGTCGGGATGGGTGAGGTGCGCCACGGCGGTCGATCCCCAACGTGAGGGACAGGCGTACAGCGCGGGCGTGGGCGGCGTCCGAACCCGGGGCACGGCCTCGGCGGCGTGGGAAGATGGGCGCCGTGACGAATGAGACCACCGCCCACGACGCCCTGTCCGACATCCGGGAACAGCTCGACGACGTCGACACCCGGCTCGTGAGGCTCCTGGCCGAGCGCGGGGAGCTCATCAGGGAGGTGATCGACTTCAAGCGGGCCCGGGGCATGGGTGTCGTCGACGGCCGACGAGAGCAAGCGATGTTGACGCGTATCGGCGTCCTGGCGTCGGAGAGCGGGCTCGACCCCCACGTGGCCCGGCACGTACTACGGGCGGTCATCGACGCCTTCACGCGGGTAGAGGTGGAACAGCTTGGAACAGACCGAACCGTTACGTGACTTCGCGATCCCGGTCAGCCGAGCCGTGGACGCGCTCTGTCTCCTCGGGCGGCCCGATCGTCGAGGCCTCGGGGCCGAAGCGGGCCACGTAGATCGGGTGGACAACTTTCCAGCGATCGGCCGACGACCCCGCTGCGTCGCGGCCCGCCACCGACTCACCCAGAAGGTCGAGACACGCGTGCCACCCGGCCCCGTCGCGCGCCCCCTTGCCGATCTCGTCGAATGCCACGGTCAAGGTGAGGACACAGCCGGATGCGTCTTCCTCCACCTCGAATCGCAGGACCTCGTCCCCCCATCGCAGGGTCATTGACGAGGGAGGTTCGTAGACCAGCATCTCGCCGTCGAAGGGCAGTGCCTCATTGTTCCTGAAGCCGAAATGCAGGGGAGCACCCGCGGCCCGCTCCCCCTCGATCGTGGTCGGGAACCAGGCACCGAGCTGGTCGGGCTCGGGGAGCGCCTGCCACACGGTGCCCGGAGGGTGCGGGAACCGGCGCGTATAGGTGACCAGAACGTGGCCGTCGCGCCGCTCCAGCTGCCCGAAGTCGCCCGGGTTCGGGTCGCTCGTGTCCATGGCGGGTCAGCTCCTCTCGTCGGTGTCGACATGCGCCGTCGTCTGTCCGCGCGCCCCGGTTGACGCCAAGTGCTCCCCGAGTGCGTCGAGGCTCGAGGCCCAACGCTGGCGGTACGGCTCCAACCAGGCATCGACGTCGTGCAGCGGCTCGGTCCGCACCCGGTACACACGGCGCTGGGCGTCGGTCCGGAACTCGACCAGCCCGGCCTGTCGCAACACCCGGAGATGCTTCGACACCGCCGGCTGGCTCATCCCCATGGCGTCGACGAGATCCCCCACCGGGCGCTCCTGGGCCAGGAGGAGGTCGAGGATGCAGCGCCGGTTCGGCTCGGAAAGCACTTCGAACGTGCTCGACATCCCACAAGCATGCCTTCTTACGTATATAACTGTCAAGTTATGAATGGCCCCGGCGGCGTCCCGGCGGCCCCGTCTTCTCGACCGGGGGCGCGGTATCGTCGCGGCGAAGCCCATCGTCTGGGGCCTGGGGGGATGTGAGGGTGCCGGTCTCGGCCCAGTCCCTGCCGAGGACGCCCTTTGTGCGAACCCCTCATTGCCCGCCGGCAACGACTTTCCGGATGTCACCCATCTGCGGTGTGGTGCCACGCGCACCGAGGCGTCGCATGGACGTCCCTTGATCCGACACCGTGTACCCGACGACCGGTCGTCGGGTGACGCACGCTGGTGCGCTTTGCGTCCCGACCGATGAAGGACCAATCGAGCCTGGGCGCAGGAGCCGAGCCCGGCATTCGTCTCCACCCAATTACGCTGGTCATATGGGGACCGATGCACTCGAGCCCGTGACGAGCCCTGCGCCACCGCCGCCAAACTCGACCAGCATCGAGTTGGTGGTGGGTGGGATGCACTGTCAGTCCTGTGCCGCGCTCATCGAAGAGACCCTGGTCCGCGACCACCGAGTACAGCGAGCGGAGGTGGACCTCGACGCCGCCCGGGCCTCGGTCGCCTTCGACAGCTCCAGCCTCTCGGTCGACGACCTGTGTGCCGCCGTGGTGAGCGCCGGGTACACCGCCGCCCCCGTGGCGTCGGGTGATCCGGTCTCCTAGGTGCTGACCGCCCCCACAGATTCCGCCGCCGCGGCTCCCGAGGATGCCGCTGCGGTTGCGACGGTCGAGCTCACCTTGGGGGGCATGCATTGCAACGCCTGCGCCACGCGCATCGAGCGGGCCCTCGCCGACCAAGGCGCGGTGCTGAGCGCGTCGGTCAACCTGGCCACCAACCGGGCCTTCGTGACCTATGACGCCACGGCGGCGACGACAGACGACCTGTGCGCCACGGTCAGCACCGTCGGCTACTCGGCGGTGGCGGCACGCGACGACGGGGCGCCCCGACCGCGCGAGGATCCCGATCACTGGGGGATCCGGGCCGCCGTGTCGTGGCCCCTAGCCCTCGTTGCGCTGGGAGTGGCGCTCTTCGCGCCCCAGAATGCGGTGTCGGGTTGGATCGTCCTCAGTCTGGCCGTCGTGGTCGAGGTGGCGGGAGGATGGCCCTTCCTACGCGCCAGCGCTCGTCTCCTGCGTCACGGCGCCACGAGCATGGACACGCTGATCGCGGTCGGCACCCTGGCGGCGCTGGCCGTCAGCGCCGTGGAAGCGATCGCCCTCGGTGGCCGGCACGTACACATCGGGGGAGGCGGTGAATTCGCGGCGCGACTCCACGGCGTCATGGCCCCGCTGATCATCGCCATCCTCGTCACGGGACGCGCCATCGAGGCACGCGCCCGCGGCTTGGCCGCCCGCGCCATGCACTCCCTGATGGCCCTGCGGCCCCCGACCGCCCGGGTGGTGTCCGGCACCGATGACACCGAAGGGCACCTGGTGGCACCCGAAAGCGTCCCGGTGGGCGCGTTGGTGCGGGTACGCCCCAACGAGGCGATCCCGCTCGACGGAACCGTGTTGAGCGGGTGGTCGGCGGTCGACGAATCGATGCTCACCGGTGAACCGCTTCCTGTCGAACACAGCCCGGGCAGCAACGTCACGGGAGGGACGCGCAACGGGGCCGGGGCCCTCGTCATACGTGTCGCCACCATCGCGGCCGAATCGGTGCTGGCCCGCATGCAGCGTCTGGTGGAGGACGCGCAGAGGGACAAGCCTCCGACACAAAAGCTCGCCGACCGGATCAGCAGCGTCTTCGTCCCTGTGGTCCTGGTCGCCGCGGCGGCGACGTTCCTCACGTGGTGGCTGCTGGACGGGAACTTCGGGACCGCGGTGCTGAGCGGGGTGGCCGTCCTGCTGGTGGCGTGCCCGTGCGCCATGGGCCTGGCGACGCCCGTCGCCATGATGGTCGGCACGGGCCGGGCCTCGGCGTTGGGAATTCTCGTGCGAAGCGGTGATGCGCTCGAGCGACTGGCCAAGGCTGACACCGTGGTGTTCGACAAGACCGGAACCCTGACGGAGCGCTTCGCCAGTGTCACCGACGTGGCGTCGGTCCCCGACGTCGACGAGGGCCGAGTGCTCGCCCTGGCGTCGGCCGTCGAAGCCGAGAGCGAGCATCCGATCGCAGTGGCGATCTGCCGCGCCGCCGTCCCGGCCGGCCTGGCCAGCGATGTGGAGGTCCTTCCCGGGGCAGGTGTCGTCGGCACCGTGGACGGCCATCGCATCCTGGTGGGCCGGCTCGACCCCACGACCACGCCGGCGTCCTTGCGCGCCGCGAGCTCGACGTACCAGGGTCGGGGTGACACCGTCGTGTCGGTCATCTGTGACGAGCGGACGATCGGGATCATCGCCGTGGCCACGCCCATTCGCGACGATGCCGGCCCGGCCATCGCGACCCTTCACCGCATGGGGCTCAAGACCGCCATCCTGAGCGGTGACGGTGCCCCGGCGGTGACGACGGTGGCGAGCGCGCTCGGGATCGACGTCGCTCGCAGCGCCTTGACCCCGTCCGAGAAGCTCGATGCGCTGCAGGCCATGCAGGCCGACGGCCATCGGGTCGTGATGGTCGGAGACGGCGTCAACGACGCGCCGGCCCTGGCCGCCGCCGATGTGGGCTGCGCGGTAGGCAGCGGCTCCGAGTCCGCCCTCGCCAACAGTGATGTCGCCCTGCTCGGCAGTGACCTCGGGGGCGTTCCGGCTGCGGTGGGGATCGCCTCATCCACCTCGGCCGTCATCGTCCAGAACTTCGGCTGGGCCATGGGGTACAACCTCTCGGCACTGCCCTTGGCCGCGGCCGGGCTGCTCGACCCGTTGGTCGCTGCCGTCGCCATGGGCTTCTCCAGCTTGATCGTGGTGCTCAACAGTCTGCGCCTGGCCCGTCTCGGGCGCACCGGCATCGATCGCATCCGCCCCCCCTCCGTGATGCGCGGCGTGCGAGGGTTCGTCTTGTCGGTGGCCGTGCCCGTGGTGTTGTTCGCGGGCGCCACCGTGGTGGGGCAAGCCGTGTCACCGAGCCGCGGGCAACCACTGCTGCCGAGCCTGCCCAGCATCTCGACCGTCTCGCTCTCCCACGGCTCGTCGGCCGAGGTGTACCTCCAGTCCTCGCAAGCCGGGGTCAACCAATTCCATGTGATCTTCACCCCGTCGACCGGACCGGCGGGGGTGTCGGCGACCCCTCGCGTCGTCGCCACGCGCCGGGGCGCCGCCCCGATGGCCCTGCGGATGGTCAAGCTGAGCCCGGGGCACTACAGCGCATACGCCGTCTTCAGTCCCGGTACCTGGCGATTCGTGACAGTCGAAGTGATCCACGGTCGACCGCAGTCGTTCTCCGTCGAGCGCGTCCTCTCCTGACGGCTCGACAAGGCGACCCGGGCATCCCGACGCCCTCCATTACCCTGGGACGCGTGCGTAGCCGGACTCGAATGAGCGCCGCAGGGTTGGCGGTGCTCGTAGGGATCGCGGCGGCCGGTTGCGGATCGTCACCGTCGGGACAACCGGCGTCCCGACCCTCCACCACCACGACCCGGGCACCGCTGCCGGCGGGAAGGCACCCCTCGACCATCTCCAAGATGGTGTGCGAGGACGACGCGCAACACGAGATCGCGGAGGCACTCGGCCTCAAGACGACGCAGGTCTCGACGCCAACATGGGTGGATCACCTCTATTCCTGTCGCTATGAGTACCCCAACGGCGCATTCATGCTTTCGGTCAAGGAACTGTCGAGCTGGGCCCAGACCCTCGACTACTTCCACGGGCTGGCGAACCAGTACGGCAACACGCGCTCGCTCGGGAACCTGGGACAGGGCGCATTCAGCGAAACGGACGGCTCGGTGGTGGTCCGCAAGGACTGGAAGGTGCTCACCGTCGACATCACCGGCCTGCCTGACCAGTTCGGCGTCCCACCCACCAGCTCGGGCGACATCGCCGTGACGGTGGCGGACGTGATCCTTGGTTGCTGGGCGGGCGACTGACCACCGGAATCGGCGCCGACCAGGGCGTCGAGGCGAAGACTACGATTTGGCTCTGACCCGTGCCGGCACGAGGCGCGAGCGCTGATTCCCTGGTGCTGGGAATCGAGGGGAGATGGTGGGCGGCACTTCAGAGTCTGTCGGGTCGACACGGGTCCGGGCATCGACGGGGACTCCACCGGCATGGCGTCCCCCCGATGAACGGCGGGCCCTGCAGCTGGTGCTCGCCACGATCTGGCTCCTCGACGGCGTCTTGCAATTGCAGCCTTTCATGTTCACGCGACAGTTCGGCACCACCATGCTGGCGCCGACGGCCGCCGGCAACCCGAACCCGGTCGCCCACTCGATCACCTGGGCGGCGCACGTCATCTCCAACCACTCGGTCACCACCGATGCCTGCTTCGCGGTGATCCAGATACTCCTCGGCCTCGCCATCGCGTGGCGCCCCACGGTCAAGGCGGGACTCGCCGCCTCGATCGTGTGGGCGGTCATGGTGTGGTGGTTCGGGGAAGGCCTCGGCGGCGTCATCGCCGGTAGGGCGCACACCGTGAGCGGAGCGCCAGGAGCGGTCCTGCTCTATGCGGTGCTCGCCGTGTTGCTGTGGCCCTCGGACCGCGTCGGCCCCGATCCGTCGTTCATCGCAGCCCGCGCCGTGGGCGAGCCCGTGGCGCGGCTGCTGTGGGTCGTGTTGTGGGGTGGGCTCTCGCTCTTCGCCATGCTCGGCTCCAACCGCTCGGCGGACGGGCTCCGCGACCTCGTCCTTCGGATGAGCACCGGAGAGCCCGCCTGGTTGGCCTCCCTCGACCGACACGTCGCCGACGCGCTCGGTCGCAGGGGGCTGGCGATATCGATCGTGCTGTGCGTTGTGCTGGCTGCCATCGCGTTGAGCGTCTACCTGCCGTTTCGCCCGGCGAGAGTGATGGTGTGGTTGGCCGTGACCGTGGCCCTGTTGATCTGGGTCCTCGGTCAGAATTTCGGGCAGGTCTTCTCCGGTTCGGCCACCGATCTCAACAGCGGCCCCCTCCTGGCGCTGTTCGCGGTCGCGTACTGGAGGCATCGCCCACCGGCCACCGTGACCCCCGAGGTCCGCCGCCGGGTCGCGGTGGGGATGGCCTAGACCCGTGCCCCATCCCACCTGGCTGGCCTACTCGTTCGCGTTCGTGATGGTGGCTGTGTCGCTCTATTGCGTGGCGTGGTTGATCATGGCCACGCGGCGCAATCGACAACGCCATGTGGACGTGAACATCTCCCATGTGGCCATGGGCTTGGGGATGGCGGGCACGCTCGTCCCCCGCCTCAACCTGCTGCCCGACGGCCTGTGGGAGGCCGTGTTCGTCGCCATCGCGCTCTGGTTCTCGTGGCAAGGAGTCCGTTTCCTGATGCAGCGGGCCAGCGGTCGCGACCGCTCTGCACACGGCGTGTCGCACTACCTGATCCATCTCGTCATGGCACTCGCCATGATCTACATGTACCTCGCCGCCGTGCCGGCTCAAACCCAGACCGGGTCGGCCATGTCGATGACCGGTCCCACCGGCGCCGGCGCCAACTTCGTGGGACTGCCCCTCGTGTTCGTCCTGACCCTGTTCGCGTCGGCGGTCTGGCAGCTCGACGGACTGAGCCGCTACACACCATCACAGCGAGATCTGGTCGGCGTTGGCACGGGCATGGCGATGGGATCCGGTGCCCGGGGATCGTGGGACAGCGCCGCCGTGCACGGGGGCGAAGGCGCCCAACCCTCGAAGACGTGCCCCGAATCGTCGGCGTCACTCGCACCGCGGCTCGAGATGGGCTGTCACATCGTGATGTGCATCACGATGGGCTACATGCTCATCCTCATGCTCTAGGCCGGGCGAGCGTCGGGCACCTTCCGACTCCTCACCCCGTGCCTTCGGGCGAAGGTTCCGCACCTCTCGTCCCGGCGGTGGCATCCACCAGGGACGGCGCTGCCCGAGTCGGACGCCACGCCGCGACATGGCCCCGCCGTCCCGTCGACCGGATCCGGCCCGCCAGCGCAGGTGGTGCCGTCACCAGCGCGCCATGGTACGACGCCCGCGAACGGCGGCGCCACAGCAATGCGGTCGCCCCGAGCGCGCCCAACGCGGCCAGCGCACCCCCCGAAAGCCACAGAGCCGTCCCGAAACCGGGTGCCGTGTACTTCCACGTAAGGGTCCCGGCTCCGGCAGGGACGGTGACCGCCTGCACGACGCCCGACAGGCGCACAGGGAGCATCTGGGCCGCCCCCGTGCCCGACCGCCGCCAGGTCGCGCTCCACCCGGGGATGGCCGCACCGGAGCGCACGACGATCACCCCATGCGGCGACGACACCCGGGCCCGGGTCGGCGCCCACGCCGGACCGCCGGTCACCCCGATCGTCGCACCCGCGGTCGAGCTGCCGGAACGCGCTTCGAGGGAGAGCCCGGCTCGGGCTCGCGTATCGTCGAACACGGCGAAGGCGCCATCGAAACCCTGGAACCGCCAATGGGGGGGGACCAGGACATCTTGGAGTTGCCCGTCGGCACGGTAGATCTCTCCACCTACCGTGGTGACCACCGGGGCGTCGACGCTGATGCTCCTCCCCGCCGCCGCGATCTCCACTCCGACGATGGTCTGCGTGGGCGTGACCGGAACACCGAGCCCGTCACCGGAGAGCGCGACGGGCGTCTCCCATCGCGTCGATCCGGACGCTCCCACCACCCCGACCCGGACGCCGGACAGGGCAACGGTCTGTCCGCTCGAAGGAATGGTGAGCGACATCACGTCCAAGGGGGCGCCGAGCGACCACGACGCCAATTGCCGGGGCGCGAGTTGGCGCCGGCCCACCTGGGAGTCCGCCCCATTCGACCCTGTGTCAGTGGTGACGAGATAGGCCGACGGCGTCAACAGCACGGTCGTGTCGAGCTGATCGAGCGTGCCGTTCGAGATCGCCTGGGGATCGAGCACGTTCTGTCCCTCCCCCGTCGCCTGGTGTGACCCCGTCACCTGCGCGTAGGTGCTGTCCACGATGGAGCTGTAGCCCTCGACCGACGGCGTGTCGGTCAGAACGTTGCTGTCGGACACCCCGAGCTCGGTGAGCTCGCCGGAGTCGAGCTCGTCGGGGTCATAGACCGCGAATCGACCACCATGGACCAGGCTGCGCACCGGGACGAGGGGCGGTGTGGGGACGGTGACGTGGGACGCGCTCGGAGACGCCTCGGACGGAGCCGGCGCCCGCGTGAGCCCCGGTGCCACCGAGACCAGGGTGAGCACGGTGAAGATCCCGACATCGAGGACCACGAAGCCGACGACGGCGCGGGCCCGGAGGCGACCGACGAGCCTCGGCCCCCACATGACGAGGGCGATGGCCGCCAACGCGAGCCCGAGGAAGGGCACCAGCCACGGTGCCGAGGGGCCGGCTCGATTCGCCATG
>JGI12269J14319_10000687_pt1 | contig 32873 bp, 36 predicted proteins | sample PeaSoiSIISIP2007_FD_14319 | JGI IMG/M metagenome (IMG submission 14319)
CCCGCGGCGGCGAGCTTGTAGCGGACGATATTGGGCGGCCACACCGCGCCGGCCTCGAGCAGCGCCAGCATGCGCTCCAGATGGGCGCGGTCGCGCGTCACCGCCGGGCGCAAGGTCTGGACGTCCTTGCGCGGCGGCTCGAAGCCCTCGGGCGTGGGCGAGATGAACACGAGCCGCCCGCCCGGCTTCAGCACTTCGTAGGACGGGGCGCGCACGTTGCCGCCCACCGTGTCGAACACCACGTCGCAGCCCGAAACCGCCTTGGTGAAATCCTGCGCGGTGTAGTCGATCACCCGGTCGGCGCCAAGCTTCATCACATAGTCGTGGTTCTTGGCGCTTGCCGTGGTGATGACATGGGCGCCGATATGCTTCGAAAGCTGGATCGCGAATCCCGCGACGCCGCCGGCGCCGCCTTGGATCAGGATGGTCTCGCCCTTCTTGAGCTTGGCGGTGTCCTCGATCGCCCAGAGAGCGGTGAGGCTGGTCAATGCCATGGCGGCGGCTTCGGCATGGCTCAGGCGCGCCGGCTTCTTGGCGACGATGGCGGCCTTGATGGCGATCTTCTCGGCATAGGCGCCTTCGTCGCGCTGGTCGGTGACGCCGAAGACGGCGTCGCCCACGGCGAGATCGGTGACGCCGGTGCCGACCGCGCTGACCACGCCCGAGAAGTCGCGGCCCAATATGTGCGGGAAATGGATGTTGGTGTAAGGGCCGCCGCCCAAGCGCACCTTGTAGTCGGCCGCGTTGACGCTGGCGGCGTGGATGTCGACCACCACCTGGCCAGGCCCGGCGACCGGGTCCGGCGCGTCGCCGTAACGCAGCATTTCCGGCCCGCCATGGGCCGTCAGCAGCACCGCCTTCATTGCCCCTCCTCCTCTTGCGCTGGTCGCGCGGCTTCGTACCGCCGGACCCGGTGTGATACAATCCGCCAGATCGGACCGGGGCGGGGGCATCTCACATGACGGCGAAAACTTTGGAACGTCCGGCGCGCAACAGCGTGAGCGCGGCGGAATGGGAAGCGCGGGAGGAGCTCGCGGCGGCCTTTCGCGCGGCCTACCGGCTCGGCTGGAACCGCACCATCTCGAACCACATGACCGCGCGGCTGCCCGACAATCCCGCGCATTTCCTGATGAACCCGCGCGGCCTCGGCTGGCACGAGATCACCGCGGCGAACCTCATCAAGCTCGACCTCGACGGCAACGTCTTGAGCGAGACCGAGCTGCTGCCCGGCCCTGCCGGCCTCAACTTCCACAGCGCCATCCTGCGCGCCAAGCCCGAGATCGCCTGCACCCTGCATCTTCACACCATGGAGGGGGTCATCGTCTCGGCGCTCGAGGAAGGCCTGCGCTTCTATGACCAGGACAGCTGCACCATCTATGGCCAGGTCAGCTATCATCAGTTCGAGGGGCTGGCGGAGGAAGCGGACGAGGCGCCGCGCATCATCGCCGACCTCGGCGACAAGTTCGCCATGATCATGCTGAACCACGGCCTCCTCACCGTCGGGCGCACCGTCGGCGAGGCGTTCACCACCATGGACAAGCTGATCCACGCCTGCGAGACCCAGCTCCGCATCATGTCGACGGGCGGAACAGCGCGCCAGATTCCGCGCGAGGTGGCCGAGCACACCTTCCGTCAGATGGAAGCGCGGCGCGGCAACAAGCCGGCGGGCGATCTCGAATGGAAGATGTACCGGCGCATGGGCGAGAGCCTCGATCCGTCCGCCGCATGACCAGGGAGCGTGACCGTCTGGCGGCGGTCCTTATTTCGTCCAGGACAGCCGGTTGAACAGGAAGCCTTCCGGCTTGGTGTGGCGGGTGTCGACCACCAGATCCTTGCTCTGCACCAGCACCGCCGGCAGCTCCACGAGCGGCATGCCGTAGCGCTCGTCGGTCACCTTGTCGAAGAGCTTGGTGTAGATCGCGGCGCGTTTTTCCGTGTCGGGCTCGTGCTCGCCGTCGATCGTCCATTGGGTGAGCTCGGCATCGTTGGTGTAGTTGCGCGAGCCGGGGAGATAGAAGAACGTCGTCGTGGTGTCGATGTCGGGCGCGCCGCCGCCATTGTCCCACAAGGTCACCATGGTCTGCGCCTTGCCGTCGCCGCGCAGCTTCTGGAACACGTTGACGGTGGCGGCGTTGACGGTGGCGCGCACGCCGACCTTGCGCAGGTCGCCGGCGACCATCTCGGCGATGACGCGCGCCTGGCCCCAGGTCAGAAGCTCGAGATCGAAGCCGCCGGACAGGCCCGCCTCGGCGAGGAGCGCCTTGGCGGCGGCGGGATCGTAGCTTGGCGGCTTCTTCGACCACGCGCAGGCGATGTGGGCCGGATGGCACATCGCATCCATCGGCGGCTGGCTGGCGAATTCGGGCGGCAGCAGCGCCTTGCGCATCGCGTCGCGGTCGATGGCGCGGAGCATCGCCTCGCGCACCCGCTTGTCCTTGAAGACGTGGATGCCGGACCGGTCGGCGGCGTCGAAGAAGATGTAGGCGAACGAGATGGTCGGCGCGGCAAAGACCTTGTAGTTCGGATTGGCCGCGACCGCGCCCTGCGCCTGCTCGTAATCGATGTGGAAGATGAGGTCGAGCTCGTTCACCAGCACCTTGGCGATCTGCGTTTGGGCATCGGGGATGAAGGAGATCTCGATCCGCCCGATCTTCGCCGCCGGCTCGAACCCGCCCCAAGTGTAGTACGGGTTTTTCTCCAGCACGATGCCGGCGGAGGGGTCGAACGAGACCACCTTGTAGGGTCCCGTGCCGATCGGCTTGCGGCCGAACTCGGCCTTGTCCGCGAGCTGCGAATGGATGTGCGCGGGCAGGATCGGCGGTCCACCCCACAGCTTCGCCAGGATGATCGCGGTCGGCTCCTTGGAATGGATGCGAACCGTGTATTTGTCGATTTTCTCCGCCTTCTCGAACCAGCCGAAGCGCGAATCCTTGAACAGGAAATTGACGTTGGGATCGGTCGCGTAGGCGAAGGAATAGATCACGTCGTCGGCGTCGAGCTCGGAGCCGTCGTGGAACTTGACGCCGCGGCGCAGCTTGATGTCCAGCGTCGTGGCATCGACCTGGGTCCAGGATTCGGCGAGCTGGCCCTTGTAGGTGTGGGTCTCGACGTCATAGGCGATGAGCGTATCCATCACCGCCCGGTCGATCAGGTTCGCCTCCGGGTTGGGATTGTGCAGTGCGTCGATGAGGCGGATCGGCTGATCGACCGCGACGCGCAGCGTGTCCTTGGCCTTCTGTGCCTCGGCGCCGCCGCCGAGAGCGAACCAAGCGACCAACGCCGCGAGCGCGATCCGTGTCACCATTCGCGTCATGCGATCCTCCTCCAAGCCGTCAGAGCATTTAGCCCTCTCCGCCCGCTTGCGGGGGGAGAGGGTTGGGAGAGGTGGGTGCCGATTACAGGTGCGATCGCGCGCCGGCGAAACACCTCGCCCTCCCCGTCGCTATCGCGACGGGTCCCTTCCCTCTCCCCGGTTTGGGCGGAGAGGGACAGAATATCGCCGCACGTCTCGGCCGCTTGGCCGTTCATTTCGCCCATTCGTAGTCGCACACCTGGTTGTCGATGGGGCTCAGGGCGTTGTCGCGCACGCGGACGTCCTTGGTGTGCACGAACACCATTGGCAGGTCCGCCACCGGCAGGATGTAGTTCATCGTGTTGACCTGATCGATGCCCTTCTGGTAGATCGAGGTGCGCTTCTCGTCGTCATATTCAACCGCGCCGGCGCGCTCGGCCTCTTTGACGATCGGGTCCTGCCAATAGTCGCGGTTGCCCTCGAAGAAGAAATCGAAGATGTTGTCCATGTCGGGCTGGGCGTTGGTCGGATAGAAGCCGAGGAAGGCGGTGAACTTGCCCTCGCCGCGCAAGCGCACGTAGAGCGCGAGCGGCAAGGGGCGCAGGCTCGCCCGGATGCCGACCTTGCGCACCATGCCCGCGATCGCCTCGCCGATCTCCTTGATCGGCTCGTGCACGTCGAACTCGAGATCGAAGCCGTCGGGATAACCGGCCTCGGCGAGGAGCTTCTTCGAGTCCACCGGATCGTAGGCGGGCGGCTTGGTGGTGGAGGCGCAGCCGATATTGCCTACGACGCAGATGCCGTCCAGGATGTCGGCGATCTCGCCGCCGGGAATGACCGTTTTCGCCAGTTCCTTGCGGTCGATCGCCTCCATGAACGCCTTGCGCACGCGCTGGTCCTTCATCGCCTTGTTGTCCGAACGGCCCAGCGCATCGAGCGTAACGTACATCAGCATGCCGTTGTGGCGCGCGGTGATCTTCGTGCCGGGAATGGAGGCCAGATCGCGCGCCGCGTCCGCCGTGGGGTTGCGGATGAGATCGATGTTGCCGGTCATGAACTGCGCGATCTGCGTCTGCCGGTCCGGCATCGGCGTGACGATGACGCGCTTCATATGCGCCTGGATCGGGCCGGTCTTGTCGTAGTAATCGTCGAACCGCTCCAGCACCATCTTCGTCTGGTCGAGCGAGATGACCTTGTAGGGGCCCGTGCCCACCGGCGAGACGCGGCCGTAATCGGCCTTGTCGTCGAGCCGCGCGAGGAGTTTCCCGTCGAACATGGTGAAGCGGTAGGCGAAGGTTTGCAGCGACGTGGCGATGGCGGTCCTCCCGGTGATCCGGATCTGGTAGGGGCCGAGCTTCTCGACCTTCTCGACCCAGTTGTACCGGTCCTTGAAGCGCAGCCGCACGTTGGGATCGATGAGGTAGTTGATGGTCGCGACCACGTCATCGGCGCTGAAGGCGTCGCCGTTGTGGAATTTCACGTCGTCGCGCAGCTCGAACTCGTACGTGCGGTCGTCGATCCGCTTCCATGCCTTGGCGAGCCGCGGGACGAATTTGTGCGCCCGCTCGTCATAACCGATCAAGGACTGGTAGACGGTCTTGTAGAAGACCGCGGCCTCATCCTGCGGGAACTGGTAGGGATCGAGCGTGCTCCACCAGTCCGTGACGGCGATCCTGAGCGTGTCATCGGCCCGCCCGGCAATGCCGGGCGCCGGGGCGATCAGGATGGCGGCCAGCAGGCCGACCGCGCCTCCGAGGCGATTCCACACCGCAGCCTCCCTTATGGCTTGTTATGGGGGACGAGTTTTGGCCAGAACCGGGCGCGCCGCAAGAACATGATTTCAACGCCACAACGCCGGTGCTAGGCTCGGTCTGCCTCCTTGCGCCGTGCGGTGCGACGCTTTTGGGATCGCTGACATGGTTCGTTTCCTGGCCCACCGGGCGATCATCGCGGTGCTCGTGGCGATCACGGTTTCAATCATCGGCTTCACGCTGCTGCGTCTGTCGGGCGATCTGGCGGCGGCGCTCGCGGGCGACACGGCGAAGCCCGAGCAGATCGCGCAGACCGCGCATATGTACGGGCTCGACCGTCCCCTTTACGCGCAGTATCTCGATTGGGCGGGCAAGGCGCTCAGCGGCGATCTCGGGCGCTCGCTGTTCTCGAACGAGCCGGTCACGTTCCTCATCGCCACCCGCATCGGCGTGACCATCCAATTGTCGTTCATGGCGCTCGTCTTCGCGCTGGTGATCTCGATCCCGCTGGGCGTGCTGGCGGCGACGCGGCCCAATAGCTGGATCGACCGGATGGCGCTGGGCCTCGCCGTGTTCGGCCAGGCGATTCCCAATTTCTGGTTTGGTCTAATCCTCATCATCGTCTTCGGCGTGAGCCTGCGCTGGCTGCCGATCTCGGGCTCGGACAGCTTCAGCCACTTCATCATGCCGATGGTGACGCTCGGCGTCTCGATCATGCCGGCCTTCATGCGGTTGACGCGCACCGGCATGCTGGACGCGCTCGAATCCGACTATATCCGCACCGCGCGGGCGAAGGGCCTGTCGGCGCCGTCAATCCTGTTCAAGCACGCGCTGCGCAACGCGATCCTCCCCGTGGTGTCGCTGACCGCGGTGTCCTTGGGCTTCCTCCTGGGCGGGTCGGTCATCGTCGAGTCGGTGTTCGCGCTCAACGGCATCGGCTTCCTGGCCTTCCAGTCGATCCTGCGCACCGACTTCCCGGTGGTGCAGTCGATCGTCGTGTTCGTCTCTTTCGCGTACATTTTCCTGACGTTCCTGTCCGACGTCGTGAACGCCTATCTCGATCCGCGCATCCGGCTGGGATAGGGAAATGACCTCGATCGAGACCATCCGCCTCGACGCCGCATTGGGCCGCGACAGCGCGGTCGCCGAGCTGCAATCGCCGTCGCCGCGGATCGTGATGCGGCGGCGCGCGCTTACCCATCCGGGGTTCCTGTTCGGCTGCGCGATTCTGCTTCTGACGATCCTGGTGGCGATCTTCGCGCCGCTGCTCACGTCATACGATCCCTTCGGGCAGGACCTGCCGCACCGCCTGACGCCGCCGGTATGGAGCCCCAAGGGCAGTTGGGCACATATCCTCGGCACCGATGGGTTGGGCCGGGACTATCTCACGCGGCTGATGTACGGCTCGCGCATCTCGTTGACGGTGGGGTTCGGCGCCGCCGCGATCGCAGGCTTCATCGGCACCAGCCTGGGCCTGATCGGCGGCTATTTCGGCGGCCGGATAGACGCCATCGTCATGTACTTCGTCAATGTCAAGCTCGCGCTCCCGGGCATATTGGTGGCGCTGTCGCTCATCTCGGTATTCGGCGGCTCGGTCGCGGTGGTGGTCGTGGTCCTGGGCGTTCTGTTCTGGGACCGCTTCGTCGTGGTGACGCGGACCGTGACGCAGCAGGTTCGCGTCAACGATTACGTGACCGCGGCCGAGGCGGTCGGCGCGTCGCGGCTGCGCATCATCCTGGGCGAGATCCTGCCCAACGTCCTCAACCAGATCATCGTCATCGCGTCGCTCGAGATGGCGGTCGCGATCCTGGTCGAGGCGGCGCTGTCCTTCCTCGGCCTCGGCATAAGGCCGCCGACGCCGTCCTGGGGACTGATGATCTCCGAGGGGCGGAACTTCATGTTCTTCCAGCCCTATCTCGTCACCATTCCGGGCGTGGCCATCCTGGTGCTGGTGATCGCCATCAACATGCTGGGCGACGGCATCCGCGACATCACCGCGCCGGAAGGCCGTAATTGACCCGCATGACGCGCGCGGAGCGAGGCGGACCGGTGCTCCAGGTCGAGGGCCTGACCGTCGAGATCGACGTGCCTGCAGGGATTCTCCACGCCGTCAGCGATGTCGACCTTCACGTCGACCAGGGCGAGACTTTGTGCATCGTCGGGGAATCCGGCTGCGGCAAGACCATGACCGCGCTCGCCCTCATGGGCCTGCTGCCGCGCCGCGCGCGGATGCGGGCCGAACGGCTCGAGCTCGAGGGCCGCGACCTGGTCGCGGCGGGACGGCAGCAGCTCGCCGCGCTCCGCGGCGACCGCATCGCGATGATCTTCCAGGACCCGATGACGTCGCTCAATCCGGTCTACACGATCGGCAACCAGATGGAGGAAATTTATCTCCGGCACGGCAAGGGCAGCCGCAAGGAAGCGCGCGAGCGCGCCGAATACCTGCTGGCGAAAGTCGGCATCGCCGCCCCCAGGAGCCGGCGCGAGCAATATCCGCACCAGCTTTCGGGCGGCTTGCGACAGCGCGTCATGATCGCGATGACGCTGATGTGCGAGCCCATCGTCATCATCGCCGACGAGCCGACGACCGCGCTCGATGTCACCATCCAGGCGCAGGTGCTGCATCTTCTTTCCGATCTGCAGAAGGAATACAGGATGGCGCTCGTCCTCATCACCCACGATCTCGGCGTGGTCGCGCGCATGGCGGACCGGGTGATGGTGATGTATGCGGGACAAGTGGTGGAGACCGGCGCGGTCGAGGACGTCTTCGCCGCACCGATGCACCCCTACACCAAGGGTCTTCTCGACTGCATCCCCGTGCCCGGCAAGACGCAGCCCGGGGCCAAGCTGGGCGCGATCCCGGGCATGGTGCCGTCCCTCGTCGGCGCGCTTGAGGGCTGTCAATTTCGCGGCCGTTGCGCCTATGCGCTTCCCGCCTGCGCCGCTTCACCCGTTCCCTTGCGTGAGCGGGGACCCGGCCGCGCCTCGCGCTGCCTTCTCGACAGCATCCCGAACGCGCCGGCCACCGGCCCGTTCTTCGCCGGAGTGGCACGGTGAGCGGCGAGACCATCCTCGAATGCCGCGGCGTCGGCCGCGTCTTCGCGGTGCGCAGCGGGATGTTCACGGCGAACCGGCGGCTCAGGGCCGTCGACGATGTCGATCTCGCGCTCGAGCGCGGCGAGGTGCTGGCGATCGTCGGCGAGTCGGGGTGCGGCAAGACCACGCTGGCGCGAATGATGCTCGGCCTCTTGCCGCCGACCAGCGGCACAATCCTGGTCATGGGCCGGCCCATCGTCGAGATCGACCGCGCCGAGATCGCGCGTGCGGTGCAGCCGGTGTTCCAGGACCCCTATTCCTCGCTCAACCCGCGCAAGACGCTCGCCTCGATCATCGCGCTGCCGCTCGATGTTCATGGCATCGGCACCGGCGCGGAGCGTCGTCGCCGCGTCGAGGAGCTGATGGAGCTGGTGGGGCTTCCGTCGCGGCTGCTCTACGTCTATCCGAGCCAGCTCTCGGGCGGGCAGCGCCAGCGCGTCGCCATCGCGCGGGCGCTGGCGATGAAGCCGCGCATCGTCATCTGTGACGAGCCGACGTCGGCGCTCGACGTGTCGGTGCAGGCGCAGATCCTCAACCTGCTACAGGATTTGCGCCGCGAGCTTGACCTCACCCTGGTGATCGTGAGCCACAATCTCGCCGTGGTAGAGCACATGGCGGATCGGGTCGCGGTGATGTATCTCGGACGCATCATCGAGGCCGGCGCCACTGCATCGGTGTTCGCCCGGCCGCGCCATCCCTACACGCAGACCCTGCTCGAGGCGGTGCTCACTCCCGACACGAGCCGCGGCCTGCCCGAGTTCGTACTTGGGCCGGGCTTCCCGAACCCGCTCGATCCGCCGCCGGGCTGCACCTTCCATCCTCGCTGCCCCAGGGCCATGCCGGCATGTTCGAGCGCGCGTCCGGCAACGTTGCGCGAGGGCGGCTCACTCGTCGAATGTCACCTCTACGACGGCGCCGCGGCAATGAAAGCTGGCTGAGCATCATTTCCAGCGTATGTCGCTCACCTCATAGCCGAGCGGCGTGAAGCGGTCCGACGGGGCGACCGCCAGCTCCTTGGTGTGGACCAGCACGGTCGGGAACGGCGCGATCGGGTAGAAATAGACCTTCTCGGTCGCGCGATCGAACATGCTGCGGCCGATCGCCGTGCGCGCATCGGGATCCATCGCCGAATCGCTCTCCTTGGCGAGCTGATGCAGGATCGCGTCGCCGGAATAATCGGCCGGGCCGGCGGCGAAGAAGGCGTCCACTGTTCCCGAGACGTCCGGGATGTTGCCGGCGGGCCAGGCCGTGACCATGATCTGGATCTGCCCGTCCTGCTGCTTCTTGCGATAGGAGCCGACGGTGAGGCGGTCGATCTTCGCCCTCACGCCGATCGCGTGCCACTGCCCCGCGACGGCTTCCGCAATCTCGCTGGGCGGGCCGGTGAAAGTTGTGATCTCGACGTCGAAACCGTCCGGATAGCCTGCCTCTGCGAGCAGCTTGCGCGCGGCCGCAGGATCATAGGGCGGCAATGGCATGGAATAATCGCAGCCGGCCTGGGTGCGCCAGCACATCGCCTCTGGCTGGTCGAGCTTCGCATCCCCAGCGAGCAATTCGACCAGCGCCGGCTTGTCGACCGCCATCGCCAGCGCGCGGCGGACCCGCTCGTCCGTCACCGGCTTGGCGCCGCTGCGGCCCTGCGCGTCATAGGCGACATACATGAACGAGCTGCCTTGCACGATGGTCATCGCGAAGCGCGGGTCGGCCGCAAGAGAACTGGCCTGTTCGTAGGACGCCTGGATCATGTCGAGATTGCCGGCGAGAAGCTGGGCGATGCGGGTTCCTTCTTCCGGGATCGGCTGGATCACGATGCGGCCGACCGCGCTGCCGGGCTTGGCCGGGTTGCCGTGCCGGAAGCCCTCGTTGCGCTCGAGCACGATCCCCTTGATGTCGTCGATCTGCGCCGCCCGATAGGGGCCGGTGCCGATGGGTTTGTGGCCTTTCTCCTGCGGCGTGCCCGGCTGGTGCTCGGGCAGGATCGTCGTGACATAGGCAAAGCGGATGAGATCGAACGGCGTCGGCTGCTTCGCAGTGATCCGCGCGCGGTAGGGACCGAGCTGCTCGACCCCGCCGATCCACGCCCAGTTCTGCTTGAAGCGCAGCATCGTCACCGGATCGATGAGCCAGCGCAGCGTGTAGATCACGTCGGCGGCGGTAAATGGCTTGCCGTCCTGCCACTGGATGTCGTCGCGCAGCTCGAATTCGAGCGTCGTCGGATCGATCCGCTGCCACGACTTGGCGAGCAGCGTCTCGAGCTTGCCCTGCTGCAGATTGTACGAGACGAGCCCGTCATAGACCGCATTCGATTCGAACACCGTGTCGGGCGTCGGATCGAGATAATAGCTCAGGGTCTGGATCGGCTGCGCCGCGGCGAGCCGCAGCGTGTTGGCCGATTTTTGCGCAACCGCCGGCGTCGCCGCCACAAGTGCCGCAGGCACGAGCATCCATCGCCACATTCTTTCGACTTTCATGGCGTGGTGGACGGTGCGCGCCGATGGTGCGTCGCCTGCTCGTAGGCGAAGGCGTAGCCGATCATGCTTGCATCGTCGTAAGGCCGGCCGAGGAAGGTGATCCCGGCCGGCAAGCCGTCGCGCGTGAACCCCGCCGGCACCACCACCGAGGGCACGGTTTGCAGGAAGGTGTTGATGTGCGGCGCGCCCCGCTGCTCGGCGTAAGGCGGATTGACGCCCTCGCTGATGAGGGTCGGCTGATGCTCGACCGCCTTGTGCACGATGGCGTCGAGCCGATGGTCGGCCATGACCTTGAGCATGTTGGTCATCAGGGTGTCACGCGCCTTGAGCGACGGATAGTATTTCTCCTCCGGCGCCGAGCGCAGCCAGCGCTCGCGCGTCGGCTTCATCAAGCGCTCGAACAGCGGCGAATCCTGGACCTCCGCGCGCGAGGCGAAGGGCGGGTTGGCGCTTCCCCCGAAATAGACCTTGAAGGCCGCATCCCGCTCCGCGGTGCTGAAGGCGCGCTGCGCCAGCAGCGATTTGAGGTCGGGAATGACGATGGGATCGACGATTTCCGCACCCGCAGCCCGCAATTCGGCGACTGCGCGGTCGAAGACCTCGGTGATCTTGGCGAAGTCGTCGGTGTCGGGCTGCGAATTCAAGCCCATCGGCTCGCGCAGGATGCCGAGGCGCGCGCCCTTCAGCGCGTTGCGATCGAGTGCTCGCGTGAAACTCGTTGGGGCGCGGCCGACGCCGTGCGCAGTGGCCGGATCGTCTGCGTCATAGCCGACCATTACGTCCAGCAGCTTCGTCATGTCCGTAACCGTGCGCGCCATCGGACCGAGCGAGCCGTTCATCGCCGGCCAGCCCTCATAGACGCCGGTCCGGCTGACCAGACCGACGCTTGGGCGCATGCCGGCGATGCCGCACCAGATCGCGGGGCGGCGGATCGACGCTAATCCTTCCTGGCCGATTGCGACCACCGTGAAATTGGCCGTGACGCTTGCCGCCGACCCGCCCGAGGAGCCGCCGACGGTGCGCGCCAGGTCGTAGGGATTGCGCGTCGAGCCGAACAGCGAGCCGTGCGTGTCGCCCGCGCCGAGCTCGCCCAGTGCCGCCTTGCCGAGCAGGATCGCGCCGGCGCTCCGCACTCTCGCCGCGACGAAACAATCGCGGCCGGGCATGTGTTCCTTGAACAGCACCGAGCCCAGAGTGGTCGGCATTTCCTTGACGTCGGCCTGGTCCTTGATCACCACCGGAATGCCGTGCAGGGGGCCGGAGAGACCAGACGATTTGAGCACGGCATCAAGGCGGTCGGCCTCGTCCAATGTACGCGGATTGAGCGAAATCAGCGCGTTGATTTTGGGGCCGTTCTGGTCGTAGGCGGCGATGCGGTCGAGATAGGCTTGCACCAGGCCCCGCGCCGTCAGCGTCCCGGTGAGATAGGCGGCGTGGATTTCGGCGATCGTAGTCTCGACGATGTCGAAGGGTTCGGCCGCAGACATGGTGTCGCCTCCATCGGAGCCCGTGCCGATGGTGTTCTCGACCGCAGCCTCGGTCAACCCGCTCTAGAACGCGCCTTCCCAGCTCCGCGACAGGCGCATGGCGGCCTGGATCAGGCCGACCATCGAATAGGTCTGGGGAAAATTGCCCCACAGCTCGCCGCTCGCTACGTCGAGGTCCTCGCCGAGGAGCCCCACATGGTTGCGCCGCGCGAGCAAGGTCTCGAACAGTTCGCGCGCTTCCTCGCGCCGGCCGCACGCCGCCAGCGCGTCGACATACCAGAAGCTGCACACGATGAAGGCGGTTGCCGGCGGCCCCAGATCGTCGGCGTCGGCGTAGCGATAGAGGTAGGGACCGCGCCGCAATTCGCGCTCGATCCGCGCCATGGTGGCGAGGAAGCGCGGATCCTGCGCCGCGACGATGCCAAGGCCCGGCAGCAGCAGCAGGCTCGCATCGACGCCGTCGCCGTCGAGGACGGCCGCGAGGCTGTCGCGGCGTTCGTTCCACGCCCGCGCCAGGATTGCCTCGCGCATCTGGTCGGCGCGCTGGCGCCACTGCCGTTTGCGCTCGTCGAGGCCGAGCGCGCCGGCGATCAACGCGAGCCGGTCGCACGCGGCCCAGCACAACGCGGCCGAATGGGTGTGGATCGCGGCGCGGCCGCGATACTCCCAGATGCCCGCGTCCGGCTGGTCCCAGCGCCGCACCGCCTGTTCGCCCAAGGGCTCGAGCCGCCAGAACAGCGCCTCGTCGCCGGGCCGGTCGAGGCGGCGGTCGAAATAGCTCTGGGCGCAGGCGAGGATGACGCTGCCATAGCTGTCGTTCTGAACCTGGGCGCAGGCGCCGTTGCCGACGCGGACCGGCCCCATCGCGCGATAGCCCGGCAGGGTCGCGATCTCGCGCTCGGCGAGGTCGCTCTCGTGGAGGAGGCCGTAGACCGGACGGAGATAGCCGTCGGCGGCGGTCGAGACCACGTTCACGATATAGTCGAGATAGCCCTCCAAGGTGCGCGTGGCGCTCAGCCGGTTGAGCGCGTTGACCACGAAATACGCGTCGCGCAGCCAGCAGTAGCGATAGTCCCAGTTGCGGCCGGAATCGGCCGCTTCGGGGATCGAGGTGGTCAGCGCGGCGATCACCGCGCCGGTATCCTCGAAGCTCATCAGCTTCAAGGTGATCGCGGCGCGGATCACCGCGTCCTGCCATTCGAACGGCAGCGACAGGCTGCGGCACCAATCCCGCCAATAGGCGTCGGTGCGCTCGGCGAACTCGCGCGCGGTGTCGCTCAGCGCGTTGGCGATGGTCTCGTCCGCGCCGAACACGAACTCGACCGGTCCGGCGAGCACGAACGGCACCTCCTCGAGCACGCACGACACCGGCGCATCGGTGGTGAGGCGAAAAGTGCGGTCGGGCATGACGAAGCGGAGATGGTTGCTGCCGCGCGTCACCTCGGGCACGCCGGCGCCGAAGTCATAACGCGGCCGCACGCGCACGCGCACGCGCGGCGAGCCGGCGAGCGGACGGACGCGGCGGATCAGCATGATCGGCCTGAAGGCGCGGCCATACTGCTTGAACCGCGGCGCGAGATCGACAATCGCGATGGAACCGCCGGCGCGGTCAAAGAGCCGCGTTTCGAGCACGGCCGAGTTGCGCCAATAGAACTGCTCGGCGCGGACGAGATCGACGAGCTCGATCTCGAACATGCCGCCGGCGGCGCCGTCGCCGCCAAGCAGCGCGCAAAAGGTCGGGTCGCGGTCGAATTGCGGCAGGCAGCACCACACCACGCGGCCGCGCCGGTCGATCAAGGCGCCATAGTTGCAGTTGCCGATCACCGCGAGATCGAGCGTGCTCATCGCGCGAGGCTTTGCGCGAGCCAGGCCCGCACCTGCGCAACCGAACCGAGGCGATGGCGCGCCGAGCTGACGCCGTCGCCGACATGGACCGAGGTCCCGCCCAACCGGTCGATTACGACGAAGCCTTCCTCGTCGGCGCTGTCGTCGCCGATGAAGATCGGCACGCGGCCGATGAACGGCGGCTCGGCGAGAAGCGCGGCGATGGCGCCGCCCTTGCCGCTGCCCTCCGGCACCAGCTCGACCACCATCTTGCCGTCGATCGCTTCCAGCGCGCCGCCGCTCGCGTCGGCCAGCCGCCTGACCAATTCGATGCATTCGGCCGCAAACCGCGGCGCGAGGCGGAAGTGCAGCGCCAGCGTCACGCCTTTGTCCTCGAGCTCCACGCCTTTATGCGTTTGGGCGAACTTGGCGAGGACCGCGCGGATGGGTTTGAGGGCAGGCTCCGCGGACCAACGGACGACCCGTCCATCGGTGCGGCGGCGCTCGAGACCGTGCTGTCCGACCAGCACGCCCGGGAAACGCGCGAGCAGGCGGGAAAGCTCATCGACGGGCCGGCCGCTCACGATTGCCGCGGCGCCATCGAGCAGCGACGCGACCTGGCCGAGGAGACGGCGCAATTCCGGCGACACGCGGACCAGACCGGGCCGCGCCGCGATCTCGACGAGCGTGCCGTCGAAATCGAGGAACAGCGCGTGCGACCGCTGCAGCGCCGGCGGCGGTATCTCGGCGGGGGCCGTGTCATGCTGGCTGACCATTCAATTCAAGACAGGGCTTTCGACCGGCAGGCGACGGGCCGATACCGCGGCTGGTGGGTCATGTTGCAGGGCGTCGAGATAGGACTGGCACCAGGCGTGAACGTCGTGCCGCTCGATCCGCGCGAGCAGCGCGGCGTGACGCTCGCGGCGCTCTTCGACCGGCATGGCAATCGCACGGTCGAGCGCGTTCGCCACCTGGTCGACATCGAACGGATTGACGATCAGCGCGGCGTCGAGCTCGCAAGCCGCGCCGGCGAAGCGGGACAATACCAGCACGCCCGGATCGTCCTGCGCCTGGCTCGCGACGAATTCCTTGGCCACCAGGTTCATGCCGTCGCGCAGCGGCGTCACCATCGCCACGCGGCTCGCGCGATAAAAGCCGAACAGCGTCTCCTGCCGGAAATGGCGGTTCAGATAGCGCACGGGCAGCAGGTCGGGCTCGCCGAAGCGGCCGTTGATCCGGCCCATGCAGGCATCGAGCTCGGCGCGAATCTGCTGATATTCGGGAATCGCCTCGCGGGTCGCCGGCGCGATCTGCAGAACGACGATGGCGCGGCGATGCTCCGGGTGCGTCTCTAGCAGCCGCTCGACCGCCGCGAAGCGCCGCGTCAGGCCCTTGGAATAGTCGAGCCGATCGACGCCGATCACCAGCTTGCGGCCCGACAGGCTGTCGCGCAGGCGCGCCGCCTGGCCGGTGCGCGAGGCGCGGGCAGCCTGAAGGGCGACGGCCCGCGTGTCGATACTGATCGGGAAGCTCTTGGCGCGGACCCGCGCACCGTAGGCATGCGCCACGCCGTCGCCGAACATCCGCCCGTCGGCCTCGCGCTCGACATAGTCGGCGAAGGCCTGCAGATCCTTGTCCGTCTGGAAGCCGACGAGGTCGTAGGCGAAGAGCGCGCGCACCAGCGCGTCATGCACCGGCAGGGTGGTGAGCAGCTCGGGTCCCGGGAACGGGATGTGCAGGAAGAACCCGATCCGGTTCCTGACTCCGATGCGGCGCAGCGCGGCCGCGAACGGGATAAGGTGGTAGTCATGCACCCACACGACGTCGTCCGGCGCCAGCGCCGCGGCGAGACGGGTCGCGAGCAGCGCGTTGACGCGGCCATAGGCGGCCCATGACTCGGGATCGTACTCGGCGAGGTTGATGCGGTAGTGGAACAGCGGCCACAGCGCGCGATTGGAGAAGCCCAGGTAATAGCCCTCGTAATCGCGGCGCTCGAGGTCGACCAGCATGCGCGTGACGCGGCCGTCGCGCCGCACGTGCGTTTCGCCCGGCGGCTCGTCCGTCACGGTGCCGCTCCAGCCGAACCAGACCGCGTCGCGCTGGCCGAGCGCCGCCACCATGGCGGTGGCGAGTCCGCCCGCGTTGGGCTCGATCGACGAGCCGACGCGGTTCGATACGATCACCAATCTTGCCACGGGTCCCTCCCGCGAAATGTTTGTGGTGGGCGGGCGGCCGTTCGCTTGGCGACGATCACGGCAGGATGCGCCAGGTCATCGCGTTGCGATCGCCGCACGCGGCCGCCGAGCGGTAGCCGTCGAGTTGGTCGACCACCGATCCCTCGATGCGCTGCGCCACGCTCCGGGCCTCGAGACAGGTCGTTCTGCCGAGACCGCGATAGGTGACGTCGACCTCGCCCGGAAAGCGCGACGGATCGATGTCGGCGGCGCGCATCGGCAGATCGCGACGCAGCGCGGCGCGCACCTCAGCACCGCTCGCCGTCGCGGGCAGCGTGCCCGTCGTCGCCGCGGCGTCGATCAGGGTTTGCCTGATGGCGAGCGTCCGCGGCTGCCTCGCGAGATCGAGCTGGTGCGCGAGGACGAGCGCAAAGATGGCAAGGCCCAACGCTGCTTCCCGATAGACCGGGCGCGACAGCGACAGCCGGCCCGGTGTCGCGCGGCCCCACTGCCGAACGGTGTCCATGGCGGAGCGCTCGAACGCCCATCGCTCAGCAGGCGTCCGGCTCGCACCACTGTGCCAGGCGCGACGATCGGAGGCGGGCCTTGGCGACCTCGGCCAGCAGGGCGAAGGTCGCCGCGAGGATCGAGAACTTGTCCATGGCTTCGCGTCCTTTCTCGCTGGTGAGAGAGGGTCGGCGATCGCGGGTCGATCACGAGGCAGGACCGGACCGCGGAGGCGATCCGCGGTCCATGTCCCCAGCCTCCCGGACGTTATTGATCCCAGACCGGCTTGCCGAGATCGACCGCGGACGGGCTGGTCACCGCGCCTACGGTCGCGCCCGCGCCCGCGCCGATCGCCGCGCCGACCAGCGGAGCGCCGACCATCGCGCCGACCACGGCACCGGTCGCCGCGCCGATCCCAGCGCCGGAGAGGCCGCGGTCGCCGACCGACGTGCCGCAACCGGCGAGCGTCACGCCGGCGAGAGCAAGGGCGATGATGGAACGTGTCATGTCGTCCTCCTGTCTTCTTCTGTTGGACCAGGGCTGACGGCCGCATCGCACGAGGTCGCGACCAATTCCGGCTTCCGTCCGAATTGTCGGGTAAGGTCCGCCGTGCCGAAGCCATTGGCAGTGGCGCCGAGGCGGCATTTTCGGCGGACCACCAGGATAAGCCCGGGGACCGTGAAGTCTAGATCAAAAAAGTCCTGTCCAAATAATGCCACAGCCGGTCAAATGTTCGCAATTCTTGGGGCGAACATTGTCCTATTGGATCATTACACCGGTCAGTGGTAATTTATAGTTGCGAACCGGTTCGGTTCATTGCCAATGGCCCTCGACCCATACCCAGCCGTTCGGCGCCGATTGCCACTGGCCGACCACCCAAGCGGTCCGGCCGGGCGGCCGCTCGACATAGTGCCCGCTGACCCAGAGCCACTGGTCGCCGGCCCAGCGCCAATGGCCGGGCTGCCAGGTGGAGGCGATGCTGTCCGGCGGCGGCGGCGGGACGAGTTCCTGCGGCGACGGCGGGGGCGGCTGAGGCGACACCACCGAAGCGACCGGCGGAAGCCGCGGCAGCGGAGGCGGCGGCACCGCTTCCGCGCGCGGCGGCGGCGGCGGCGGCGGCGAGGACCCGCAACCGGTCACGGCCACGAGCACGGGCAGGACAAGCGCGATCGCATGATGACGATGCATGGCGGTCTCCTGGTCTGGCGCGGCGCGGCGCGGTGGCGGCCGATCGCGCGCCGCGCCTGGTGTCTATCTCTCGGCCACGCGCCAACGGCCGTCGACCCAGAGCCAGCCGTTCGACTGCTCGACCCAGTGGCCGGGCTCCCACACCGCCTGCGCCGACGGGCGCTCGGCATAATGACCGGCGACCCAAACCCAGTCGTTGCCGCTCCAGCTCCAATAGCCCGGCTCCCACACGACGGTGGTGGGGCTCGGCGGCGGCGGCACCTCCTCGTGGCGCGGCGGCGGCGGCGCCGACGGCGCGAACATCTGCACCGTCGCCTGCGCCATCTGCACCACAGGAGCCGGCGTGTCGGCGAAGGCCGCGGCGGCCGCCATGATCATGGGCAGCGCCAGGCCATAGGCGTAAGGACGATTCATGGTCGCTCTCCTCCGAAGCCAAGACGTGAACTCCCGTCTCAACGCCGGGGCCCGTCGGAGGTTCCAACGGCGGAACCCCGGCGCCGGTCGGGGCGTTGAATCCGAAATTGCCGTCGATGGAGGTCCCCATGAAGCGCGTTGCCTTGCTGATCGCGGCCGTCGGATTGGCCATTCCGCTGGCCGCGCTCGCGAACGACACCAAGCCCACGCGGGCCGCGCAGGACGCGGCGGAGCATCGCGAAACCGAGGCGCTCAATCGCCTGCAGGCCGCCGGCTACCACGATTTCGGCGCTGTCACGCCAGCCGGCACGGATTATCGCACCACCGTGACGAAGAACGGGCAGCAGGCCTCGGTGCTGGTCGATCCCGAGAAGGGGGTCATCACGCCAGCGCGCTGAAGGACATGTGCATGCGTGCGCTGCGTCTCGCCGCCGGCGCCGTCCTCGTGCTGGCGCTGGCGGCGGTGCCGTTCCAGCGCGCCCGGGCCGGCGGCGACGCCGCCGCCTTGATCACGCGGCTCGGCGACCAGACGCTCGCGCTGCTGCAGGCGAAAGACCGGCCCGAAGCCGATCGGCAAAAGAAATTCGCGGCTCTGGTCGACCAGGCCTTCGACGTCCCGAAGATCGCCCGGTTCGTCCTCGGCCGCTATTGGAGCACCGCCAGCGACGACCAGCGCCAGCAGTTCACGGCCGCGTTCGAGCGCTACATGGTCGAGGTTTATTGGCGGCGCTTCAGCGACTATAGCGGCGAGACCTTCAAGGTGACGGGCCAGCGCGCCGACGACAACGGCACCAGCGTCGTCATGACCGAAGTCGCGCGCGCGAACGGGCAGCCCGCGGCCAAGGTCGAGTGGTCGGTGTCGCAAGAGGATGGCGGGACCAAGATCCGCGACGTCAGTATCGAGGGGGCGAGCCAGGCCCTCACCTATCGCCAGGAATTCGCCGCCATCATCGAGCGCAACGGCGGCCGCGTCGTCGCACTCATCGACGAGCTGCGCCAGAAGACCAACGGCTGACGCGGCCCCTGTGACAATTTCGTGAGCCGGGGCGAACCGCGAGCGCCGCCGCATATCACTGCGAGAAGGAGACGCCAATGTCGCTGAACCTGAAGTCGAAGCCGGCGCTGGGCTTGGCCCTGCTCGCCCTGATGGCTGCGCCGCTCGCTCTCGCTGCCGCGCCCGCCTCGGCGCGCGTCGATGTCGGGGTCAATCTCGGCTTTCCCGTGGTCGTGGCGCCGCCGCCCGCGGTCTATGCCGCGCCCCCTGTGGTCGTGGCGCCGCCGCCGCCGGTGATCTATGCGCCGGCGCCGGTCGCGGTCGCCGGTGGCGGCTATTGGTGGTACGACCGGCACGGGCACCGCCACTGGCGCCGGCATGACCGACGCCGCTGACCTGACGCGGCCGTCAGAACATGCCCGGCACCGGCATGCCGAGCGCGTGGGCGCCGGCGCCGATGTAATTGCCGTCGACGTTCCACGCGACATGGTTGGCGGCGGCGTGCATGTCGCGCCAGAAGCGCTGGATCGGGTTCGAATCGGCGATGCCGCGCGCGCCCGCGACCTCGAACAGGCGATCGACCGCGCGCAGCGCGAGGCGCGACGCCAAGGTGAAGTTGCGGCGTAGCGCCATGGTCCGCGGCAGCCCCAGCGGCATGCTCGTTCGCAGCTGCTCGTCGATATCCTTCGCCAGCAGATAGGCGGCGTCGATCTCGCTCGCGGCCTCGCCGATGGCGCGCTGCACGCCGTGCAGCGCGGAGGCCGGGTCGCGGCCCATGCTGGGCGGCCGGTTGCGCGCGAACTCGACGAAGCAGTCATAGGCGCCGCGCGCGATCCCCATCAGCGGGCAGAAGATGCCGAAGGGAAAGGCGATGAAGCCCGGCTCGCGGAACATCACGCCGTGATTGACCTTGGTGCCGGGCGCCGCGCCCGAGGCGAAATCCTCCGCGCGGAGCGTATGCTCCTCGCGCACCAGGACGTCGTTGGCGACGATGTTGTTGGAGCCGGAGCCGCGCAATCCCACTGCGTTCCAGGTATCGCGCACCGTGAACTGGTCGCGGCTGAGGAGGAAGAACCGGATGTCGGGCGGCCCGCTGCCCTCGGCCGGCAGGATCGGCGCGCCTACGATCGCCCAGTCGCAATGATCGATGCCCGAGGCGAAGCTCCATTCGCCGGTGAGACGGAAGCCGCCTGGCGCGCGCGTCGTCTTGCCGACCGGCATGAATGACGTGCCGATCTTCGGGCGCGGATCGGCCTTGTAGACCATGTCCTGCGCCTCGGGCGGATACATTCCGAACACCCAGTGATGCTGGATCAGCAGGTCGAAGCACCAGCCGCTCGAGCCGCACGCGCGGCCCACCTCGGCGACCACGTCGGCGACAATCATCCAGCTGTCGATACCATAGCCGCCGCGCTCTTTCGGGATGATGAGGCCGACGAGATCGGAATCCATCATCGCCTTGACGTTCTCGGGCGGCATGCGCCGCAGCTTCTCCGCGGCGGCCGCATTGGCGGCGGCGACCTCCGCCACCTTCTTGGCGCGGGCGATCGCTTCGGCGTGGGTTATCGTCGGCATGGGCGCTCCGTCTCGACTGATGTTCGAAGGGTGGACCAGATCGACCCTGCGGACAAGCCGGTTCCCGCGCGCTTCGAACGCGGCGGTCGATCGCTGGCAGCCCAGGCAATACAGCCGAACGTTAGGGACGTCATCGACGGGCTTTGATGCGGGTCAATTCCGGCGGCTTTTCCCCGGTGACGGCGGGCAATCCCGCCGTCATGAACGCATGGTTCGGGCGAGCAGCGGCCGGAGCTGGTCGAGCGTTCTGGTGTTGAGGACATCGCCCTTCTCGAGCCAACCGCGCCGGCCCTGGCCCACGCCGAAGCGCAGGTAGGAGAGTTCCTCGGCGCGGTGGGCGTCGGTCGCGATGCTGACGAGCACGCCGGCCTCCTTGGCCATGCGGCAATGCAGGTCGGTGAGGTCGAGACGCTCAGGATGGGCGTTCAGCTCGATGAAGCAGCCGCGGTCCTTCGCGGCGGCGATGATCCTGGACATGTCGACGTCATAGGGCTCGCGCTCGCCGATGAGGCGGCCGGTCGGATGGGCCAGGATGGTGAAATGCGGCCGCTCCATAGCGCGCAGGATGCGCTCCGTCTGCTGTTGGCGCGACAGGTTGAAGCTGCTGTGGACGGCGGCGACGACCAGATCGAGCTCGCCCAGGACATCGTCCGGGAGATCGAGCGTCCCGTCCGCGAGGATATCGACCTCGATGCCCTTGAGCAGCGTGATCACCCCGATGGCGGCATTGAGCCGGTCGATCTGCTGCATCTCCTGCCGCAGCCGCCGCGGATCGAGTCCGTGGGTCATCGCCAGGCGGCGCGAATGGTCGGTGATCGCAAGATACCGATGACCGCGCTCCTTGGCGGCCTGCGCCAGCTCCTGGAGCGTGTTGTGGCCGTCGGTGGCGTTGGTGTGAGCATGGAGATCGCCGCGCAGGTCCGAGAGCTCGACCAGCTTGGGCAGCTTTCCCTTCGCCGCGGCTTCGATCTCGCCGCGGTCCTCGCGCAGCTCGGGCGGGATGTAGCCGAGCCCCACCGCGCCGAAGACCTGCTCCTCGGTCTCCCCGCCGATCCGCTTGGCGCCGCGGAAGACGCCGTATTCGTTGATCTTGAGGTGGCGCCGTACGCCGAGCCTTCGCACTGCGATCGTGTGCGCCTTGCTGCCGGTGAAGTAATGGAGCGCCGCGCCATAGTTCTCCGGCGCCACCACGCGCAGATCGACCTGAAGGCCCGAGCGCAGCACCACCGTCGCACGCGTCGCGCCCGACGCGGCTACGCTCGCGACCTCGTCATAGGATGTGAAGCGGTCGATGACGGGGCCGCCGCGCTTGGCCGTGGCGAGAATGTCGATGTCGCCGATGGTCTCTTGGCAGCGGCGGTAGCTCCCCGCGACCACCACCCGGTCGAGACCCGGCGCGCCGCGGAGATAGGCCAGCAGCGGCTCGACATAGGCTTCGGCGAGAGCGAGCTTCAACCGCGCCGGCGGGGCCTTGGCATGCGCCTCCAACGCCGCGCGAAGCTTGGATTCGAGTCCCGGCCCGAAGCCCGGAAGGGTGCGCACGCGCCCGTCGATTACGGCGCGGTGAAGCTGCTCGAGCGTGCGAAGCTCGAGCTCTTCGCACAGCGCCCTCACCCGCTTCGGTCCCAAACCAGGAAGCTTGAGCAGCTCCTGTGCGATCGGCGGCGTCTTCTTCCGCAGCTGATCGAGGAGCGGCAGACGGCCGGTGGTGGCGAGAGTGCGGATCTTGTCGGCGAGATCGACGCCGATCCCCGGCAATTTGCGCGCGTTCTCGCCCTTGCCCAGGACCTCCGACGCCTCCTTGCCGAGGCTGCGCACGACCCGTGCCGCGTTACGATAGGCGCGGACCCGGAACGGATTGGCGCTGTCGAGCTCGAGGAGATCGGCGATGTCCTCGAGCGACTGCGCGATCTCCGGATTGTGCGCGCGCCCGGTTTTCGCTGCCATCGTCTTCGGACGGCCTGCGGCCGCGTTCAACTCGGCTGCAGATGCGCGAGCCCTGGTGCGGGCTCGACCGCGACGATGCGGAAGGCGTGCTCGGCGCCGCCGGACTCGCGCACGGCAAGATATTCGCCCGCGCGAAAAACATGATCGGACAGGTGCGGCACAGGCTCGTCGTCCTCGCGGCCGGCGTGATAGGAGAATGCCCAGCGTCCTTGGCCGGTGCGGACCACCTGGCCCACCGAATCGCCCTCGCCCTCCCAGAAGCGATGCAGCGTGCACAGCTGGGGCGCCTTGTGCCGGGCGGCCTCGTCGATCCGTCCCGCCCCATCGAGCGGGAGCACCAGGACATAGCCGTGCCGCGTGCTGCCCTCGGGATAATCGTGGCTGCGCGCGAGTTCGAGCCGGACGCGGCTCCAGATCGCCGGTTTCGTCGCCATCGGTCTCTCCTCAGTGCGCCATCAGGACCGGCAAGAGGCTCGCGCCCACCACCTGGCGCGTGGCGCCGCCGAATAGGAGCTCGCGCCACGGCCGGTGGCCATAGCCGCCCATCAGCAGCACATCCGCGCCCCCATCGCGCGCCTCAGCGAGGAGCTGCTCGCCCGGGCCCACGCCGGCGACCGGCCTGACCTGGCGATGCTTGGCCTTGATCTCGTGCCGGGCGAGGTAGTCGAGGAGCGCGGCCAGCTCGTCCGTCGCCTCCTCGGCGACAGTGATCACACTGACCGCGCGGGCCTTCGCCAGGAGCGGCAGCGAGGCGGCGATCACGTGCACCGATTCGGGTGTGCCGTTCCAGCCGACCGCGACCGTCTCGCCGATGACGGCAGGCGGCTTCGACGGCGCCAGCAGGACGGGCCGGCCGGAATGCATGAGCGTCTCTTCGATCGCGTCGGTGTGCGGCCGCTCGACCACGCGCTCGGAGCGGCCCAGCACCGCCAGGTCGAAGAAGCGCGCGCGGCGCGCGACCAGGATCGGCGCATAGCCCGTCTCTTCGCGCCAGGACGACGCGGCGCCAAGCCCGTGCCGCGCCGCAGTGGCGGCGAAGCCGGCCTTGGTCTTTTGCGCGAGCTCGGCCGAATCGGCGATGAAGCGGTCGATCCAGTCGCCCGAGACCGGCATGTTGAAGCCGTCGCCGCCGGCCAGCATGATGAGCGCCGCGGGATCGGTGAGCGCGTGGAAGCCCTCGAGATGCGCCTCGAGCCGGTGCGCCAGCCGGCACGCCAACTCGATGGCACCGTCGCTTGAGCTGCCGCCGCTCGCCGCGACCAGGATCGTCTTTACGGGCATGGTTTCCTCTCCATCGTTGCAAGCCTTCTATCGCCAGGCACGGACGCTCGCCATGACCCAGATCAATCGTCGGTTTCGGCGTGGGTATGCGGGGCGGCGGACTCTGCGTGACGCCGGTGGCCGGTCTGCCCATGGGTGAAGCTGAAGATCTCGTTGAACCCGAAGAGCAGCAGCAGGATGCCGCATACGATCTCGAGCCCGGTCACCAGTCGCACCAGGTTGCTCGCAGGCGAGATGTCGCCATAGCCGACCGTGCTCAGCGTGGTCAGCGAGAAATAGAGGCTTTCGGGAAAGGTGAGCGCGCGCGCGACCCCTTCGATGCGAAAATTGGGCTGGCCGGAAAGATGGTCCGCGATCGAATAGAACGACGCGAACAGGATGACGAGCAGGGAGTAGAAGGTGAGAAAGGCGAAGGCGGGCACGACCAGGCGCGCAATGCGCCCGAAGAACGCCTCGAACAGCAGCCCCGTGTCGAGCAGGAACACGGCGACGTCGTGGCTGACGACGAAGACGACGGCCGAAATCGCCAGCATGCCGCCGAACAATCCCGCCGTCTGGGCGCCGGCGGCGTCCGGCCCGTGCGGCAGCAGGAAGGTCAGGGCGCCGACCCCGAATACCGGCACCAGCCACATCAGGATCTGGGCGAAGCGCCGCTCTTCCCGCATGCGTCCGGAGAGGATGACCCGGTGGATGTCCGCCCGCCGGCGCAGCGATCCGACCAGGAAGGCGAAGAGCGGCATGAGGAACCCGGCCGACAGGCCTGCGACGCCGACCTCGTTGAAATTGCTTTCGACGAAGAACAGAAAGATGCAGGCATAGATGCCGATGAGGTTGGCGAGCGCGAACCCGAACGCGCGGCTGCTGCGGAGGAGATAGTGGAAGGCGGCGACGAGGACGACGACGGACGCGATCACGACCGCGGCCAGATATCCATCCGCCACGCCGAGCAGCAGGGCGATGATACCGAGCAGGCCGATCGTCGCCGCGACGGCCCACGAGGAATGGCGTCGCCCCGAACCTGTCGGGGGAGCGATCGATGACGCGGCCTTGTGCACCGGCTTCGCGGCGTCTTGCATGCTGCTGGGACCATAGCGGCGGCCGATTGCCCGCCCAATACGCAATTTTGCCTACGACGCCCGGTCCATCGACAACCCGGCTTGCAACGCCATCCGCACCAACGCGGAGAGGCTGGGCGCCTGCATCTTCTCCATGACGCGCGCGCGGTGGATCTCGACCGTCCGGGGGCTGATCGAAAGATGATGGGCGATCACCTTGTTGGGATGGCCGGCGACGAGTTCGTGCAGCACCTCGCGCTCGCGGGCGGTGAGGCTCGCGGCGCGCGCGAGGATTTCGCCCACCGCCGCCTGCTCGTGCCGCGACTCCTCCCCGCGCTCGAGCGCGCGCGCGATGCTGCCGAGGATCGTCTCGTCGCTGAACGGCTTCTCGATGAAATCCGTGACGCCCGCCTTCATGGCGCGGACCGCGAGCGGCACGTCGCCGTGCCCGGTGATGACGACGACCGGAAGCGCGACGTTGCGGCGCCGCAGCTCCTGGTGAACCTCGAGGCCGCCGATGTCGGGCATGCGCACGTCCATCACGACGCAGCCCTCGGCCGCCTGCCGTACCGTTTCGAGGAACGAAAAGCCGGTGGAAAACGCCGCGACCACGAAACCCGCAGCCTCGAGCAGCAGCGTGAGCGATTCGCGAACAGCGTCATCGTCGTCGACGACGAAGACCGTAGCAGTAACAACCATCGCCAGACCCCACCGGAGGGTCCGCAGTCTGTCCGAGATCGCTCGCCGACGCAATGCGCCGGGATATCTGCGGCGTCAATGCCGCGCCGAATGGGCGGTCGCGTCGGCGCCGCCGGCCCACGTCCGGGGCTTGCGTTCGACCGGGCGGCGCGAAACCCAGGCAAGCGTTGCCATGAACACCAGGAAGCCCGACACGATCAGCGTCAGATAGGCGAGTTCGCCGGTCGACATGATCCATCTCCACGATTGCCTCGCAACGGATGCGAGAGGAAAATCACCCTAAAGGGACGGGCCTGCCGGCGCCTTGACCTGGGTCAAGGCGGCCCCGGCGGAACCCTGGAAGTTTCAACGAACGATCCGGCATTTCGTTCCGACAGGAGGCTCGCCCATGTCGTTCAAGGACATTCTCGTGATCTTCACCGACGAACATCATCCGGCGCCGAGGCTGAAGCTGGCGGTCGACATCGCGCAGCGCGAGGGCGCGCACCTGGTCGGGCTGTATCCGATCTCGCCGATCACGCTGCTCAGCGGCGGACTGCCCTACACCGGCAGCGTGACCGAGGTGCAGGCCCTCGAACTGGTCCAGGCCAGCAAGCGCAGCGCCGCCCAGGCCGAGGCCGGCCGGGTCGAGGCGTCCTTCCAGGACGCGGCGTCGCGCGCCGGGCTGTCTTCGGAATGGCGCTGCGTCGAGGCCCACCTCGCCGAAGCCGCGACCCTGCATGCACGCTATTGCGACCTCACAGTGCTGGGTCAGAGCGACCCGGACCACCCGGTTTCAGGCGGCTCTGACTTGGTGGAGAGCGTGCTTCTCGGCTCCGGGCGGCCGATGCTGGTGGTCCCCTATGCAGGACGGTTCGACCAGGTCGGGCGGAATGTCCTGGTCGCATGGAACGGCACCCGCGAGGCCGCGCGCGCCTTGAACGACGCGTTGCCGATGATGACACGAGCCGAGAAGGTCACGGTCCTTTCCGTCAATCCCAGCGACGGAATCGGCAAGGAGACGGTGTGGCCCGGCGCCGACATCGCGCATCACCTCGCGCGCCACAGCATCATCGCGGAAGCCTCATCGACGGTGAGCACCGAGATCGACGTCGGAAACGCGATCCTGTCGCGCGCGGCCGATTTGGGCTCGGACCTCATCGTCATGGGCGGGTACGGGCATTCGCGCGCCCGCGAGCTGATCCTCGGCGGTGTCACCCGCACCCTCCTGCAGCACATGACCGTGCCGGTGCTGCTGTCGCACTGAGCGCGCGGGACGCGCTCGCCGCCTTGATTCGAATCGGGCCGCGGTTAGAATCCCCCGTTCTATGAGCGAAGATTCCGATTCGCGGCGCTCGCCGCACGACCCCCTGGCGGCCAGGCATTTCGCGTCGATCGTCGAATCCTCGGATGACGCCATCATCGGCAAGTCCCTCGACGGCATCGTCACGAGCTGGAACCGGGCCGCCGAGCGTATCTTCGGCTATCGCGCCGACGAAATCGTCGGCCAGCCGATCTCGCTGCTGGCGGTTCCGAGCCGGGGCGACGAGATGCCGCGCATCCTGGAGCGGGTCAAGGCCGGCGAGCGGATCGAGCATTACGAGACCGAGCGGCGGCGGAAGGATGGCCGTGTCGTTGCGGTCTCGCTCACGGTTTCGCCCATTCGCGACGAGGCGGGGCGGATCGTCGGAGTCTCGAAGATCGCCCGCGACATCAGCGTGGCGAAGCGCGAGGAGGCGGAGCGGCACCGGCGCGAAGCCCATCTGCAATCGATCCTCGACACCGTCCCGGACGCCATGATCGTCATCGATGAGCGCGGCATCGTCCAATCGTTCAGCGTGGCCGCCGAGCGATTGTTCGGCTTTGCTGCCGCGGAAATCTGCGGCCGGAATATCAGCCTGTTGATGCCCACTCCGTACCGCGAGGGCCATGACGGCTATCTCAACCGCTATCTCGTCACCGGCGAACGGCGCATCATCGGCATCGGCCGGGTCGTGGTCGGGCAGCGCAAGGACGGCAGCGCCTTTCCCATGGAGCTGTCGGTGGGCGAAGTGCGCGGCCGGGAGCATCGGCTGTTCACCGGCTTCGTGCGCGACCTCACCGAGCGGCAGCAAACCGAGCGGCGGGTTCAGGAGCTGCAGCAGGAGCTTTCCCACATCGCGCGCGTCAACGAGATGGGCCAGATGGCGTCCGGGCTGGCGCACGAACTGAATCAGCCGCTGACCGCGGCGACCAACTACATGCAGGCGGCGCGGCGGCTGTTGGAGCGGGAAGACGAAGCTTCCTTCGTGCGGGCCAAAGGCGCGATGGAGAGCGCCGTCGCCCAGGTGACCCGAGCCGGGCAGATCATCCGCCGTCTGCACGATTTCGTGAAGAAGGCGGACACGTTGCAGGAATCTGTCGACGTCATCAAGCTGGTCGAGGAGGCGAGCGCGCTCGCGCTCATCGGCGCCAGGGAGCGCGGCGTGACGGTGTTCATCCGCACCGCGCCGGAGCTACCCGAAGTGATGGTCGACAAGATCCAGATTCAGCAGGTCCTGATCAACCTGGTGCGCAATGCGGTCGACGCGATGGAGAGCGGCACGCGGCGCGAACTGACGATCGAGACGGAACTTGCAGAGACAGGGCTGGTCCATGTCGGCGTCATCGACACGGGACCCGGAATCGCGCCGGAGATCGCGGACCGTCTGTTCCAGCCCTTCGTCACAACCAAGGCGCAGGGCATGGGCGTTGGCCTGTCGATCTGCCGCTCGATCATCGAAGCTCACAGCGGCCGGCTCTGGGCCGAGCCCAATCCCGCCGGCGGAACGATTTTCCGCTTCACCCTGCCCGTGGCCCGCTAGGACCGGCCGGCCGCTCAGGCGGCATTCGTAGGCATGTCGATCACCATGCCCGATACGGGCTCGACCCAGATCAGGTGATCGACGACCGTCTTGACGCCCGGAACATTCTCGGCCGCCACGCGCAGCGCCTCGCGCTCGCGCTCGTCGCCGATGACGCCGCGCAGCTCGACCTTGCCGTTGCTGACTATGGCGTCGATGCAGCCCGGCGGCGCCCAGCGCCCCTGGTCGATTTCCGCCAGTACGCGCTTGCGGATATCGGCGTCCGACGGCGTGGTCGGCGGCGCCATCGGAGACAGATGGGCGAGCAGGCTCAGCAGGTTGGCGCGGCTGACGATGCCGGCCAGCTTGCCGTGATCGAGGACGGGAAGGCGCTTGATGCGATGTTTCTCCATCAACCCGACCACCTGCTCGAGCGGCGTGTCCGGCGTGACCGTGATCACCTTGGTGGTCATGACCTCTTCGATCTTGCGGCCGTGCGTGTGGACATATTCGCCGGCGAGGCGTCCCGGACCGAGGAGGAATTCGAGCCAGCTCGGCCGGTGCCGCTCCGTCCCGGTCTCGGCCCGGCGCAACAGATCGCCTTCCGTGACCATGCCGACGAGCGCGCCCGTGGCACTGACCACCGGCAGGCCGCTGATCCCGTGGTGAAGCATCAGCTTCGCCGCCTCGGCGATGGTCGCTTCCGGGCCGACCGTGACGACCCGATGCTTCATGACATCCGCTGCTTTCATGGAATTTCTCCCAAGCCGTGTTGGAATGGAAACCACATCGCCGCCAGAAAACCGGGTTTGTCGGATTGCGTCAGGCCACGTCGGCGAGGTCGGCGAGCGTGTTGCGGTCGCGGATGACGAGCTCGTGGCTGCCGGCGAGCGCGATGACGCCGTCCTTCCTGAGCTGCGACAGCGCGCGGCTCACCGTCTCCATGGTGAGGCCGAGATGGTCGCCGATGTCGCTGCGGGTCATCGGCAGGGCGACGCGGTCGGCGGCGCCGTTGCGCTCGGCCAGGCCGAGGATGAACGAGGCGATGCGCTCCTCGGCGGTCTTGCGGCCCAGCAGCACCATCTGCTGCTGCGCCGTGGACAGGCCGTGGCACGCGATCTTGAGGAGCGAGCGGCCGATCTCCGGCTCCCGCCACGCCAGCGCATCGACCCGCGCGCGCGAATAGCGCACCACCACCGTGTCGGTGACCGCCTCGGCGGTGAAGAGATAGCCCGCCTCGGCGTCGAGGCCGATGAAATCGCCCGGCAGGAAGAACTCGCCGACATGCCGCCTGCAGTCGGCGAGCAGCTTGCAGCTCCGGATCGCGCCGCTCACGACCTTGAAATAGCACTCGGCGGGATCGGCCTCGCGGAACAGCGGCTGCTCGCGGCGCAGCGAAACGACGGCGCCCAAGCGGTCGAGGGCGCCGAGCTCGTCGCGGCGCGCGGCCTCCGGCTTCGGGGCGCCGCGGTACGATGCTTGCGGGGCGGTGCGGAGGGCGGCGGTTGCGGACATGGCTCAATCCCCTTGATGACGGTTGCCCTGCGTCAAAGAGTACCCGTCCGCGGCGACGGGCGAAATTCGGATCAGTACCTAGGGGGTTCTACGTACGCGGCAGGAAGCGGCCGTCGAGCGCGACGCGAATGGCATCGACCAAGGCGTCGTCGGCGACCGGCTTTTCGAGATACGCGGCCACGCCGAGCTGCAGGGCTCGGGCGCGGATCGCGCTGTCGCCCTGGCCGGTGACGAGGATGACCGGCAGGTCCAGGCCACGACCTTGAGCCGACGCCAGAAAATCGAGCCCCGATGCGCCGGGGAGATTGTGGTCGAGGATGAGGCAATCCCGTCCGCACGGCCGATAACCGGCGCCAAACGCTTCTGCCGAGGCGTAATCCTCGACCGTCATGCCATAGGATTCGAGGAGAAGCCTCAATGAATCTCTGACCGCATCATCATCATCGACGACGAAGACCATCGCATTCTCGAATTCCACTTCGTCGGCGGCCATCGACACGACCCTTTCATTTAGTCTACCGTGCAGCGTGGACCTACCATATAAGGGAAAGCCCTTACCGCGCGCGGCGCCGACCATGGCGAGAGCCAAGCTATGCCTGCTCGGTTGCAATCTCATTGACACAAATCAATCGGTCGGGGCTTGATTTGCATCAAGGTGACATCGTCGCCAGGGAGGCTCACTGTTATTGGGACCGGGAGCGAGGAGTTGCCATGAGGCGAATGTCGGACATCGTGAGACACCAGAATCCGCTCATTCTGCGGCCGACGGCGACCGTCAAACATGCCTGCGAGCGCATGCGCGAACGCCGGGTCGGGGCCGTGCTGGTGGCGAATGACGACCGAAGATTGCTCGGTATCTTCACCGGGCGCGACGCCGTCTGCCGGATGTTGGCCGAGGGAAAGGACCCCGGCGCGACCACCCTCGAGGAGGTCATGACGCACAATCCCGATACGCTGCCGCCCAAGACGACGGCAATCGAGGCCCTGCGCATGATGCAAGACGGCGGCTATCGCCACCTGCCGGTGATCGACGCTGGCAGGATCGTGGGCGTCGTCTCGAAGGGCGATTTCCGCGGCGTCGAACAGGACCGGCTCGACGAGGAGACGGGGATTTGGGAGCGGATTTAGCGATCGAAACGGGCGTCATCTGCCACAACTAAAAAGGGAATTCTTGCTCACATCATCGCGCGATACGAGTGCGGAGCTGAGCCTTATTTCTGCGGCAGGCTCTCGAGATAGGTGGTGATGTCGTCGATCTCCTGGCGGCTCAGGTGCAGATCGGGCATCGGCGGGTGGGGGTTGGTGAGCCAGGCGTGCAACCAAGCCTTGTCGCGCGATTGAGGCGGCAGGCTGGGCGCAGCGTCCTGGCCGTGGCTGGCGCTGCCGATCACATGGCATCCGGAGCACCAGCGCTGCGTCAAGCCCGCGCCGTTCGCCGCGTCGCCCGCTCGCGCCTGCGTAACGTTGATCGCCGTGCCGGCGATCAACGCTGCACCCACGGCCACGGCCACTAGAACTCGCATCTGCATCCCCTGCTCATCAAAACCGGAAAGATTTTCGTGCCATCCAGCCGCCGCGTCCTTGAGATGGATCAATGTCTCGCGGCGCATGTCGGTGCAAGGTGAAAACATAATTCATTTCGGGAGTGGCTTCATGGCCAAGCATCGAACGACATGGATCGTGATTGCGGACGGTAGCCGCGCTCATATCGTCAAGCGGCGCGACGAAGGCCCCGGCTTCGACGTGGTCGCCAACCTTGCCTCGCCAGAGGCGCATTTGGCGTCTCATGAACTCCGATCGGAGCGTCCCGGGCGCGTCCGCGAGAGCGGGAATGCCGCGCATCATTCGGTCGAGCCGCGCCAGGACCCGCATATGGCGCTCAAGGTCGCCTTCATCGACAGCGTGGCGGAGCACCTGAACAAAGAAGCGGACAGCGATGCTTTCGACCGGCTCGTTCTCATCGCGCCGCCGCGATCTCTGGGAGAATTGCGCGGCGCGCTCGGCCCCCGCGCGGCTGCCAAGGTCTTCGCTGCCTTCGGCAAGGATCTGACCAAGTTGCCGCTCGACGAGCTGGATCAGCATCTCGCGGCGATGTCGCAAACGCCGATTTGATTTCGCAGGACGGAGATGACCATGTCAGAGGATCTGAACCTCCAGCAGCGCGTGATCGACGAGTTGGCATTCGATCCCAGGGTCGACGCCGCCCATATCGGGGTGAGCGTGCGCCATGGCGTCGTGGCGCTCACGGGCCATGTCGAGAGCTACATCGAGAAATACGCGGCCGAGCGCGCCGCGCGGCGGGTGAAGGGCGTCAAGGCCGTGGCCGAGGAGATCGAGGTGCGTCTGCCGTCGGACAAGAAGACCGGCGACGACGAGATCGCGGCGCGGGCGGTGCGCATGCTGGCCTGGGACGTGGCGGTTCCACTTGGCGGCATCCAGGTCAAGGTCGAGCACGGGGTGGTGACCTTGTCGGGCGAGGTCGACTGGGCCTATCAGCGCGCGGAGGCGGAATACGACGTGCGCAAGCTCGGCGGGGTGAAGGCAGTGATCAACGACATCGGCATCCGCCCGCAAGTGAATACCTCGGACGTCCGCGCCCAGATCCGCGCCGCGTTCGAACGCAGCGCCGATCTCGAGGCGAGCGGCATCGATGTCAGCGTCGCCGACGGCAAGGTCGTCCTCAGCGGCAAGGTCAGGAGCTGGATCGAGCGCGAAGAGGCCGCCCGCGCCGCCTGGTCGGCGCCCGGCGTGATCGCGGTCGACGACCAGATCCAGATCACGCGGCCCTAGCAGGCTGTTGAA